>BNJV01000975.1_pt1 | contig 27866 bp, 25 predicted proteins | sample 8540591 | NCBI WGS metagenome assembly BNJV01 (sample SAMD00202457, study PRJDB9452) | human saliva metagenome | host: Homo sapiens | reverse complement strand
TGTATTGCTGTAATCAATCACTGGCAACAACTTCGCCAATCATAATGGCGCAAACGCTTACCGGTCTGTTCCATGTCCTTTAATTGGCGATTTCAAACTGCGCCGATTTCTTAGCCGCTTCATCGTCAATAATAAGCGCCCATAGCACGTGCCCGGTCCTCGACTTCTGTTTCATCGCCTCTGCAGACATATTCAACATGCCATGGAGTTGGTACCCGGTTTTTACCGAACAACTCCATTTCAACGCGAGTTTTCCGCGCCGTCCTTCATGCCTCTTAGGCGTTCTTGGATAATCTGGAATACTTCAAGAGTGTTCTTCCCTGATCTGATCAATACTAATCCCTCAACCGACTGAACATATCGGTCGTAAGTTTCTCTGCTGGAGGCTGTTTGCATTTTATCTTGAGCGGTGGATACTGCCTTCGCAAACTTGGCAAACGCCGTAGTGCTTACGTCGGTAGCTACGCCCATATAGTTGGCCACGGAGATAAAGGTACTAGCTTTGCTCAGCCGTGGCACCTGTTAGGACTGCATTTTCTTAACTGATAAATTCCAATCGAGTGCCTCTTTGGCAAGTTTTTGACCCCTAGACCGGTGATACCCGCACCAGCTCCAATGGTCAACATTTCTGTTTTTAACTTTTGCTAGCTCTGCAACTGTTCTTTAGAGCTTACATCGGGCGATTTTCTCTAAACCGGCTTGCGTATTCTTATCGGTCAGTTGCACTACGATATCTACTACGTTATTCGACATCCTTATTCATCGCCTCCATTTCTAACCCTCTAATATCCACATGAGGTTGAATAACATCGGACCCAGATTGATATTGTCTATTTCCGCAACGGTGCGGATGGCTGGATAATCAAATCCTGCTAGCCCTCCTGTGTGATATATGTTGACTGCGTGATAGGGAATACAGTTTCATAGCCAATTTTTGTACCAAATAATAGGTGCGGAGGATTGTATTCACATCTCGAACAGTCAGAAGGACTGCCGGGTGGCGGATTGTACCTCACACCCTTGGCAATACTTCGGACGGTCAGAGGACATCCACCCTCACACCTCTTTTTAGTTTTTCCGTTGCGTCTTGTACCTGAAATGTAGCTGTGATAACTCTACCCTGCAAAGTCCATAGCCTCTTTATCAGATACAGTATTAAGGTCCTCATCACTGAGGCCATATACATCCATCAAGATGAACCGCATAATGTCACGGCTACGAATGATACCTGCTAGTTGATCATCTTCTTCGACTGGACAATATACAAAGTCCAATCCTGCTTTAATCAACATTTCACGTTCAGACCATGTGAGGGCTCTTGCTTTTAGTTCCTTACCTTGAATCTTCATCCTTACCTCCTATTAATATGTCGCTGCGTATTAGTTAATTCGAATAGCACGGCAGATGCCCTCAGCATCATCGCCGTAGTATGCCTTGAATGGCATTGATGTTAACGCCTTTAGGACCATCGATACCTGGGGAGTTACGTTCGTAAATCAATTCAGGTAATTTGATAACCATGAGTTATCACCTTTGGTGAGTGTTAATTCAAGGCCAGATTCTCGTACCATTTACGGCTTTGTTTAAAAAGGTCCATGTTTTGGAAGAACGCTTTCAAGGTGCCGGATACCGACGATACCTGTATCGATATAGGTACGGAACCCTTTATTACCGATAGCGTAGAATCACCATCCGCCGAAATCAATGTTAAGGCTTAGGGACAATACGTTAGTAACTGTCACGCCTCCTTCTTTGATTGTGGCTTCAAGGTTTTCAAACGGCGTAAATGCAATTTGAGTAGGTGCTGTATCAAATGGCACTCGCCGCCATTGTTTCCTTTTTACATCCCATTACGTCGATAGTGGCTGTTAACTCCGGGAGTCACCACCAAAGTTAAGTGCCATCTTATTCATGCGAACACCACTAAATTGTTGATATGTGCTGATATCCTTATAGCCTTGCTCGAATGTAGCGGATGCGCATATCCGGGCCGATTTTGAATACATGCTTATGCGCAGAACCTGCACCGGCTGTGGAAGTAGGCGCGCCAAAGGCTAATTTCAACCAATATCCGAAGCCGATTACATCGACCGGTGGTGTAATACTGCCGGATGCATCGATGTTACCACGGCTAGGCAACTGGATTTCGCGTACCGCGAATTACATTAGAATCATTTAGATTTTTGACTTGCTTTTTAGAGAGGAACCAATGATTGGCATAACCACGCCACCGGTGGACGGTGTAACGCCAAAGTCAGTCTCAAAAAGCCATTGTTAATTTTGGATTGTGCGCCTTGCGCACGTTTTAGCTACTGCCATGTTATCCTCCTATTAATATTCAACGTGACCGCCGATTACGTGCGGTATTTCTATTATGAATGTGGCCTTTCCTGGATACACAGGGCGCCACGATACATTATCCGTTTCATAGTCAAATGTAATGACTGGATAGTTAGCTGACGGCCATAATACATTCAATGAGTAACTGGCCAAGTTCATCGGTTTCAGGCCCCTGTATAGGTAATGACACGGCTCATTACGCTCCGCTTCCTTCCGATGCACACCCCATACGAGTTGGAGCGTATACGAATAGGGAATCTGTAAAGTTCTTCGGACTTACTCATCCATAAGGACTATAACGCATGGGCAATCCCTCCTCAAGAGGAGCCCCTGCATCGTCATACCTCACGAATATGGATAGGTCTTTACCATACTTTGCTTGGCAAAACTCTGATACGATCATTATCCCATAATAGCCTCAACCCAACGATTCGCAATCACTGCGAGTGGAATTGTTTGCATAGCTACCTCACTTTGTATACTCGATTACTAGAGCCCCATGAGGTATTACCGAGTGCGTACTCGCCGATTTTCTTTTCAAGAAACGGTACGAGTTTAGGTTGAAGGGCGTTACGCATCGGACCAAAGGTTTCACGAGGTTTAATGGTGAAGGTTGTTTTCCCCTTGGCCAACTGGATCCCATGCGCGAATAATTTTTTACGCATGTTTTCCGTAACTTCCTTGGTGTAGCCCTTCTCATCTGTTCCCCTAATTTCTTAGCTGAATTAGATAACCATCCTACTTTGACCGATTCAGACTTAGCGTCGTACTGGTACCCCACGGCTCGGTACATCTTACCAAGAGGTGTATAACCAACTGTGCCGGCTTTTACACCACCCGCGATAAGTTCATCACGAGACTTATGCGTCCAGCCTTCGCGGTCAGCCTTACCGCCTTTTCTGTAGGCTCTTCTAACTTTGGCGCCGAATGCTGCTCGAGTTGTGCCTCGCATAGCCGGCGGCATGAAACTGGCGTATTTTCTACCGCCTGGCGCTCCGGATTTAATGCCCTCCTTGATAGCCTTGGACATCATGAACCCCATCGACTCTCACTGCCTTTACGCATCCAATCGGGTTTCGTTTTAGCAATAAATTCGAGATACGGTGTGGCCCCATCATTAATAGTGATAGGCTCATTACTCATGGTCTCACCGTCCTTACATTGGCCACGATTTCTAGGCAGTGCATCTTATCATCGCTATCAGAAATATGATCTACGTACCACTTCTTGCCATGGATGTAGATTTCATCCTTCGCCTTAGGGAGTGGTATATCTTTGTTCTGTATCCATATCTTAGCCTTATCAGCTAATCCGGTTACGAATCCTGAGCCCTGCCATCGTACTCACCGATTTCCACGCTCGCCTTGATGGTCTTACCTTCATATGTGATTTTCTCACCAAATGCCCCCAGGAGGACGTTTTTCATCGTATGTATACATATTTGTACCTCTATGGGTTTAACGGGGCATGTGGCCCCGTTATCCCTCATAATATAGCTATTGACTATGCGCCAACTTTGACAGCTTGCACTAGCATGCAACGGTAACAGTATCTTGTGTAGCAGTTTTTAGGCGCCACTGCGATACCCAATGGTTTACCGCCAGATTTAACAGCTTTGTCTGTATCAAGTTAACTACGTCGCCGACTGCAAAAGTATCAGTTTTATTAGCTGTTACTTTGAATACTCCGGATACTTCCCTAATGGCGCCGACTTCACCGACTTTTTAAATCCGTGATAGCCACACCGTGAAGTGCGCCAGCTTCTACGATATTACCGGCTTTGACTTCTGCAGTTGCAGTAATGTCAATGCGGTCAGTTTCTTGTACGAATTGTGTCATCATATATCGTTACCCCTCAATTATTTCACCAGCATTTTTGTAAAGGCCACGGAAATCAAAGTGCATGCACACCTACGTCCAATGCAACCTTATATTCGATACCGTCTACATCGAAGCCTTGACGAGTTTCTAAGCGTGGGAGCTTCTACGCCGTTCAAGAATGTAGTTTCAATAGTATCGTGTTGAGTTGCATCCGCTACCAAGTACCATGCATCTGGGTCAGTGATTTCTGCATCAGCGATAACAGTGAATCGACCTTTGTATGGGTTAACCACACCGGAGTTAACACCTGCCACGTCTGCAGTGGAGTTCATGAGTTGGTATGCTACCATTTCAAGTTCAGGTGGAACGATTAAGTATTTAGTGTGATATTGTAGCCGTACCTTGGATACCCTTTTGACGACGCATTAGCAGTTACTGCTTTAGCAAATAGCTTTACGCTTAATGCTTCACCAGTTGTCGCAACGTTACCGTGTTTGCTATTGAACAATGTAACGCCATCTTCCATTTCTACGTTACCCGTCAATTGTGCATATACCATTTTGTTAACCAAACGTTTAGTCATGGAACCAAATCGAGTTGCGATAGCGGAGAACATACCATGGCTCATCGTTGATGATAGCTTGACGAGTTAAGCTAAACAATTTGCCGTAAGTAGCCACTTTAGTACGTGCGGAAGTTTCACCGAAAGTCATAGCTTTGAATTGGCTACCTTCTGGAACTAATTCCAAGTCGCCTGCTTTCAGACAACGCTACGCTGTAGCTTTTGAAGTCGCGGTTGAGCCTTTACCCGCCCATAATTGGTACGTAGTTTCTGCTTTCGTTAAAGCCGTTCATTACGGATTTATTCGCCAAGTTGGACATGATAGCAGGGAATGTGGATGTGAGTTACTAGCTTCACGAGGCAATTCCAAAATTATCACCAAAAGTTAGCACGAAGGCCTTCACGTTGTAATGCTTCACGTGCTAATTCAACCAAGGAATGTGCGCGTAATTGTTAGCGCCTGGCGCCGGTTCAGATACTTGAATACCTGCTGCTATTAATACTGCATCTTGTGCACCGCATTTGGAATTTATCGATTCAGATTCGCCCATTTTCACGGACACGCCTGCGTTACGTGCACGCATTGGTCCATAACCATTGCACGTGCTTCGTCAACGGATTTGCCCAATCACGATTAGCTTCGTCTGCGCCTTCAACATCGAAGTCGCGGAACATAGCAGTAATTTCAGAAGTACGTTTACGTTCTTCTTCCATAGCTTTCGCCAATTCTTCTTTTGTGATACCGCCTTCAACTGGAGCGGATTTCACTTCCTGGAGTTTCAGCTCAATTTTTCTTTTTCATCCATACATTTGTTTTCCTCCTGTGTGTCAATACTGTATGAATTTGAATATCATCTGCACTGCAGACCTACGCCGACCGTAGGGTCTGCACGATACAATGCTGATTTCTAAAGGTTCCCCAACCGTTATTACATATGTGTCCGGCCCTTTGAATCTGCCATTACTGGATACAGAGTCTTTTCTCATCAAGCGCTTCATAGTGTTTAATAGAGTATCCAACGCTAACACCTTGAAGCGTACCGGATTGACTTTCTTGAATATGGCGTCGGATTTTTCATCATCGTCAAAAGCGTACTAGCGCTTTACCTCGATTATCTTCAATCCACACCTTTTTCGATATGCCCCACGACCGCATCACGATCATGGTTAAATAGCACGGTGCCTAAGCCATCGTTAAATCTATCGAGATTGATACATTCTTCATCATGGCAAAGGATTTCATCGCCGAACCAACGGCCATATGGCGTTTCGGAGGAGAAGGAAAGTTCTACCGTCCGATTGTCGGAGTCGACTTTGGTCAATCGTAGATTCACGGCAATAGTTACCATAAATGCCACGTTTTTCATTTTCGTCCATTGTTAGCCATCAGCTCCTTCCTGTGATTGTTGGACGTTATCGCCACTATCTGGGTCCATCAATGGTTGCAACTCACTGGAATAATCTAGTAACACCCCGAGCTCCCTTGGCTCTGTCCTGTTCGAGTTTTCGTTGTTCAAGAACTTCTTCCCAATCACGCCCAGATGTCATGCACACATCCTCTAAGGTTGTAAGGCCGGACTTGATAGCTTCCTTATTTTGCGGACACTTCCTTAACTGGGTCTATCCACGACCAACCTGGGAGCGAGCCAAGATACTTCTTGGTACTTGTCCTTATTCGCCAAGTAGTCAGATGGTAGTTCACCGGCTAGGTACAATGCGTCAATAAAAGGCTTTCCAAATCGGCATGCAAAAGTGTGCGATAACAAATGTTTGCCATTGTCGGAAGGTCTTTTGGTCCTCTAACAGATTTTTGCCTCTGACGCTGAGAAGTTACCTGATATATTACGAGCCACGATATCCGCGCTCATTCCCTAGACCAGAGGATATTCTCCGTGTCTGAGTTGCCGAATATTCACTAGCAGTCCCTGCATTACGTTTAGGGTCTGCAAATTCAATGGATTCACCAGGACTAAGGTGTCTCAACCATGCCTGGTGCTAGTGTCATATTAGGACGTCCTTTACTATCCCTAGGTAGCATCGCCGTTTGACGTGCTGAATTTTGAGACGTTACGAACGCGCTATAACATGCGGATACACGGGCGGCAATTAAGTCTGCGTCCATGTATTCATCAATATCGTGGATACGGCGAAGGACTAATGCCAGGTGGCTCATACCTCGAAGTTGAGAGGTTCGAGTAGGCTTGAATAATAAAAACGCCTGGTTAGTAGTTAGCCGTAATGCGTCGAAACTGCGTAACCCCATTGGATCGCTTTTGATATACGTGATACGCAACTGGTCTCCCATATTCGTTAACCTCCACACCGTTGATGATGTTATTCTTACCATGTTGTAGACTCACAGCTCCGATGTTCTCCGCTTCAATCAATTGGATTGATAGTGGCAAGTACTCACCTTGTGCGGTTTTTATTAACTAGAATTTCGCCATCATACAGCATCCGTCGTAGTGCAATAGACTGCAATTCCGTAAAAAGTTAGACGAGGCCTCGGACATCCGCGTTTTCAGCGTCAGTCCATTTGTCCCATGCTTTTTCGATTTTTGTTGTTAAGGTTCGTATTTAACTTACCTTTACCGCTTCTTACCTTAGCCTGTGGCTTTATCCCAACGCCAATGACGTTACGGATCAGCGCCGTTACCACAGACTCTGCTAAGTCGCTGTTCATTTCAGTCGCACGAGCTCTGACCTCGAATAGATCGCGTGCACCGGTGGCAAACTGCTCGGCGGTGCCATAAGCAGGTTGCCAGTCGCTACTCAATCGGTCCATTGACGCGCATCATATTGGCGGATAGCCTCTCGTGCCGCAATACGATTAAGTGCCCGTTCAGGGCTAACCCAACCGATTACCTTATCTAAGATATTCATCGTCCAATTCCCATGTCACGTATGCATCACTCTGGAAGCCGTTTGTTTCCTCATGAACACGTTGCATTAACGTTTGTTCTCGTGCATATAACACAGGAAGGTCAATCGCTTTGAACCGTTTACCGCCAATCTGTAACTCAGAATATCCTTTTGTTTCGATATCCTCGATGACTTCACGGATACGGTCCAATTGTTCGTTTACATCGCTCATGGTTCACCTCCTTATCTAAACCAATGATCGTATTTCCCATTCCTACACCGTAGTCGATATCCCTCGGTTACGGAATTGGATTCTTCATATTCTTCGGGTTCCGTTAAGTACTTTCACCCCTGCAATGTCCGCGACTGCGAGATTGTATGTACATGTATTCAGCAGTGATTCGTAGGGTGTCCGGTGAGTGGTTTCCACTGCACCGTAACTTCACCCGTTTTCACATTACGGATTTCTGTTTTTCCTCCGACCTGAGATGGTCGGTATATTCTTGAGGACAATCCTTGAACAGATGGATTGTTTCACTTCATCAGTTGGCCGTACCATCCGAGCAAATATAAAGTCCTTCCAGTGAGTCCGTACTATGACGTACAGTTTAAGGTTCTCGATAACGCCCTCCCTCAACGCTTGACATTGAGTACGGCGCCGTTAGGGTCTTATGATTCGATGAGCCTTTTTAACGGAATACATATTTCGAGAACCTTGCACAGAATTGGTATACTTTCGTCCGTTCTGAAGCCTGAGTCAATCGCCCGCCTTCATCACCCTGTCTAGGTTCGCCGTATTCTGTTGGATATTCCCCTGTTGACTAGCGATCTCCTCTAGGTCATCCCACTGTACTGGCTTGGCCATAGTCGATGAGATAGGACTTCACGCCTGGCGCATAGGCCCCAATCTCCCCACCAGAAGTGGTCGTTGTACGTCAACGCTAGCGATAAGTAGCGTTGCCTTTATCCGGTACTACATGCCACGGTCATAGGTTGATTCCGTGAAGTGTAGCGTTTGTGTGCTTTTGTCTTTGCACTTCGCCAAGGTTCTGCTAGCCATGAGTTGATAAAGTTCATGGAATTGGTCCGGAGTCTTTTTAAGTATAGAACTCATACGCAACTTTCCCAAAAGGCTATCCAAGGAGAGTACAAGGACGATAAGTGGTAGCCAACCGAACGCACTCTGACAATCGGGCCTCATTTTTCGGTTCGCCATTCCCGTTACGGAGCATATCCATTTTGTGTTTATCGTGTATCGCTTTCTTTACAGTGCGCGCATTCATAATAGGCGGTATCCCTGATGCGGTCCTTATTGCCTTTAGCCTCATCGGGCCATTTAATCTGTTTGAACACGAGCTTTTTGATACTCGCCACAGTGTGGGCACGGTACGTGAGTACTCTTTCTGCGCATGAGCTTGTTTGAAAGCGGTCCAGATATTGCCATTTCTCGACTGTTGAGTGATACTCATCACGTGTTTGGCATCAACGAACGTTTTAGTACGTTCTGTGGCCAGCTTAATTGATTGGCTTCCTTGCCGGAGAGATATCGGGTACTTATCAACTTCATCGAAGAACACATACTTGATAGCCCTTGACGCTAGACTCCGATGGAGAGTTAGCACCGGACAATACCAGGTAGTTCCCTGTGTTGAAGTTGAGTTCTAACTTTGAACTTTCGTTTTCGTTGTACATGTTGGCCAGAGGTTCTGTGTTCTTGATCATTGGCTCAACACGTTTATCGCTATTAAATTTCGCTAACGTATCTGTTGGATACACTATCATTGTTGGTGCTTTGATTGATGAAGTGCGAACCCTATCATATTGAGCCTCAGTTTCTGTCTTACCAATCTGCGCACCAAAGCACAGTACAATCGATTCAATCAGATTGTTATTGAACATATCCATAGGCTCTCGTAAATAAGGAGTGCGGTGCGTGTGCCATGGCCCGGGTTCTGCACTAGTGCTTGGGAGTACTCTCGAACTTATCGGCCCATGTGGAAACGGTGTACCGCCCGGGAGGCTTGAAAGCATGAGCTCTTGCGCCGTCCACGTAAACGTGATGTACTAGAATCGTGCGATGAATTGTAATGACATTGTTTATTCGGATTCTTAGAATTTTTAGAATTAACTCTTTCTTCTGCTTTCGTGTAGACGCCGTCGCGCGCGTAGCTTTTGAGGCTACTCGTTGACACACTCTATTCACCGTCCTCTACAACCACCCTTGTTTCTGCATCTGGAAATTCTTTGCTAACCGCTTTAGGTAACAGACTAAGGGATGATTTCAATTCATTAACGCGTCCAGTCCATTCCTGAGTTACGTCCTCGACCGCAATATATCTGGCCCTCAAGAACTTCGTTCATCTCGTTTTTCGCGTTTCGCCTGGCTTCCTTATAGTCAGCTTCGGCTTCAAGTTTTCTTTGAGCGACAGGGATTTTGTTCCGTCCTTATCCTTTGACATGCCGTCAAACAAGAACCTCGCGAACATTCCACTCAACCTGTTGCCACCTTCGGCATACCTGCACGATTGTGGCGTGATATCATTTCCGGACCGAGGTCCAGAATTTGGCATAGCACTTTTGTGGTGACAACGATCTCGCCGTTGTCATCGAACTTGACTTTGGGTCTTTCCGTGGCCATTTTGGACCTCCTTCCGTAAGTGTCTATTGGTAAGGTACTTTCACTTGAAAATTTTTCACATGCGGACAAACATCGCGCGGAGGCGACCACCGGCGATTTTCCGTCGAGGAAGTACCTTTTTGTTTCAAAAAGTTTCTAAAAATAATTTCACTTTCTATTTAGGGTATTTCTTTTCTAATTAAAGCTAACAAAAAGGACTACGCGGTTGTTCGTAGTCCCTCAATGCTTGCTTCATGTTTGGGCTACTGCCCAGGAGAGAAGTGTAAGTACATGAAAGGTATCACTATGAACTACTCCTACAGCAGTGTGGACACGGCGCCTCGTTTCCGTATCCACACCCATAAGGTATCACAGCGCAACTATCATTTCATATCATGTTTTAGAAATTTTCAAAAAGTTTGCAAAAAGACTTGACAGCCATCTTCCTTATGCGGTAGACCTAGGCTCGCCGTAGTGCATCGCCTCAATGACATCCTTCATGCCAAGGCCAAAGTAGTAGCGATATTCACGAATGTACGCTCGCAATCGCTCGGCACTTGATGGATGATAGTTTTGACAGCTCGTATCGTTCCCTTGATAGTCGCCTTGACTCTTCAAGCAAAATCACGATACGCCGTCTTGAGATTTAGCTGTTGCTCTTCGGTGATAGGGTACTCACTTCGTGCTTCTTGCTCCAGACGTTGCAAGTGCGCCTCGACGTCGGTTAGTCTCCTATGGCTATCCATCAGTCTTTGCAGTTTCCTTTATTCCAGGATGCCCCCTCTACTCGTACGATTACCCATACGTTCACCCTCCCATCAATACTATCCTGTGTCATATGTAATCCATCCCTTCTACAATCTTGTACAACTCATCGACTTCATCCTCTATCGCTTCCAATGTATCGGTAGCGTCATCCCATCGCTCGTCATGATACCAAGGATACGAATATGTCTTATCATCGAACTGGTCATTACCAGCTCCTTTATATTCACGGATGACTTCTTCGCTTCGTACATATGCCATCTCGTACTGTTCCTCCAAGTAGTTAACATATCGAACAGTAACTATGTATAAGTCGTCCAGGTAATGCCCATGGTCATGTAGCAGTTTCTCAAAAACTAGCACTGGTATGCATAGGCTACCTCCAGTAATCCAACTTAAAGAACACGCCTGCCTTTGCTAGGTCCTGAACTTCTTTCGCTTGATCCTTTACGTCCTGCTCGAAGGGAATATTTTAACGCATTACCTTTACACCATCCTTTAAACTCTTCTGGCGTCAATACAGCACGAATGACGTCAACACTTTCAATGGTTAGCCCTGGCAAAGTGTAATGCGATGGATGATGTACGGCATCGTTCATTACTTCGTAGGCTTATCCTCGGTTACTGATTCACCAATTGTAGGTGCTTCAGCTACCTCTTGCTTAGGCCTAAAGCTTTGCCATACATTTTAGCCTTTATCCTCTTCCGTCGCTACGACGACGGCTGGCTTTGCTTTTAGACTCAGCAGGTTTCACCTTAGACGGCGCCTTATATTCATGTTTCAAAGCCTCTCGACATTCCGGACAACTTGACAGCAGGTCGACCTTTGCCAGTTTGTCTCGAACTCCTACCACACACCTTACAGGTAGTCATCTTAGGGATGGCTCTTGTGTATGGGTGACGCTTCTGTCTTTTTACTGTCTTTACCGTCTCCTTACTGTCTTTGCCTTTAATGTATTACTCATGATATCGTTGAACCCTTCCTACAGTGTAGGGCACTTTGTTCGTTACCAGTAGCCTTGAATAGGCTTCCACAAGTCTACATATTCTGCTCATAGTGTTATCCTTTCATATATTTGATCAATCCGTGCCTTCAACGATTGAAGGACAGTATTCTTGTGCTTTCGTCTTTCTTCGCTAATGCCTCCATCATGTCTTCATCCCGGGTACCTACGGAGATAAGGATGATGGATGATTACCTTTTCATTTTGCCCTTTGACGATGCAAACGCTTGTTCGCCTGTTGGTATAGCTCTAGGCTCCCACTAGGCCAAACCATATTACATGATTACCGCCATCTTGTGTTAAGCCCATATGCAGTTGATGCGGATGCTAGTAGTCATCAATCTTACCGGCGTTCCAATCGAACTCTTCATCAGCGCCTTTTTAATTCACGGGCACTCGATCCGTTTTCGCTAGGGCTTCCTTTAACCTGGCACACTCGTGCTTAAAATTATAAAACACTACGCTGGCTTTCCGTGTAGCTGTTCGATAAGTCCATGAAGGCTTCTATTTTACAGTCATGAATCGTATGAACATTTCGTTCATCATCACACACGGCGCCGTTACTAGCTGTTGAAGCTTATTGATAAAGCGTACCGCGACTCATGGCGGCGATTTCTTCATCTGCTCCAAATACTCAAGAACGGCATCGCGTTCCATGCTTTCATAGGCTTTTTGCTCTTTGAGCATCTAAGACGACTGGGACGGTATCATACACAATTGGTGGAAGTCCAAGTAGTCACTTGCTTTCATCGATATGCATAGTGGCGCTATTGCTGACATAATTGCATCATTGGTATTCGCCTTTGGCTTGTAACTGCAGATCACATCGCGTCCCCGCTGGTCCTGGGTCAAAATAATGCTCTCTCTAAAACGATGTGTGTCTTTACTTAATCGTCTGGCCTCGGTCTAACAAGTAGACCTGGGCCCATAAGTCAATCAGTCCATTCGGTGACGGTGTACCGTTAACACAGCACCATTCTGTTGATATGGTTGTACATATTCGATAAGTCCCAAATCGTTTAGCTCGATGTGATTTAAAGGAACTGGATTCATCGACGACCACCATATCGAATGGCCACGCATTTTTATAATAGCTGACTAACCAGGATACATTCTCACGATTGATGATGTAGATATCCGCCGGTGTATTCAACGCTTGAATACGTTTCTTTAATGGCCTAATACCGTGGATATTCTAAGCAATACCAACACCGTCCCATTTAGTGGCTTCACGTTGCCAGGTTGCTTCCACACTTTCTTAGGCGCTATGATAAGCACCTTCTTAACCTGGAAGTAGTTGTAGCTTCAACTGGTAGATAGCGGATAGGGTTATGATGGTTTTTCCCAAGCTCTTCAACCCATTTCCAAGAATAGCCTCATCTTTTGTTGCTTAATCACTCGTGAAATACAGTAATCTTTGATAGGGATGTGGCTTTGAATATCATATGGCATCACCTCCTAATCCTTAACTGTGCATCCGTATTTTGCCTTTTTGCATCTTGTGACGAATCTTACGTACGTTTGTCATAATATATGACTGTAATGACGGTATCATCATGGTCCTTCGCTTTTTTTCAGTACTTGCTAAGTAATTTTATACAAGCTGTACGCGGAACACATTCCATGACATCCCGGGGTACGCCTGGTACAGTTCTTACACGGAACTCTCGCCATGAATACCACCTTCATTCGTTAGGGTAATCCTAACGGCTCCAGGGCCATATAGGATGTAAACGGTCTGCAGTAGGCTCAACAATCTCTTGCACTGCACATCCTGTAGTTGGTTTAATCGACCTCGTGTCGTTTTTAAGCTCTACGAATTGAACGGTACCATCTGGCCATATCACAATCCGATCAGGCACTCCGACGTTGCCAGGCGATACGAACTTATAGGCCTTTACCGCCCAACACTCTAACACCCCTGAACGAGTTTCTGTTCGATTTGTTTTTCAAGCATTATCACACCTCCGATTTTTCCATTCTCATTTAGAGGGGCAACAAAACGACATGGATTTACACACATATGTGTATATACACTTATTTAACCCTATTAACCCCTTTTTTAAACGTACTTAAATTTATATATTTTTTTACTATATATATATAAATGTTGCGTTATATATATATAAGTACTATAAACATAGATAAATGCTAGGTTTGTTACCGCAATATTCTCCGCAACATTCCTCGCAAACATTGGGGCAACATTCTATGTCGCAACATTCTTTTTGAGAAAATCAACGATTGTTGCGGAATGTTGCGCCCTTAAAATTATCATCATTCCAGGGATGATTTCAAAGCCTCTTTGGTCACCATACGGACCATATTTTCTAACCTTGTCATACCGGATTAAGAACGGTATGTTATCTAAAAATTTGATTAATTTTCGGCTATCAGCTTTTTCATCCAGGATAATTCTTTGTTAAAACATTCACACTCAAATTTCAGCAGCATACATACACGATCCCTCAATACTAACTCTTGACCAGGTACCGTATGCGTAGCGGACAATTGCATCCGTCTAGCACTCAATGGATAGCGCCTGCCAGTTCTCAGGTACTTTTTGCTTCAAGAACTCAGCTACCACACCTGCTTTAGCATTTCCTTCCATATGGCTTTCACGTGCTAAATTTGCAAGGCGTAAAAACTTCCTCATTATCTTCAATGATTAAGCTTTTCACCTTGGAGGTATTCAGCTTTGGCTTCCGCCCAGCCGATCCACTTCTCAGGTAAATTCTTAAATACGTTTTTAGTTGGTTTCTTTAAACCCTAACTGAATCGGCCAGAATCTGCGGTTGCCCGTGATGTCCTTTAAGAACTCGTGATGATTAGTGGAACTAAAGAACACGCATTGGCGTGGATATTTTCAGTACGACGGCCATAGGCCTTACGGAATACGTCGACCTGGCGTGATAAGAATTGTTTTTGATGCATTCTCTTTCCGCCTTAGAATACCCGGCCATTTCACCGCCTTCAACTAACCAACTATTCTGGATACTTTCAGTCGCTCTTACCATCAAATGTGTTAAGCCCATCAGCGTACCAACTCTACCCATGAGACGGATAAGAGATGATTTCCTCATCCCCTGGGCACCAACTCATCACAGGCATCGTGTCATATTTACAGCCTGGCTCGTAGGCACGTGCTACTGCAAAGAACGAAGGCCTTGATGACCCACTGCACGAGTATACACGTTATCCTCGCCCCTAGATAATCAATGAAGATTGTATCTAAGCGTTCCACCCCATCCCAGGTGAGACTATCTAAATAATCGGTTACTGGATTAAAAGCGTTTTGTTTCGCTATCAGTAGCACACTATCAAGGACCTTATCTTTACCTGTGATATCAAATCGGTTTTCAAGGTACCACTGATACCACTATCATCGGTGTCAGTCCAGATACGTTTACCGTGTTCCGTTAGGGCCCACGGTAAGGCGCCCATCGCCATATACCGACTACCGAACTTATCGTATGCGATACGCCCCTTGATGGCCGGGTCATGCGTTAATAGTTTAAGAATGTTATCACGCGTTTTCTTAAGCCCTGATTCTCGTTATATTTGAGGCCGGCGACTTCATCCATTCAGTCCGAGCATAGCGTTGGCGTCAAGGTCAGTTACATCGGTAGTATTAGACCACTTATCGATTCTGGAACACGTTCGTAGCGGACTCACGCGCACGTTCTTGTTGGATACCGATGGCCACCTCTGCGTCCTCAAAGGCTAGCTTACTCATCGCCAGGAACGAAGGCATCTTATGCGCATGGTGTGCCGTCCTTTGGGCTGTCTCGTCGAGGTCATGGAACTATGAAGTCGAACCAAGTCAAAGGCGTTCATAAGTTGGCCACCGCACGGATCCGTATTGTGATGCGAGTATAAGAACTTATCGTCATCGTAGATTACGGCACCGCCGGGATGGTAGAACCCTCGACGTAGGTTAGGCGGTCATTTGAGCCATCAACGTACGTGTACGCGGTAGGTAGGAACGATCGATAGCCCTCACGGATGCCATACTGCCGACAAAGGCACCTCACGATACCGTGCTTGATAATCCGGATCCTGTTGCTTCGTAAGAAGCTGTTTCACTCTCAACCGATGTCTCGGAGCCAGGTACCTGGCCATGACGCCACGTCCCGCCAATCGCGTACTTCGCCAGGATGCCATCTGCAGATAAGAACGGCTTATCTGCAAATCTGAATACACATTGTGCATCGTTAGAACATCCTGGCCAGTACATGAGCCTCGAGGCTTCGAACGTAGTCGAGTCCATCATGCCGATGCCGATTAAACTGGCCACCTTACGAGCGATAGGCTCGCATCATCAGGTGTCATGGTGCGGTCGGTTGAATGACTACCCGTAACCGCGGACGATGAGGTGTGTGCGAACGTGTACTGTATACGACGTATGCCATACCCAGTATCCACTGTGCGCACTACATTATCCGTTTGGCCAGGCTCAATGGCATCAAGGTCAAGAGTGATAAAGGTCACTGGCCTCAGACATTAATCGCCTTCACGTTGTAGCTCGATTAAGCTACACACCAACGAAACCGCTGATGTCCTTCAGTTTAGCCAGTGCGGACTTAGGCAGTTGATGATACTGCTCAACGGTTTCCGTAGTGCGTTGCGGTGTACGAAGTCGTTCGATGAACTCGGACCACATCAGCCTCAGTTTGAATCCATTGTTTGGCTGTGCGACTTTGGCCTATGCTAATTATTAGTTTTTATCATTAATCATATGGCCAACGCCCTTTCTAATCCTTCATAATAATCACTGGTAAATCCGGCCGCGGAGAGGTGTAACCCGTCAGCCCATGGAATCGGAGCCCCAAATAAAGCGTTAACCTTATCAAGGGTTTCTTCCTTACCCTCGGAAGGGATTTACAACCGCTTCATCGTGGATGTGCATGGTGATTGGATAACCCGCATCGTCAATCGCCGTAACGTTGCAGTCAGGCAGTCACGCGCTACGGCTTGTGTGGATGTTTTCGACTAACTTACCACCATACGTGCCGTCATCCACCCAAGCGTTGTTGAATTGCGCCTTGAAATGGACGGCGTCCTCACCGAATTGGTTTTTGATATACGCACCAGGGTAAAAATAGCTTCCGCCCGCTTGGCAACTCTATCGTCATGTAGCGATAGCCGTATATCGGATCAATTTCAATCGAAATATAATACCATGGTCAAGGCCCATAGGTTGCCTCGTGGTTACTGTGCATACCGCAGCTGTTTTCACCTGGTACCATAAATCACGAATACAAGGTGACGCTTCGCGCCATAATCGAACAATGTCCGGAAGTTCTTCTCTGCTAGCCCCACATCAAGCGCACCCATAGCCTTTAATGCGTTGACGCCTCCTTGATATCCAAGCTAGTTCTGCGACCTACCTTTTTGTCGTAGGTGTCCGTTTTCACCATGTTTCACCACAGGAACCCCAAACATCGAGGATGCTGAGCGCATGTAGATATCACCATCAGCGGGCGAATACCTGTTGACGCTACTGCTCACCGCTTAGCCAGGCGATAACCCGTGCTCAATGGCGGAGAAGTCAGCCACACATAAGGTCTTACCCTCTGGGGCGATAATAGCCGTACGGATTAATTGTGAGAGTGTATCAGCTACATCACCATATAAGAGTTCGAGACCCACATCGATTACGATGTGTCACGAGAGAACGTGCGACGTCAAGCGTTTCGATGTAGTTTCTAGGTAGGTTTTTGGACCTGTATCAGGCGTCCGGCCCATCGTCCAGTACGATTGGCTCGTAAAACTGTAATACGCCTCTGAGGCGATAATCTGAGCCCCAGGACTCTTCCATCTTGACGTACTTCGATACCGAGGACTTGGCCAGTTTCTACGTAATGCACACGTTTAATACCTGGTTAATCGTCACTCTTAAGAGCGCCATCAACGGTATCCTTAGTTGATTAGAAGGTTAGCCCCTGTATTGGTGTTAATCCACCAAGGAGCGCTTGCGTAGAATTAGGATTGCCAAGCGTAGATTTCCTGAGCTTCCTTAGTAGGATGTTCGTGTTTTCTTCATCAATGCAAAGGGCACCGATGACGAGGTCGTGGTCGATAAGTACACCACGGTTATTGATTTCAATATCGATGTACCAATCGTTCCATGTCTCATCGGGTACAGGAAACGATGCGAGCCGTTTGTAACATTCCATCTCTGTCACTACGTCTTGTCTGTTGTACTCGACATAGGTTCGCCACTTTTCAGGTTCGTGATGTGGAAGGCTATGAGTTCGACCGCCGTTAGATTTAGTCGGATTACAAGGAATACTAAAATATCGGATTAAAAGCTCTGCCAGCTTTATCCTTTAATTTATCTTTGCGGTAGACCTAGGGCAACGCCTAACTTAGCAAGGCTCCATAGGATACCCTAAATACGCACCATGAATCATCGTGCAGTGCCATTGGACGTAATGGAGTAGTTATCCGGCCTTGTTTAAACAGGTGATTTCAAACTGTGCATTGTAGGCATGTTTAATGACATCCGGATTTTTGAGGTCTGCAAGCACCCTCATCCGGTATTGTTTCACCCTGTGCTAGATCCACAACTTCAACCTGGCCAAAGTCATACGCATATGCGAATAGGAGGATTTCGAAACCTCCGCTTCGACATATTTGTAGACCCCTGCGCCGATGTCATTGGATGAGAATGTTTCAATATCAATGTTGAGATGGCGCATAATGGCCACCTATTACATTGGAAGGCCAGTAACAGGGTTGATAGCTGGGACGGCTTCAGCACCACCGAATACATTAGCTGCGCTACCTTGAGGAGCACCGAATACGGATGCGCTGGATGCAGGTTGTCCACCGCCAAGAGGTTCCTCCGTCACGTACCTTTGTACAGGACCCAAACCGGCGGAGATACCAGATGATTGATTGTTATAGAAATAGAAGTTAACCAATACGTTGGCATACATGCCAGAATATACTTGGCCAGGTTCAGTAAGTGGCTGACCTTGAAGGTCTACTACTTCAGGCTTGAACTTCATGGACTGAGAAGCGTTGAATACGTAATGACCTTTACATTCAGGGCTGTATTCTTTACCGCCCGGCGTGAGCCGTCGCCATCGTGAATTGGTGTTTTAGGTTGAGCTCGGAACTTTGGCACCATGTTTCACACGAGCATCTGCAATAGTCGCTTCAATAGCTTTGACTGATAGCTTGTACTTGAGCTGTATCGATTTTTGGGCATACGATCATAGCGCTGTACTCGCTTCGCTGAAATTATTAGGTTTGTGTATGGCTCTAATAAATGAACAAAGGATAAACGTACGTTTTTAAAAAGAACTTGTTGGTCTGCATTGAAATGCCATAATTAGTTACCTCCATTATTGTGTATTAAATACTTGTGCCGCAGACTAGGTTGGTTCGTGATACGTGGGCGCTTATCCGTATCAACTACAAGAGTAGGTTTGCTAGGTTCTTAACGACCTGGTCGCCTACGAGTTCATTAAAAATCTTTCTTACCGATAGCCTTTTCGATTTGAGCCAAGGTAAGAACCTTACGTTCATAGAGGATAGATTCTCTCACCCCACCATTAATAAGGGTTTGAATGGCAGTATCACCATCTTGAACGCTCTGGAGCCCTCGGCCTCTACGGCTTTTCCAACCAGGCACATCTGCACCGGCTAAGGATTCAGATAATGCGTATTCCTTTTGATGTCTTTTGTACCAGGATCTCGATGTCTTGCCATGTTCCAGGTATGTACCTAGTTCTTCAAGGCTACATCAGACGAGGGTCTTGGTTCGTGAATACGTGCATAGCATCGAAATGCTCACATCGTGTTCTACATTGAGCCTTCGCCCCACAGAACCCACACCAGGTGCCAGCCTCAAATGTGTGCCTTCCATTCTGTAGGCCTCTTTAGCCTTGATGCGACCATCACCTCCTCACCCCATTTACGGAGGTCATCGAGGACATTTTCAAATTCAGAAATGTTGTTAACCCGAGGCTGTACAATGGTCATCTTGATAGTATTGAACTTGTAGTAAAAGACTGTAATCGTGCATCGCACCGAGCGCGTATAACATCATTTGCGGGTGTAAGCGATCCGCATCAACTACAACACCTTTGCCATGTTTATAGTCAATAATGTGGAGCGTATCACCGGCTAATATGATGCAGTCCGCCGTACCGAATCCTTCAGGTACATATTGACTAAAGTCAACACGCTTTTCGATGACGACTACAGGAGCGACCTTGTAACTTAACATGATGGACTTGATGTATTCGAGATACACGTCTGTAGTTTCTGTTCCATTTCAGGCGCCCATAACTCATTCTTCTTGATTTTGTTATAGGCCCCTGGTGTAGGTGCCTTTGGCCATTACCGTAGTGTATCAGTTTCAATTCACATAGTTCATGTGCGAGGGTGCCTTCCCTTTGCATATTCTGATGTAGTATCAGGAAGGTCGCCCTCAATCGAGGCGCCCCTGTGCAGTGTAACCACCTGTAGGCACTTGATGCGCTTAGTAGCGCATGGCTAGCCATTAGATTCGAGCCCCATGTTGCGAAGGTCAACTACGAGATTAGGGAATCGATCCTTTGAAAGTTCAGGAAGGCTTCTGCCACTTTGTATTTTTGCATTAGGCCAACGATTTCATCTCGTACGGCCTCGCATCCATTAATGGTTGCAACGCCACTTGAATTTCTTCTAATGTGTATCTCCAACCGGTGCGACAGGTACAGCCGGTGTAGGCGGTGTAGGTGTGCAGGTGGTGCAGGTTGAGGTTCTGAGTGGGTTGGTACCGACACAGATGTCGGTACCACAGGTGCCGCTGGAGTAGGTTGAGCAACCGAGCCACCGGCGGAGCTTGACTGTGGCGGGTACCACAGGAGCTGTGGGCGGTTCTTCGTCGTAGGTATATTACTGTAGCTGAGGAACAATTTAAGTTCTTCACAAAGGGATATATAGTTTTTGCTTCAAAAAGTGATTCTCGATCATGAGGAAATCCTTTCTAGTTAATATCTAAATAATGCCGTGAAAGTGTAGCAGTAGGAGAACACAAATACCTAAGATGATGAATACGACTTGGCAAGCTCTAGTCACCCAGGTATCAATCTTAGTAAGTCGATTAGCACTAATCTTTTTCACGTTTAGCTTGTTCTCTTTAGGGAGCTTCAACATCCCACGGACCAGGCGGAGGCGTAATAGGTTCTTTAGGCGAAATCAACTGCTCTATTGCAGCATCTTTCACTCATCCGTTTTCTTCTATTCTTTTAGCCATTTGCATCACCTCTAAGATAATTGTTCTTGGGTTTTGTAAATCGGTTTATCAATAAATTCCATAACCGTACAGGTTACCGCCTTTACAAACGCGTGCGGGTCTCGATATAGTCGTGAGCGATAGATACTACTGCACTAGCAAGAAGTGCGCCAAGCACCTTCTGGTCAGTTACCGTGGTTCCACATGTACAACGGCAGGAGCTGTAATCTTCGCTCAAATCCATATTGATTGATAGCGTGTGAGTTTTAGGTTTATTCATGGCGACCTCCTAAATGCGACGTTGCGCAGCAACTTCTTGCGTTAACTCATCAACTCAATCGTTCTAACTTACTGATACGGCTTTGTGCATCCTTAGCCTCAGCGATGTAGTCAGAACCTTTACCCGTCTTAAAATGCAAGATTAATGGTGTACTGATTTTCAGCACCTCAGCGTAGCACCCACTCCAATCATCAATCGTCTCATTAGGTTCTAGCGAATACGCCGAGCGCTACGGCATTGCTGTTACGATAATGGCCGTAGCTAACTGCGTAGCTGACCTTATCATTTTTGTTGAACTCCAAAGGATGGAGCCCAGCTAATGCTGCAGAGCTTGCACCTAACTTGTTAATGCGTTGGACTGTTGCATTAACACGATTGTTAATTTCACCGGCCATGTTGTATTGGCGGTTTTCCAAAATTCGTGATACGTGTTTCGTGATTAGCAGAGGTGCCTTGAAGGGCACTGATATCAGATGGCTAGTACGCACCTTTGCGCCTAACGTGTTTATTTCATCGTAAGTCGTGATACAACTGGGAGCCGCTACCAGCATCCAAACTGTCAGCCTCAACGCGCCCTGCACTCACGTTCTGCAACTGTCTCATTATACTGAGCCACACCACCTGCACTGTGCGAGCTTTTGGAGCCAGCGATATGACGGCGCCAGGTTGTTCGCCGGCGAAGATGTGACGAGTGCCGTTAAGGTCTCACACCGTCAACCCTCACCGCATCATCGGTCACCGAGCTGGTGCCGATAGCAACGGCGTTTGCACGCATCTGCACTGTATTATTGCCGAAGGCAACGGCATCAGTTGCTAATGATTTGGCATGCATGCCGAACACCAACGCGCCCCCGGACCATTTGCCCTGAGTTTGAAACCAAATACTAACTGTCTTTTGGGGACCACTTTTGTTGTTGTAGCTCATTACGGCGGACTGGCCACTCCGCTACTGTGCCATTATTGGCCAACTGCGACGGAGTTTTCTCCAGTTACGTTGTTGGACCGCCAAAGGCCACACTAGACTCACCAGATACGAACGCGCCATTACCGATAGCGACGTATCGTAACTGGAAACCCGGGCTTGATTGCCGATAGCGATGGTGTACTCCACTAGGCTTTCAGCGTGAGAGCCGAAGGCAAAGGAGTTACGCCGGATGCTTTTGCATCGTTACCACCGGCGAAACCATTTTCGCCGGAAACCGTATTATTCGTACCAAAGGCGATACCGTTTGGAGCAGATACTGTATTTTGAGTGCCCGCGATAAAGGCGGATGTAGCGTTTTGTAGTCGTTGTATTATTCGTACCAATCACTAGGCTTGCATCACCATTAGCGGTGCCGTTAGGGCCTCGTTACTACCCCTGTGCTTGTGCTTGTGCGAATACGTTACCGCCAGCGCGGAGATTGCGAGCGTGGATACAATTACTTTCTTGTTCATAGTTCAAATACCTCGTATAATATAAGTGTCAAATTATTTTTGATGTGGCCGTGTCAGTAGTTCCAGTACTGATGCGGTCATTTTCTTTTGGACGTTTAAGAATATCGAAGTCAGAAGGACTACCGATATCAACTTGCGAGTGCGCCCAGGAGTCATAGTCGAATCCAAATTTCTTAAGCTCGATTACGGCTTGCTTTCCTGAAGCCGAACGATCGATAATAGCATTTAACGCATTACGTGCTGACTTCAACTTACGAATCTCAATTTTCGTAAGGTTTGGCCACTTCAAGGACTGCTTCCGCCATTTTTGGCCCTTCTCGAGTTAACATCAAGATTGTCATACCACCATTCGTGGAGTGGTTTACACATACGCTTGATGAAGTTATCCACATCAGGTACTAGCTTATTAGCTAGTGTGTGCCATAGCCAAGCTCTTCCAAACCTTTGGGCGCCTTTCCGTGCCTCACGTAATCCATTAATGACTTTTGTGGAACGATTCAGCAAAACGCTACACGTCCGTCAGCTTCAAGGCTAAGGTAGTGTGATTCGAGCGCTACGCTTTCCGCTTCTGTTTGTTCCAAGAGCCGAGCGTTGTACAGACTTCTGACAAAGGTCCGTACGTTGTTCTTTGTAGGGTTCTGCATAGAACCTCCTTTTCTGCTAAATTGCAACATATACTACTGGGCTCCGTACCACCAATATCATTGCCCATGTGAGGGATACCTCACTTAATACTGGCTAAAGTCAAATAATAACCTCGATATCGATACTTAACTTATCCGCCAAGATAACCGCCTTCCTAAAGGACATCGACTTATTAGTGCCCTTGAGATGGTTGTATAGGGTTGCATAGTGCATCCCGCACATCTCAGCGACGTCATGGATGGATAATCCCTTTATCGGCTAGCACCTTACGAAACACTGCCGGCTTCATGCGGTAACCAAATCGATTGCCCCAGGTCTTTTGTTGAATCGAGCACTGGTCGAATAAGAAGTTCATTCGTTGGCCAAGGCCTTTAGCGATCTAACCTGGCCGTGCATATTCGCACGGGTTGATACTGCGATATCTTAACCAAGGTCGTGGAACTGACCCCAATGACTTCGCCGAAAACTGCATAGCCCATATGGAGTGTTTCGTCAAATCAGTTTCTTTAAGGTCAAAACTGACTTTAACCGCATCATCGGGATGATTGGTTTCCGTCTCATCGTTGTCTCTGTTTAAGTTTTAGGATTGTTTTGACCCGTTTGTCGGCCACAATCCATAGAGCTACCCCTGCGCGCATTGGACGAAATACTGAGTAAAGCCTATACGGTCAATCTCGAGGTTACCAACGGAGCCCATAAGGATTAATCCGCTACTAATTTAAGAAAATGCATGCATGATTAAATGCCTCCTTGATGTATTCTTCACTTCTCCCTGTTCGAGCCAGGTATGATCTCGAAACCGAACCTGTCAATGACGAAGGTTCGTTTCTACCTTTGCCATAACAATAGGCGAAGGCTTTGTAATGGTTGTTAGCGATGCCCTCTCAACTCGCTGTAAGGGTTAGGCCTCAAAAACGCTAGCCATTTGTTTTACGGTAATGGTTGGGTCTCATAATACCTTTAACATGATTACAAAGTAGATAATCATAACGGTTAACGTTACAAAGGACAACAATCCAAGGATTCGGTTGAACCAGAGGTCAATCTTAGCGGTCCTTTGAACCTGTTGGACATATAAGTTTTCGATGATGATACGATCATCTTTTTCATTGTTCATAGTTACCTCCTATACAGGGTCAATGCCCCGAGTCATCTTCTTCAGTTGCATCAACTTGTAAGTGTTCAAGAATTTTTGCGATTGTTCGTACCGATACCGGTCTGCCATTACACGCCGAAAGGATTGTGCAGGGTGAAAGCCCGGTCATAGTGGCTAGCTCTGACCGAGATACACCGAGCTCCCTTCATCCGACGAGCGAGTGAATCTTGGTACAGGTACGTTACACAAGATTTACGTTCGATCATAGTGACTTCTCCTCTAAGTTGCCTCAATTAGGAACCTATGGTAAAAATAAAAGTTGCCTAAATAGGAACCTTTAGTGTATACGTTCGCATCAAGGTCATGGTTATACACAGCATACGCATCTCTTGTAATGTGAAGTTCTGTGTTGATGCGGTTAAGCTTCTTACTGAAAGTGTTTGGCTTAACCCCTATTACCTTTATATCGTGGTATTAGAAATATCATTTTCACCATAGCTTTTTAAGCTTGATATGGAGAAATTGCTACGTAGTATCACATACCCGCCCCCTTTCAATATCAAATTGTTCTATCGGCCTCTCTTCATCGTTGCGCGAGTTGCCTTATGTGTACATGATACACACCGCCAAAAGTTCCTGTCAACAACATTTTTGTGATTTCTCGTAAATTTTAATTGCCTCATTGAGGAACACATGAAGCATACTATAGGTAGGAAGAGGGTTTTAGTGAGGAAAGGTGAATTTTTAAAATGACTACAAATCTAAATATAAGCTCAAGGCTTAAAGAAGCATCAATTAAAATTTAAAAATCGGGCAACGTCTAAAAAGAACTACGTACGGCACAAGGATTAACTATTGACGCGCCTCAGGGAAAAACTCTCCTTGGAAGTTCAAAAGGCCGGACTTGATGTTAAGGGCGATGGTGTATCCAAAAGCATGGTATCCTGTTGGGAGAATGGCAAGAGCCAACCATCCGCTCCTTATATTCGGGCATATGCTACTTTATTTAATGTTGATATGAACTACATATTGGGAAAAAGATTTACAATCCACTGACTCTACACAGATTTAAGCCATTATACGCTTAAACTTGATGATAAAAATATATGATTATGTTAAAACTGGACGAAGATTCAAAAGATGCGCGCGCAAACTGGCCTCCTGATTACAAGAATTATTCAATACCGATATCTCACCCTCCCAAGCGATAAAATTCTATTTTTGTTAGAGCTAATAAGAACTCATTCGAGGAACTTATAGTATCCATGCTAAGATGATCGTTCCTTTGGTAAAATAAATCTCTAACAGACACATATAGAGAAGTGTGGATCTATAATTGCTACGTTGTTAGATGACCCAGATACATTTATCCGATTTTTCTTGACACTTTTGGTCAACTTCACCAACGCGGTAAGCTTTGATTCATTTCTAAAATTCACCATTGACCAGTTCTACAAACATACTAAAGAGACTCAGAGAGTTTGATATACTCGATGGGCTTTCTCAAATATCTAAAATACAGTACAGACAATCAAAAAGTCGGGAGAAGAAAATCATGAAGATTAAATCAATTATTGCTATTCCTATTATTCTTATAGTCATCCCAGGCGTAGCCCTGATTCGCACCATGGCCCAAGCCGTCCATTGAGTTTAGAAATGAGTCGGATAGCTAGGCCATACACGGTAACCAGCGTAGTCCTTGAGGACTGACACTCACATCCGCCCAGGGCGGAGAAAACTCCACGCTTACTTTCCCTAATGGGAAGTCCGTACAGGCGTGTTGGCAGATTGTGCAGACCGCACTGCCTGCACACCGATTCGATATATTCCCTGAATCGTTCTTCTACCACACCATATATGTGGCACCGGTTCAGCCAGGACTCGTTGAATATATCAATGCTAATAAGCTTCACAGTAACGTACTACCTCAACGGAGAGGCTAAACAGATTCAATTTAATAGCAAAGCCCCCATCCGATACTACTCAGATAGGGGCTAGTTATAGGAGGACATATTATGGCCATGAAACGAGCCAACGGTTCTGGAAACCGTATATAAAATGAAACATAAAAACCCTTCGTAAGCCGTACAGGGCAGTTATCGCAACAGGATGGACAGCTGAAGGAAAACCTATTAAGCGCTCACTCAGGGACTTTTTGCGAAGCTAAAGCTGACGCATACCAGGCCTTAGCACAATTCTGCAGTGAGTAACCCAGCTGTCTTTGCAGAACGTAAGATGACCACCTTTGGCCAAGTATTCGATTGGACGATTGACGAGTCAAAGCGTCAAGGGTCATCTAAAGGGCGTATCCAACATATTGAAATTGCGTGGGACCACTTTTAGCATCTCTTTAGCACAAGATGTTACTACCTTTACGGGTTCATGTTCAATCATTCTTTTGATGACCCGACCAGGAAGCAATCCTATCTTCAATCAGTCAAAAGCTATCTTGGTTCGTGTGATGAATGTCGATAAAGCATGAAGTGTTAACAAAGAATTCATGCGCGATATTATAATCTCAAAAATGCCCCTAGTACACTGTCATAGCGAAAGTTTTTACCTGAGCCATATAATTACACTATGGGAGCATAAAAACGAGCGTACGGCTCAAATATTGCTACTTTATATTTACACCGGACTCAGAATTTTGAGTCTATACGTGTATTAAAATTGAGGATGTGCATCTAAAAGAACGATACAGATTAAGTGATCTAAACGGACGCAGGTAAACGTAGAATCACATACCAATAGCGGAATGTATTTATCCAATTATATCTGCCTTCTACAGTGAAGCTCAATTCAAACGTCCAATAGGTTATTTAAATCTCCTAGTAAGACCATATATCGTACTCATTTTACTAAAAATATGCCAAGAACTCAACTTGGGCGAACATGTACCACACGATACGAGACACACGTTTATCACCATGTGCAGTAATGCAGAAATTCCGGAAATTATTGTTAAGCATATTGTTGGCCACCCACTGCCAGCAATATCACACAAGACATTTACACGCACAAGACTACGAATCAATATGTAGAGGCGGTGAATAAATTACTGACCCACGATGACCTAATTATAGGGTGAGCCACGGTTGAGCTACCGTAACGAAATGTAACGATTTTTGATAATTTTTAATAGGGTCGAAAACCCAGTAAACAGCGTGTTTACTGGGTTTTTATGGTTATTCTAATATCCTCT
>BNJV01001299.1_pt1 | contig 28010 bp, 44 predicted proteins | sample 8540591 | NCBI WGS metagenome assembly BNJV01 (sample SAMD00202457, study PRJDB9452) | human saliva metagenome | host: Homo sapiens | reverse complement strand
TGCGTGTATTGCCTGCTGTCGGGCATCGTCATCTGTAGAGGATGGGCGTGTTCGAGGCCTTCACGCTGGCGGTGACCTCCGTGTAACTCGGCCGCACGCTGTTCTGAGCCAACAGGTTCGTCATCGTCGTGTCTACCTGGTGTACCTGCGCAAGCGCCCGCAGCGCACGCCTCTGATTCAGGCCCCCGGTGGCGCGATCAGCTGGATCATCCCTGGCGTTCATGGGCTGCATGGGCGTCATCTGTAGCGATATTATGGGATGACACTCGTCCGGGCCTCGTTTATTCCTCATTTGGATCGCGTTCATCGTGGGGCTGCGGCCTTCGCGAACCGCCATTTCCTGCTGCGCCTTGTCCATATCAGGTCCTCCCGGAGATGAGACGGGCCCGCGTACGATCCTCACCTGCGCGGTAGCGGAACCCATGTGGTTAGTGACTATGCTCACACCAGCGTGCGGGGCGAACCGAAGGCTGGAAGAGGGACCACCCCCGACCACCGTAGAACCTGATGCGGATCATGCCAGCGTAGAGGAAGGCTCTTCCCACGTGGCCGCCATTACAGCTTTGAAGAAGTCTTTTCACGTAGCATCCACTGCTCCGTCCTCCCGCTGGAGGTCATTGACGTGTCACCGCCCGCCGTCCTGGGCGTTGCTTGCGGCCTCGTTTTCGTCTCGTCTGGATCAGGTGGGTAATGCCGCCCTGGAGCCTGAGAACCATAACCCCAGCCTGGATGGACTTCCCGACAGGCGTCAACCTGCTGGTGGCACGCTCGGCGCTACGTGATCCGTAAGCCCGGCGCCGCGCTCTTCGTCGGCGTGATGTACGACCGTCTCTCGCTGCTCTGGGTCCCAGTGGGCCGTCGAGACCATTTACTCGGAGTCTCGCGCAGAGACATCAGTGCGGTCGTCTTCGCCCTCGTCGCATACCGCCGCTTCAATGCGGCAGCAATCGTGGCGTATGCTGCGGGCGCAATACCGCGTTCAGTGGGTCCTGAAGCTCTTCCTCTACAGCCACATCGAGGAAGGGCGCGATCTGTGCGATCCTCGTGCGGCGCCGTCTCGGTATCTGGCAGGCATCTGCGCCTGGCTTTGCAACGGCTCACACGCTCGCAAAGACAGGCGCGCTGGATCGCTTCGCCTCCGGCCGGCGGGCGCGTGAGCTGTCTGATTTCGAATCCATGGGACGAGAATATCCGCACTCCTCCCGCCCATTTTCCTCTCTCGGTGCCTCGGCTGCGCTGGTGAGGGGCAGGCGCGTGCGCGCGCGGCTGAGATGTGGCTCGCTGGGCAGGAGCGCCCACGCTGTCGGGTGTTGATCTCGATATTATCGCCGGGCGAGCGCGTGCTGGTGTTGACTGCCGTCGGGTCGACCGTCGACGCTCATGGGCGCGGCTTGGCTGGCCTGGGCGCCGGGGGCGAGGCGACCGGCGTGGCGTCGCTCCGCGGCCGAAGCGAGGGGGCCGCGTGGGCCTGTCATGCAGGACCACGGGGAGCCCAGGTAGTTCCGCCCGTGTGGGCGACGACGTGGCCTTCGGCATACAGAAAACGCAGGGGTCGCGCGCACGCGAGGTAGCCCGCGCGTGAAGTCCAGCGGGCGGTGGAGCTGAGCGTCCTGGATCGTCGACGGTGACGGAGCTGTCAGGCGGGCGAAGCTTAGCACCTGGCTCACAGCGTCGATCCTCGTGGGCGAGCTGCTGCTCTTGGTGAGCCCACGACCTGGACCCGAGCGGTGGCTGTGTCGCCGAGGGTGCCGCCGTCGAGGCGCTCATCGTCCAGGCGCACGGGCGCGACGTGGTCGTCGTCCGGGCACCGCGTCGACGTGTGAGCCTCCTCGTGGATCGTGTGCAGGACGGCGCGGTCGCCGCCGATGGCCCCTCGACGGGGTCCTCGCACGGCAGGGGCGTTGCCTGCGCGCGAAGCGCATCTGGCTTCCGGCGACGACGTCGCCGCCGAGAATCGGCCGCCCCATCGCGACCTCGTCAAGCTGCCCCGATCGCCCGCGTCACGACCTGACGATCGACTACATTTGGTGACCCGCCCCCGTGCGCAGCGGCTTCGCATCGACCTGACGATCGAGCGCGGGGTCTCCACCTGCATCGTTGCGGCGCTAACGGTGCCGGAAAATCGACCTTTGCCGCGCTAACGCTCGCGGGCCTCCCTACCGCCTCTGGAGGCGCCGTCGAGGTTGGAACCTCCGACGGCACATTTGGCGACCGCACACGGTGGGCAAAGCAACTCCTGGGCCGCATGTCGATGGTCTTCCAGGGCGGAATGCAGTAGTTCTAGCCGCCACCGTCGCCGAGGGCGCTCGCGATCGGCCCGCGCGCCGTCGGCATAGCGATGACCGACGGGGAGATCGCCCGTCGACGAACACCTCGAGGCACTGGGCTGCAAACTCGCGCGCGCCAGCGCTGACGCTGTCGGTGGCGAGAAGCGTCGCCTGTCGGTGGCGACCGCGCTCGTGCGCTCGAACTGCTGATCCTCCGGCGAGCCGACTTTCCCGGCCCGGGACCGCGGCACGTGACTCCGGCCTCGTGCGCCTCTGCGCGCCGCCCTCGGGCGTGGCGTCGCCTGGTGTTGTCGATTACGCACGACGCGTTCGTGGCCGCGATGGGGCCAGCGGCGCGTCGCCGACCTCGGGCGGGTTGGGACGCGTGGTGCGACCATGCCGCTGATTCCGACGACGAGGCCAGCCGCCTCACGCCGAACGTCTCACGGTGAGGGAGCCCAGCCCGGGGCAGAATGAGGATCCGCGCCTCGCACGAATCGCTGCGCGGCGCTGAGGGCCTCTCTCTCAGCCCACAGATCCCGTCGCTTCGCGTGCTGCTCGCCCTCCTGGTCGCTACGGCTGCTGTCACGATTGACCCGGTGAGCGCGGGCGTGGCCTCGCCCTCGAGCTCGCGCTCATGCCCTGTCCGGGCGTGTCGGCGCGCAGCTTCTTCATGAGGCGACGCCGCTGCTCGTGGCAGCCGCGCCGCTCGGTGCGCTGTCCATGCTGCTCTACGCCTCACCGGGTGGAAATGTCTGTGAGTTCGGGTAGCCGCGATCTCGGACCACTCCATGTGCTGGCCCTGGGCATCGGCCTGCGCATGCTGCGCAGTCTCGTCATGCCGCAGTCGCTCTGCTTGACCACGTCGACCCGACCGACATGGAGAGCGACGGCCTCGCAGATCCTGCACCTGCCTGCCGCCCGGTACTCGCCGCGCCGCGCGGGCGCGCTGCATGACCTCGCCTGATGGCGGCGGCGGCCGACTGGAAGGCCCTCGAGGCAGGCGCGCGCGCGCACGCGCAGCGTGGGCGACTTTCCGCGCATCCCCGTTACTCCTGCGTGGAGCGTTCTCACTGCCACGGAGCAGTGCGCGGCTGCGTCGCTCCACGGCAGCTGGCCACCACCATGGAGGCAAAGATTTGGGGCAGGAAGGTGGGTGCGCGTGCGTGGGCGCTTGCGTCTCGCGCTTGCGCTCCGCCGTGCGACGTCACTCATGGTTGTCGCCGTGGCCCTGCCGCGATCGCGCTGGCTGCGAGTATATCTGGGCGGGCACCGTCGCCTGGTGGGACGATGAGCCTCTTAGCAGACTGGGACGAGAGGCGCAGCGGGCGGGAGTCGGTCGCAGTGTCACCGTGCCGCTGACCGTTGGGCCCGATGGGGCCGCCCGCGACCTCGCCCGCACCTGCACGCGCTGGCGGGGGCGAGCGACGGCCTCGCCCACGGTGAACCCGCGCGAGCACAGCGCGCCGTTCCGGTGTCACGATCGACGGCTACTCCGGCTCCGGGAAGTCCACCCTGGCCGCTGCGATCGCGCTCGGCTCGTGTAATGACGACTGGCGGGTGCTGCCACCTCGGCGACTGGTACCCTCGCGGCTGGGACGGCCTCGGGCCGGGCCGACATCGCGCGCGTCAGTGCCGCCGAGCCTGCGGGCGGGACGTGCCTCCTCCTACGAGGGCCTGGGATTGGGAGAATGGCGCAACCGGGGCGACGATCCCCGTCCCCTCGCCCCGACCATTATCGAGGGGCTGCGGTGCCATCGAGGCCGAGGCCGACCTCGCCATCTGGATCGCCGACGGCGGAGAACGCCGACACCGAGCGCTCGCGCGCGACGGGCGAACCTACGCGCCGCATTGGCAGCGGTGGGCCGACCAGGACTGGGGCGCTCGCTAAAATGGGCACATGATGCCGCCACACCCTGAACCGCCGCTGTGGGCGTGAGCTCCTCTTCGGGGCCTTCGAGTTCGCAGATCCGCGTCGTCGCGCTGGGTGTCGTGCCCAGCACCGGCGCGCGTCCACGTCGACCGCGTGGCTGCTGCTGATCTTCCTGCGGCCCCTCCTGGGTGTGCCGCTCTGCGCCCACCATCTTCCCGGGTCCTGGTGGGCGGTGGGCCGACGCCTCGACGACGATCCCGAGGCCAGGCCAGCCGGCTGGTGGGAGGGACATCGTGGCCGGTTCGACCGCGCCCGGCCTGATCCCTACGAGGGTGCCCACGGGACGCAACGGCCTGCCTCTTGGCTCCGGCGATGACACGGCCTCGATCGCGTCTGGCGCGCGCAACCTGGGCCCAAGTTTCCGGCGCACTCGGCGGGGGCAGGTCGAGTCGCCTCACCACAACGGCACACGCCGGGAACCTTCGAGGCGCGGCCGCCAGCATCGATACGGCGGCACGCACCACGTGAACGCCACTGGCTGCCACCAGCTCGTGGGATGGTGCGGCGCCACCACGAGGCCCTCCAGGCGCGCGGTCGCGTGGCGATACCGTGCGCCTCCTGGTCGACCACCACGGCGCTGCGCACGATCCGGCCCACAAGACTACCGCCGCCGCGCCTGAATAACACGGGCATCGAGAAGAGTGGCACGAGGATGCGCGCCTTGCGCCCTGCGCGGGCAGATCCCGCCGCCCCGACCTGCGCAACCACCGCAAGATTCTGGTCGTCGATGGAGGCGCGAAGCCACGTCAGACTCCCACAGCCTCAGCGGCTCCCGACTATGACACTCCCCTCGTACACAGTACATGGCATCTCACGACGGCGCAGGCGTGTGCGTCACGGGCCCGATCGTCGCTGATCCAGGCGGTCATCGCCGTTGACTGGTACTACGCGTGCGCGATCCTCACGCGGTCCTCCGCTCCACCCGCGCGCGGGTCGCGGCAGACGCGCAGGGGAGCAGGCCTCGGCGATGCAAATCATCCCGTCCGGCCCCGCATTCAAGGGCGAGCCGAACCTGCGCGCGTTCGTCCGCATGATCTCCCTCGGCGCGCACGCACGTAGTCGATCGAGAGCTACTTCATCCCCGACGAGGCCCTCGCGGCCGCGCTGACGAACGCCGCGCTGTCGGGCGTCGAGTCGACTCTTCGTCTCGGTAATTCGACCAGTTCCTGGTCGGCCCACGCGCAACGCTCCTACTACGGGCCGCTCCTGAAGGCGGGCGTGCGCATCCACCTCTATCACAAGCCGCGGATGCTGCACTCAAGTACATGGTCGTCGATGAGCCTGTGCATCATCAGCTCCTCCAACATGGATGTGTGCGCTCCTTTCGGCTCAACTACGAGATCGTCCTCGTCGCCGACGGCTCGCGCCTGGTCGAGATGCTGCACGGCAACGACGACGCACGCGCGGGGCCTCCCGCGAGGCTCACCTACGAGGGTGGCGCGGCCAGCCCGTGGCACGTCCACTACGTCGACAACGTGTTGCCGATTGGGGAGCGCTCGCTCCGTGAGTGCTTCCGACAACGAGGCCGTGGCCGGGCATGCGGACGCATCCGCTTCGTGGCTGCGTTACGGTGATCGTGACACGATGTCGAACAGCGTGTCCGGTTCCCTCGACGTCCTTCGTCGGGAGGGCGGTGCCTACGACTCGGTGCGCCCGCCTGCGGACGAGGCCGTTGCCGCGTTGATCGACGCCGCGCCGGGCGGCGGGGGTGCCAGTGAGACGGGTCGGGGCGGCCGCTGCGCGCCGCCGGCCTCGGTGCGGGCACCGGCAAGATGAGCGAGCTCCTGGCTCGCGGCGGTCTCCCTCGTGGACGCGGTCGAACCTTCGAGGGCGATGCGAGCTGGGCCTCGTCGATCGAGAGTGTCACGGTGGCACGATGGCGTCGCGGAAGAGACCGGGTTACCGAACGGCGATTATGACATCGTCGTGTTTGCGCAGTCCTGGCACTGGATGGATCCGGAGCGTTCAGGCCTCGAGGGCCGCCCAGATCCTCTGGCACCCGGCGGCGCTCGCCATCGTCTGGAATCAGATGGCCGTGTCCGATCCCCTGGGTGCATCGCCGACGCGCATCATGCGTTCTGGCGACGTGCACCCGCCCGACAGGCCCCCACGCCGGGCGGTGGCTTCGCCCGATGACCCTCACCGCGGGTCGCGTGGGGAGGGACCGGATGACCCCGAGGATCCTCACCCTGGGCGACCGCTCTCGTATGTATCTCGTTCGTCGGAGGCGGGGCGTGCGCGCATGGAGGAACCTGCGCTGGTACCTCTGACACCTCGGCTACGCGCCGGGGAGCTGGTCACCATCCCGCCTGCACGCTCGTGTGGATCTCTCACCTGTGAGGGGCGGGGCCGCTGCGTCAGTCAGCGGAACGGAATCTCCTTCTTGCAATGTGTTGTCGAACCATCGTAGGCGGCCGTCGGGCTCGACGACCAGTTGGATGTTTGAGTCGATCGGCGAGGTCGTAGATACCGATGCGGGCGGGCTCAAGGTTTGCAGAGATCGTTAGAAGTCGCGATGGCGAGGTTCTTCATCATCCAGGCTACTCGGCGGTGTCGCGGTCGGACAGGACGCGCCATCCGGAGTCGTGCAGCGCAACTGGTGTCTTCGCGGAATGAGCCGCCCTGATGCCGCCGGTCCGTTCGGCGATCTTTCCGCGAGACGACGGCGTACCCGGCGTCGCGAATGTAGGTGGTGTACATCAGTGCTCCTGTCGGTGGGTGTCACCCTCGCGCGCGCAGGTAGGCGTCGACACGGTCCGCGAGGACTCGCCGGTCCTCAAGCGCATGCGACGAGCTCATGGAAGGGTTTCCCCGTCGACGACGGTCGTAAAAGCCCGGGTCGGGGACGCGAGACGACGTCGTAGATGGGTGCCAGGTCCTCGTCGGATGGCGGTGGAGGGAGTAGGTACTGGAGGGGGAGGCGCTTGCGATCATCGAGAGCGAGTTGAAGGTCTCCCGTGGTCGACCGGGACCTGTGCGATGGCGGCGTCGCGCGCGGGGTCAGGATCGACGGCTGCTCAGCAGGATGTGCAGGAGTGACGCACGATCACCGGGACTTGTGGGCGAATGACGGATTGCGCTCGAGCAGGAAGTCGACGATCTTGTATCGCTCCTCCCGTTTGCAGTTCCGAGAGCGTAACTGGAACGAGGGAGCGCCCCCGGTTGCGCGCGTGCCCTCGTCCCCTCGGAGTGAGGGCGACAAAGTCCTCAAATGTCTTCATATTCGCCGTGAGAAAGATGTTCGTATGCCGGGGCATACCTTCCTGTCGCGCCGATTGGTGCAGGATGATGTATCCAACTCCATCGATTGTTGCCTCCTGGAGAAGCTGAGTCGCTCACGCTGGGGGCAGTGCGCGGGGTGTAGAGGCGAAGGGGCGACAGCGATCGGCCTCATGCGCCTGGCTGTCGGAGCCTCGTTCCTCCTGAACCAGGCAGGCTGTACCTAGCACAATGGAGCCATGGGTGTGTCGTTTCTGGGAGTGATCGCGGCGCCTGCCGTGTATGCAGTGAGCGTGGGCGCCGTCGCTGATGGCGCGCTCCTGGGCGTGGCACGCCGGTCGCCTCGGGGTGTCCCTCGTCTCCAGCGGCGTCGCCGCGTCATCGTCCAGAACATGGGGGCCCGTCACCATCCGCATGAGGCCTGACGGTCCGGGGCCTCGAGCCTGTCGAGGATCGGCTTCCGGGTGTGCGTCGCCGCGATCTTTGCCGTGTGGTGGCTCTGCGCCGTCATCAGTCCTACCGCCGCGCCCGTGTCGCCGCCAGGCTCCGTTAACATGCCGGGCGAGACCGGTGAATACCTCCTGGGAACCGCCGGAACTGTCGTCATTGCGTGGACACTGATCGCGATCGTGGTCGCGCATGAATCGCCTTGGTCGCATGCTCGTCGCGATGCTCGATGGCTACGTGCCGCGCCCGGCGGCCATCCTCGTGAGGCGTCGCGATCCTGGTTGTCATCGTCGTCTTCCTGACCTCCAACGTGATCCTGCGCGGCGGTATCGGCTTCTTCCGTCACCCGCGCGAGCAGATGAACAGCGTACCGCGCGCGGCATCTACAAAGCGGTTCGTCCCGAGGCGTTCCGCGTCGGCCTCGCCCGTCACCTGGGGAATCCGTCGGCGGCCGGGGCGTGTCTTCACTCCGGCCGCGGCCCCTCGCGCCTCGACATCGCGCAGGTCTGCGGCAGCGAGGCCATGGAATACTCCGCGTCTACTCCGGCATGCCCACGGGTGGGGCGGGTATCGAGCGGCAGCGGCGACGGTGGTTGCCGAGCTGCGCCGCACCGGCGCCTTTGACCGCCGTCATCTCATCGCGGCGTCGACAGGCTCCGGCTGGGTCGACGTGGCGGGTCAGCCCTCGAGTTCCTGACGCGCGACAGCTGCGCCACCGCCTCGCTCAGTACTCCTGCGTGCCTCGGCCCTCAACTGGCTGACCGGCCTCGAGAGCCCCGCGCCGGAGGCGTCGGCCCGCGCTGTTGCGCCGTGCGCGCTCGATCGACAATGGACGAGGCCGACCGGCCCGCGCTTGTCGTCTGCGGTGAGTCCTTGGGAGCCTTCGCGCCTCGCAGTCGGTCTTCTCCCTCGGTCGAGGTGCTCTCCCAGGTGGATGGCGCCCTGTGGGTGGGCACCCCGCCTTCACGCCGATGCACGCCGAGCTCACGGCCGCCCGCCATAAGGGCGGCCCCGGTGGCGCCCGTCTCGTCTACAACGGGCGGCGCTGCGCGCCGTCAATGAACCCTCCGACCTGCGCACCGATCTCTATGGGCGCGAGGCTGGGTCCGTGGGGATTCCCGCGCCTCGTTTACGCACGCATCCCTCGGATCCGGTCGTGTGGTGGAACCGCAAGCTCCTGTGGACCCAGCCGGACTGGCTGCGCGAGCGCGCCGGCCGCGACGTGTCCCGCTTCGTCGAGTTCACGCGCTTCGTCACCTTCATTCAGGTTCTCGCGGACCTGCCTGTCGCGGGCACCGCCCCCCGGTAGACTTGCAGCCACACCTACAACGAGGGCTGATCCCTGTGGCGGGCGATCTCGGCTTTGATCTGCTTCGACGAGGGGCCCACTCGCGCGCGCCTGGCAAGCCTGGATGGGTCGTGGGTGGACGAGGAATGGTCGAGCGCATCGGTATCGTCGTGCGCGCAGACCTGGAGCTGTCGGACCGCCGGTAGGGTGCCTGCGGCGTGCCGTGACATGTTTGTCATGGTCATGGACCTATCACGTAGCTGTTTGTGCTGGTTCGCTACGGTAGTTACCGTGGCAAATGAATTCTGTATCGTCTGGGGAGTTCGGTCTTTTAAGGGTGTTCTCGGTGGAACATCTGTGCTTTTGTTATCGGAACGTATGTGCGGTGGTCAGGGTCTGCGTGTAAATCTCAAGAAAAAGAACTCTACGGATGCCTTGTTTTTCCCTCAAGGCTCTTGTATCTATGTCATGGTAAGTGAGTAATGCATTGCTGGGTATCTGGTTGCGCAGTATCGTGCCGAGTTGCGAGCAGATAACCTAACGCGCGGTATAAGCGCTCGTCAACATTGAGTGAGCATCTCGTACACATCACAGGGGCGTGGATAGCAGCGGCCCTGGCGACCGCGCGACGATGGCGCGTCCGGCGTCGCCCTCGGCGCTCCTGCCCTGGCCCAACCCGCGCCCGACGCGTACGGACCAATGATCTCCGACCTCGCCTACCACCGGTGAAGGTATTGGCGGTCAGGTCACCTTCTCCGTCGCGACAATCCCGGCCCTGTCAGCATCGACCTGCGCGCGACCCGCGACCGATGCGATCTTCTATCGCCGCGTCGTTGACTTTCCCCGGCAACGCTCACCGCTGACGGGATGCACCACACACGTTCACCATCACGTTCTCGACATCCGGGCGGCCTGGTCAAGGTAAGCCACACCGAGGCGCTCCCGCGACGGTCAAAGCTCGTCGCGTAGAGCGGTGACATGCCGTCGAGCGTGCGGATGTTGCCATCGAAGCCGGTCGCGATGACCTCCCTCGACTTCGGTATCAGGTCAGGAGAAAACTCGATCTGTACGTTGGCCAGCAGACGAATATTGGCGTCACGCACGTGCGGAAAATGCCAACGCTGAGCGAAGGTCAATTGGTCCGGCATTGGCAGTGATGTCCTCAATGTCGATGAAGTCGAGCCTCGTGACTGCCCAGAAGGAAGGCTGCTCGGACGTGAGGGCTCGTCGCCGACTACATGGATCCGATGGTCTTCGACCCGGTGATGGCCAGCGTCCGGGTCTGCGTCAGCGAGGCTGGGCGAGGGGACGAGATTGCCGTCCAACCACCTCCCGCGTGGACATGGAGGAGGGTGAGACTGTTACCCTCAAGCCGTTGCTCCCCAAGAGTTCAAGGACGCCACCCTGGCGCTGGAGCCTGGAGTACGACGGCGCGGTCATCCTGAAGGTGGCCGGGGATGGCAAGTGCGACGATCACCGGCAACGTTGTTGATTGGGATCAGGTGAACCCTGACCGCCACCCTGCCCGATGGAACCTCGGCAGCACGGCGACGACGATCGCCGTTGTGAAATCCGTGAAACAGGACGCGAGCACCGCCCGTGGGTCGATCCTGCGCCTCAGCCCGCTCCTGACCCGCAACCCCAGCCGGATCCGCAGCCCCAGCCGGATCCGCAGCTGGCGGATCCGCAGCCTGCTCCGGATCCCCAGCCTCTCCCGGATCCGCAGCCCCAGCCGGATCCCCAGCCTGCTCGGATCCCCAGCCTGCGCCGGATCCGCCAGCCCCAACCGGATCCCCAGCCTGCTCCTGATCCGCAGCCCCAGCCGGACCCGCAGCCTGCTCCCGCCCCGATGGGTGCCTGGATGATGGACTCGGTCGGCTGGTGGTACCGCAACGCTGACGGCACCTACCCGACGAACACCTCCATGGTGATCGACGGACACACCCTACCGCTTCGACGGACGCGGCACATGCGCACCGGCTGGGTCATGGACGGCGGCGCCTGGTACTACCACGATGCCTCCGGCGCGCAGCTCACCGGCTGGCAGATGGTCCGCGGCTCCTGGTACTACCTGGGCGACAACGGCCTGATGCGCACCGGCTGGGTCATGGTCGATGGTGTCTGGTACTCCTGCACGGCTCCGGGCGCGATGGCCACCGGTTGGGTCAACCTGGGTGGCGTGGTACCTACCTGCAGGTCGGGCGCGATGGCCACCGGCTGGCAGATGATCGGTGGCTCCTGGTACTACCTCGGCTCGGACGGTGCGATGCGTACCGGTTGGGTCAAGGACGGTGGCACCTGGTACTACCTGCACGGCTCGGGCGCGATGGCCACCGGCTGGCAGATGATCGGCGGCTCCTGGTACTACCTGTCTCCCTCGGGGGCCATGGTGACCGGCACGCAGATGATCAACGGCCGTATCGTACACCTTCGATGCCTCGGGTATGTGGATGCCGTGATCTCATATCCGCCTGCCGCCAGGCAGCCACGCCAGGCCTGGGAACGCAGTCATGCGCTCCTGGGCCCGGTCGTGTTGCATTCTTTAGTTGCGCTTCACGTATCGGTAAGCAATACCGTGATTGTCACGAGGGGTCACGTGAGGTATGTTGTGAGGGACGGCTGGTACACCGACGTACCGGGTGCCATCGGCACTCCGTCCCCCAACATATCGGAGAGGCTTATGTCAACGAAGAAACCGGCTGCCCTCCTCACCTTCGTCGGCGCGTGCGCCTCGCGCGTGACTGGACCGGCCAGCCTCGCCCTGCCCCCGGGGCCCCACGGAACGCACGATGGTGCGGCAACCTCCCTGCCCGTGGGCGACATCGACACGGCGCTGACCTCGAAGAGCGGGCGGTCTGCGCCCTCCTCGACCGACGTGAGAGGCGGACCCGGCGCGCGTCGTCGGCGTCATCGTCCAGCTCGAGGATGGCGCGTCCGCGAGGTGCGATCAGTGAGATCAACGAGGCCGTGGCCTCCCTCTTTCCAGCGCCTCGACTCAGGTGCAACCGAGTACGGCAACGTCATGTCGGGCTTCGCCCTCAAGGCACCCGTCGGTGCGCTCGACGCAATCCGCCGTGCTGCCCCGGGCGTACGCGCCGCGTTCCTCGAGCGCGAGGGCGCGTCCGGTGATGATGGCCACGCCCGATGCCGAGGCGCATCGAGTCCTCGCAGACCGGCGGGCAGGACCCCCGCTAATCTGAGCGCCCATCGCATGATGCACATCGACCAGGTCGCCCAGAAGGGCGAAGGAAAGGTCATCGCCGTCATCGACACGGGCGTTGACATGACGCATCCGGCATTTACTGGCGAGCTCGCGGAACGCCCCGCTCACCCGCAGAAGGTCGCCGCGAGTGACCTCCGCAGCTGGGTGAGGGCAAGACTCGGCGTCTACGTCTCGCAAAGTTCCCCTTCGCCTACGACTACGCGGACGGCGACAGCGACGCGTCGTGAGCGAACCCGTGCTAGATTTCCCACGGGACGCATGTCGTAAGCATTGCCGCAGGTAGCACCGACAAGATCGTCGGCACAGCTCCGAACACAGGTGATCGTCGCGAAGGTGACGCGCAGCGAGGACGCGCGCTGCTGGACTCGGCGCTGCTCGCATCCCTCGACGACATGCTCTCGTCACGCATCCCGACGTCGTCAACCTGTCGCTCGGCTGGACTAGTAAGCGCATGGATAGCGAGGCCGACTCGGTGTCACGACCGTGTACAGGCGCGACGGGAGCGGGCATCACCGTCAACGCAGCCTCGGGCAGCGCCTTCTCCACCGGGTACGGCAACAGCTCGGCGAAGGGCCTGCCCTGCGCCTCGGACCCCGACTCCTCGGTCATGTGACGGTAAGCCACCTACTCCTCGGTGGTTGCCGTCGCCTCGAGTCGAAAACGCCTGATGCGCCTTCACCGTCAATGGGAAAGACATCGGATATCAGCGCGCTCGCGGCCTCAACGGCGAGAAGGTCGCCTTCTTCTCCGACCTGCCCGCCAAGCACCTACGGTACGTGGATGCCGGGTTCGCCTCGAGGAGGACGCCGCCGCGCTCAGGCGCAATGCCGGACGGTCTCAGTACAGCGATCGCGCTCTCGTCTCGCGGCAACGCGACCTACCAGAAGAGGTCGAGAACCTCTACGACCTCAAGCCGCCGGGAATCGTCGTCTACAACAGCGTGATCGGTCGGATCGCTCATTGCCATGAACCTGACGACGCAGGACAGCCGCGTTCATCTCTCAGGCCGACGGCAGGCCATACTGGACGCCCGAGCACACGCTCTCGATCGCCGAGGGCGGGTCCTGCCGCAGTCCACCATCTACGTCGGAATTCTCACGCGTGGGGCGTGTCCCCGGACCTGCGCCTCAAGCCCGGATCGCGGCGCCCGGTGGCGAGGTTTTTCTCATCGATACCGGACGGTGCGTACGTGCGGTCCTCGGTGCGTCGATGGCCACGCCCCAGATGGCTGGTGTCAGCACGATCGTCCTCCAGCGCGTCCAGTCTGACCCGCTGTTCGCTCGATGAGTGCGCGTCAGAAGGCTGACGTGGTCCGGAACCTCATCCTTTGGGCGGCTCGCCCGCTGACCGACGCAGCCCAGACGACGGGCGCGCTGTACTCGACCCCGCAAGCGGGGCGCGCGCTCGTCGACGCCCTGGCTGCCACGACCTCGTCCGTGTATCCCACCGTGGTCAGCGCGCGCCCGAGCGGTCAGGCCAAGGCGGACCTGGGGGATGGCACGAAGGGGTGGCACTTCGACGTCACGCTGCACAACTCTCGGGTGTTCCGGCCACCCTACGAGCTGAGTCGCGGCCTCTCCGAGATCGTCGACGGCGGCTTCTTCGCAGCACTCCTCCGATTGGCGAGGCCATGGCGTGGAGATCGCGTACTCAGGCGCCGCGTCCGCGTCCGCCGAGGGGCGACGGTGACGGTCCCCGCGACGGCGAGGCCACCCGTCGGTATCGACATCCGCCCGGCAACGAGTTCGCCTCCACCGTCGCGGATAACACGCCCAACGGGACGTTCCTCGACGGTTTCGTGCGCTTCGCGTCGAGACCGCGTCAGCCCGACCTCGCCGTGCCCTACCTGGGCTCTACGGCGACTGGGGCAAGAGCCCCCATCTTCGACGCCCTCGCCTCGGACGGTGGCGCACACGAGCCTCGGCCATCGTGAACAGCAAGACCGGCGACTCCCTCGGCTACAGACCCCTCGTTAAGGCGGCTCGACGCACCCGAGCTAACCCGCAGCGCTGACGTGATCTCCAGGTCCGCGGCCTCGGGCGCGCGACGATCCTCGAACCCCGCACGGGCACGCTGCGCAGCGTCCGCTCGCTGACCAGCACCTACGCGAACGAGGCCGGGGAGACGGTCTTTTCGGTGACCAACCACCGGAACTGGAGTCCCTCTACGACGAGCAGCGAGGAGAACACCTGGGGTCGAGGCCTACCACGAGTCCACGGTCTTCGATGCGAACGCTGAGCCCTCTCGCAGCTGCCGACGGACGTACACGCTGCGGATCGCCGCGTCCAACGACGGCCGTCTGAACTGCAGGCAGTCGATCTCCTACAAGTTCCGCCTCGACACGGCTGCCCCGGTCATCTCCGATCTGGCTACTCCGGCAGGATGAGGGCTTACGTCGTCACCTTCGACGTCTGCCGACGACTCTCTCCGCTGGCGGCCGTCGACCTGCACGATCCCGCCGACGGCCTGTGGTTCTACCGCCACGTCTTCACCGAGAATGAGGGCGGCGTCGGTCGACGGTCGGTACGTCTACCACGTCGAGATTCGCTTAGCGTCATCGAGGCAGGCGTGGACCGACCAGGGCGGTGTCTGGCGACGTCATCGCCAACCCTACGTCCTCGCGTGGGACTACGGACTCAGCCTCCGAGGTCTTCCCGATCGACCTGCCCAGCGGCAGCACGGGCGTCTGGCTCGTGCACGGATACTGCGGGTGGCCGCTGGATGAGGACTCGGTCGGATGGTGTTACGCAGTGTGCCAACGGCGAGGATTACCTCAGGGCGGCTGGTTTACCATCAACGGCCGTGACTACCTGTTCGGGCCCGTGGGCTACATGTCGACCGGTTTCGTCAAGCGCGCCAATGTCGGCTGGATGTACGCTGGATTCCGGGGCATCCCTGGTGAGCGGCTGGGTGCGCGATAGCGTCTACGGCGGTCCCTACTGGTACTACCTGGATCCAGCTACCAAGGTCATGAGACCGGATGGCTGGCCGATGGTGGCTCGTGGTACTACCTGATGACTCTGTGCGATGTGGCCATCGGCTGGGTCAACGACGGTGGCTCCTGGTACTACCTGAGCGCCTCGGGCAAGATGGCGACCGGCTGGGTGAAGGACGGGGAACCTGGTACTACCTGTCGCCTTCGGGAGCTATGGTCACGGGCACGCACGTGATCAACGGACGCACCTACGTCTTTGACGATTCGGGAGCCTGGGTGCGATAGCTCTCCGCCTCTCATTCTGTCAAGACCTGACCCGGGCCAGAACGTTGCTATGTAAAGCGTTCTCGGGCCCGAAATTCTACTGAGTAAAATAACCGTCATGTGTTTCTCTTTGGCAAACAAAGTTTGTCACATGCGTTCTTTTGCGCAGTATTTTGACAGTGGTGGTAAGCACGACGGGTTCCTCCGCCTGCCAACACGGTCGCCCGTCGACACATTGAGTACGCACTGACAACGAAGAAACCAGCGGCGTTCCTCGCGTTCGCATGCGCCTGCGTCGCCTCTCTTGACAGGGGCCCGCGACCCTCGCATCCCGCCAACCCCGACGGACACCCGGCCCGACGCGAGCGCACGGCCTCGTCCCTGCCCGTCGGTGACATCGATACCGCGCTCACCTCGAAGAGCGGAGACCACCCAGGACGCTTCGGCACCGACGACCGACGAGGTCGACCGCCGCCCCGTCACGATCGTCGTCCAGCTCGACGATGGCGGAGACCGCGCGGCCTCCCTCGCGTCGATCAACGAGGCCGTGGCCGCCGCGTTCCCCAGATCCTCCACCCAGGTGCAGCGCGGGTACGACAAGGCCCTGCGGGGCTTCGCGCTGAGCCGCCCGCCGGATCCCTCGACGCGATCCGCGCGGTGAGCGGCGTCAGGGCTGCCTTCCTCGATCGCGACACCCACGTCGATGGCGTCATCGACGACCAGGTCGCCGGAGGCGCGACAGAACTCTCGCGCACTTCCACCAGGACCCGCCAACCCTCAGCGCGCAGCTGAGTGCACGCCGACCAGATCGCAGAAGGGCGATGGCAAAGTCGTCGCCGTCATCGACACGGTGTGGACGAGCAGCCCATCCCGCGTCTCGCGGGTGCCCTGCACGGGACCCAGGCTTTCCCAGGACAGGTTGAGGCCCGGACATCTGGGTGACGGCGAGAACTGGCACCTACGTGTCGGAAAAGTTCCCCTGCCTACGACTACGCGGATAACGACCCGGACGCTCGCCGACCGGCCAAGCCGGACCGCACGGCTTTTGCGCACGTCGTGCATCACCGCAGGCAACGCGGGCGGAGTGTGGGCATCGCCCCGACGCAGATCATCGTCGCCAAGGTCGCCCGCAGCGTCGAGGGTGACATCACGGTTCCGCGCTGCTTGCCGCCCTGATGACATGGTCAGTCCTGCACCCCGATGTCGTGAACCCGCTCGCGGCCAGCTCGGGCATGGACAATGAGGGCTGACTCCGGTCTACGCGACCGTCTTCAAGAGTCTGCAGGACGTCGGCGTCACCGTGAATGCGGCGGTAAAGCACGCACCACACGTCCGGGTACGGCACACCTCCGGCAAGAACCTGCCCTTCGCGTCCGACCCGGACTCCTCCGCAGTGGGAGCCAGCGACCTACTCGTCCGTGGTGCTCTAGTCGCCTCGAGTCGACAACTCGCTGGCGCACAGCGCCTCACCGTCGGCGACCGCGACATCGCATACCAGCGCGCCGGTGGCGCTGACGCCAGAGATGCCCGTACCGTCCGACCTGACCGGCGGTCCCTTCGCAGTACGTCGACGGCATCGGCTCGGCCGAGGATAGCGCCGCGCTCAAGGCACATGGCTCGAGGGCCCTCGCCGGAAAGATCGTGCTGGTCAAGCGAGGTGCCCTCACCTTCCAGGCCAAGTTCAACAACATCACGCAGACTCTAAGCCCGCAGGCTTCATCCTCTACAACAACGTGCCCGGTGACTCGCTTGTCGTGATGAGCCTGGCGACAGATGGTGCGCGCGCCTTCATCTCTCAGGCTGACGGCGAGGCCATGCTGGCGCCGACGACCACCACCTGAGCGTCGCGCGCGGCAAGATCATTGCCCCCGAGCTCGAAATACTCCATGTCGGCCTTCTCTTCGTGGGGCGTCACCCCGGACCTGCGCCTCAGCCCGAGGTTAGCGCCCCGGTGCAACATCTACTCGGCCGTGCCCGGCGCACCTACGAGTTTTAAGTCCGGCACCTCGATGGCAACCCCGCAGATGGCGGGCGTCAGCGCCCTCGTCCTGCAGCGCGTTGAGAACGATCCGCTGTTTGCATCCATGAGCGCGAGAGAAGGTCGACGTCGTCCAGAAACCTCATCATGGGCACGGCGGCTCCCATCGTTGACTGCTCCAGGACACCGGCGCTGCTCCCCCGCGCAAGCAGGCTCTGGACGACGAACGTCCTGGCGGCCACGACCTCGTCCGTGTATCCGACCGTGGTCAGCGCCCCCGAGCGAGTCCCGACCCAAGGCCGACCTGGGGGACGGCACGGCGGGCTGACGCTTCGACGTCACGCTGCAGCCTGTCCGGCGCCGAGGGCCACCTACAGAGCTGAACTCGCAGGCCCTCTCCGAGATCGTTGAGGGTGGGTTTCTTCACCGGCAAAGTCCGCCGATTGGCGAGGCAAGGGCGTGGACATCGCCTTCTACCCGGCGCGGCCGTGAGCGGCACCGATGAGGGCGCGACCATCACCGTTCCCGCGAACGGCGAGGCCACGGTCGGCGTGGACGTCAAGCCCGGCGCTGACTTCGACTCCTCCGTCGCGCAGAACACGCCCAACGGCACCTTCCTCGACGGCTTCGTGCGCTTCACCTCGAAGACCGCGTCCCAGCCCGACCTGACCGTGCCCTACCTGGGCTTCTACGGCAACTGGGGAAAGGCGCCCATCTTCGACGCCCTCGCCTCTGAGGGCGGGGCCCACGCGTTCGCCTCCTGGGTCTGCAAATGCGGATCCACGGGACGGCAGCTGGGATACAACCCCCTCGTCAAGGAAAGAGGATCGCGTCGGACTGCCCATCTCGAGTAAGAACGTCATCTCCGCTCGGACGCCTCGGGCGCTCCACGGTCCTGGAGCCGCGCACCGGCACGCTGCGCAGCGTGCACACTGATCAACGCCGCGTACACGAACGCCGCCGGAGACGGTCTCATCCTTCACGCGATTCCTGAACTGGAAGTCCGGGTGGATCCCCTCCACCGGCAAGATGACCTGGCTCGAGCAGGGACACGATCCGATGTCCCGTGACGCGCGCGCGCCGACGCGTGAGAACCTGCCCGACGGCGCGTACAGCTGACGCTGTCCGCGCACAACGATGGACCTTCGCAGACCGAGCAGTCGATCTCCTACGAGTTCGCATCGACACCGCCGCGCCCGTCGTCTCCAACCTGGGTACAAGGGCGAAGGTGCCGACGTAATCTGTCCTTCGACATCACGGATGCGTCTCTGCTGGCCGCGATCGACCTGCACGACCAGCCGACGGCCCGTGGTTCTACCGCCACATCTTCACCGATAACGAGGGCCACCGCCGCCGCCGCGGACGCGCGCGCGCCTACGTTGAGATCCCTTCAAGGACATCATCGCAGGCGTGGACCGACCAGGGTGGCTCCGGCGACGTCATCGCCCACCCGTACCTGCTGGCCTGGGACTACGGCCTCCAACCACTCCGAGGCCCTGACCCTGAACCTGCCCAGCAACAACACCGGCACCGCCGACGCGTGCGTGAGCACCGAGGGTGGCCACTGGACGAAGGATGCGGGCTAGGCTGGTTCTCACCTGCGCCGACGGTGCGAGCTACCCTCAAGGGCGGCTGGTACACGATCAACGGTTCGGACTACCTGTTCGGCCCTGTCGGGCTACATGGCGACCGGCTTCCCTCAAGCGGGCGGACGGCCAGTGGGTCTACGCGAACGAATCCGGCGCCTTCGTGGGCGGCTGGGTGCGTGACGGCGGCTCCTGGTACTACCTGGATCCGGCCACGAAGGTCATGAAGACCGGATGGGTCGCCGACGGTGGCTCGTGGTACTACCTGACGGCGTCCGGCGCTATGGCGACCGGCTGGGTGCAGGTTGACGGCAGCTGGTACTACCTGAATGCCTCTGGTGCGATGCACCGGCTGGCTCAACGTGGGTGGCTCCTGGTACTACCTGTCTCCTCCGGCGTCATGCCGACGGGCACCCAGGTCATCAACGGACGCACCTACGTGTTCGACGCGAACGGGGTCTGGGTCGGCTGACGCGCGGCTCTTCAGATTCACTGATTCACGAGGCCGGGGCCCGGGACCGCTCACCGCGAGCGCTCCCGGGCCCTCCCGCATGCGCGGGCCTCGGGTGGGTGGAGCCGCATGAGGCGAGCAGGCGCACGTTTGCCTGTATTGGACAAGATGAACAATTGGTCAGATAAAGTAACCCAAATGCGGCTTGTCATGCGTCTTCCATGCGATATGGTGAATGTGGTGGCCGACATAGTCCAGTGTCGCTGCGCGATGAGTCGGCCCCTCACAAACGCATAGGAGTGCACCATGTCAATGAAGAAATCAGCTGTCCTCCTGGCGTGTGTCGGCGCGTGCGCGCTCGCGGTCGCGAGTCCCTCGTCGCTCGCTTCGTCGATACTCGCCTCCCAACCCGCCGCTTCCCCGGCACTGACCGCACGGGCAGCCACGGCCCTCGACCCTGCCGGTGGGCGACGCCGATACCGCGCTGACCCTCGAAGAATGGGAGAGCGCGCTTGCCGAACCCGTGCGAGCGGGCAGTGAGCAGGACCCGAACCTCGTCACCGGCATCGTCGTCCGCCTGGAGGCGGGGACTGACCGCGAGGCCACCCTGGCCTCCGTGAACGAGGCCGTGGCCGGGGCCTTCCCGGAGGCCTCGCTCCAGGTGGAGCGCGAGTACCACCATGCCCTACAGGGCGTCGCGCTCAAGGCCCCCGCCGGATCGCTGGATGCCATCCGCGCGGTCCCCGGCGTCGCAGCGGCGTTCATCGAGCGCGAGACGCGCGTGCGCGACACGGTGGGTACCGATGCCGCAGGTGGCGTCCGAACGTCGAGGATCGCCAGCCAGGACCCCGACAACCTCAGCTCCCAGGTCATGATGCGCACCGACCGGGTCGCACAAAAGGGGAGGGACAGTCATCGCAATCATCGACACCGGAGTCGACATGACTCACCCCGCCTTTGGCGGTGCTCTGAGCGGGACTCCAGCCCTCGACGCAGACAAGGTGGCCGCCTTACTTCCCCAACTGGGGGACGGCAAGGATGGTACGTACGTCTCCGAGAAGTTCCCCTTCGCCTACGACTACGCTGATAGAGACGCGGACGCCTCGCCGTCCCCCGACGAGTCCGGCACCCACGGGACGCACGTCGCGGGCATTGCCGCGAGCAACGCCGACAAGATTATGGGCACCGCCCCGACGCGCAGGTGATCGTCGCGAAGGTCTCGCGAAGCCAGAGCGGCGAGTACCCCGACTCGGCGCTGCTTGCCGCCCTGGATGACATGGCCGTGCTGCGCCCCGACGTCGTGAACCTGTCGCTCGGGCAGACGGGCGGTATGGATAGCGAGGCCGACTCGGTGTACGCGAGCGTCTACAAGAACCTGCGAGACGCCGGGGTGAGCGTGAACGCCGCCGCGGGCAGCGAGTATTCCGCCGGGTACGGCAATCTCTCCGAGCAAGAACGAGCCCTACGCCTCGGACCCAGACACCTCGGTCCTGTGCGAGCCTGCCTCCCTACCCCTCGGTCGTGGCTGTGGCCTCGGTGGAAAAATGGCACGTCATACTCGGCGTTTTCAGCAGCCGGTCGTGACGTCGCCTCACCAGAGCGCGCGCGGCTTCGAGGGGCGAGAGCGTCGCGAGTCTTGGCGACTTGGCCCCGGAGACTACGAGTACGTGGAGGCGGGTTTCGGGACAGCCGAGGACGCGGCCGCCCTGGCGGCGAAATACCCGGAGGGACTGGCCAGACAAGATCGTGATGGTCTCCCGTGGAACCCTGGATTTCAGGAGAAATTCGACAACATTGCGCCGCTCAAGCCCGCGGCGATCCTCGTGTATGACAATGAGCCCGGCGACGCGCTCCTCATCATGAACCTGTCAACCCTCGACGTCCCCGCTGCCTTCATTTCCCAGGCGAGTGCGCAGGCCATGGTCGAGGCCGCCGACCATCACCTCACCCTCGTCGAGGGCAAGGTCCTGGAGCTCACCAGCTCCTACTGGATGAATGACTTTTCCTCGTGGGGAGTGTCTCCCGACCTGCGGCTCAAGCCTGAGATCGCCGCGCCCGGCGGCAATCCTCTCCTCAGTCCCCCGGCGGCGACTACAGAACACTCGTCCGGCACTTCCATGGCGACCCCGCAGATGTCGGGCATCGACGCGATCGTCCTCCAGCGTGTCCAGTCCGATCCGCTCTTCGCCTCGATGAGTGCGCGCGAGAAGGTGGACGTCGTCCAGAACCTCATCATGGGCACCGCGCGCCCCTTGACCGACCCGGAGCAAGCCACCGGGCGCCTACTACTCTCCTCGCAAGCAGGGCGCTGGCCTGGTCAACGCCCACGCGGCCACGATCTCGTCCGTGTACCCGACCGTGAAGGGTGCTCCCGAGCCATCCCGTCCCAAGGCCGACCTGGGGGATGGGACTGATGGCTGGCACTTTGATGTCACTCTGCACAATCTGGGCTCTGCCCCCGCGACCTACGAGCTCGGCTCCCAGGCGCTCTCGGAGATTGTCGACGGCGGCTTCTTCACTGAGCACTCCTCGGATTGGCGAGGCCGTGGCGTGGACATTACGTTCAGCGGCGCCGCCTCGTCGGCGGGGAGGGCGCAGCGTGACCGTCCCCGCGGGCGGGAGGCCACCGTCGGCGTTGACGTGACGCCGGGTGCCGAGTTCGCGGCCCACGCCGCTGAGAACACCCCCTCGGGCACCTTCCTCGACGGCTTCGTGCGCTTTACCTCGCGCACCGAGGGTCAGCCCGACCTGTCCGTGCCTTCCTGGGCTTCTACGGCGACTGGGGTAAGCCAGCGATCTTCGACGCGCTGGCCTCGGACGGCAAGGGGCACATGCGGGCCTCGGGACTCTACGATGGAGAAACAGGCACCCTCCTCGGATTCAATCCCCTGGTGCGGGCCAGCGAGCGACCCGAACGCCCCGACGCCTACGGGTACGTTATCTCCCGGGCCGAGGCCTCAGGCGCGTCCCACGTCCTCGAACCGCGCACGGGCACACTGCGCGGCGTGCATACACTGCGAACCGCGTATACCAACGACGCTTACGAGGCGGTTGCTTCCTTCGAGCGCCACCAGAACTGGAAGTCCGTGTTTGACGCCCTCACCACACAGGTCTCGTGGGCCGAGCGCGAACACGCAGCCACGTCCCTGGACCTGCGCTCCGAGGCATACAAGGATCTGCCGGACGGAGAGTACACGCTGACGATATCGGCGACCAACGACGGCCCCTCGCCCACCGAGCAATCCATCTCTACAAGTTCCGCATCGACACAACCGCTCCCGTCATCGAGGATGTGCGCTACTCCGGCAGGGGTGAGGACATGACCCTCACCTTCACGATCGTTGACTCCTCGCCGATGGCCGCCTTCGACCTGCACGACCCGATCGATGGCCTGTGGTTCTACCGGCACATCCTTTCCGACGGCGACCAGATCGCTGACGCGGACGGCAAGTACCGCTACGAGGTCGAGGTCCCGCTGTCCGAGATATCGCGCGCGTGGACGGATCAAGGCGGGAGAGGGGCCTGTCGTGGCCAACCCCTATGTGCTCGCCTGGGACTACGGCCTGAACAACTCGTCGGCGGTCACCGTCAATCTGCCGACCGGGAACCCGGGCATTCCCACGCCCTGCACCGACCCCGCGGGCGGTCACTGGGCCAAGGATCCCGACGGCTGGTGGTACGTGTGTGCCAACGGCACCGACTACCTGAGGTCGGGCTGGTTCACGATCAACGGCTCTGACTATCAGTTCGGACCCTCCGGCTACATGATGACCGGATTCCTCCAGCGCGCCGACGGCCAGTGGGTCTACGCGGATGCCTCGGGAGCCCTGGTGGGCGGCTGGGTGCGTGACGCCGCGTATGGAGGGCCGCACTGGTACTACCTGAGACCCCGTCACCAAGCTGATGCGCACGGGCTGGCTGTTTGATCGCGGTTCGTGGTACTACCTGGGTGCCTCCGGCGATATGTACACCGGATGGGTCAAGGTCGACGGTATCTGGTACTACCTCACCCGTCGGGTGCGATGCACACCGGCTGGCTGGACCTGGACGGCGCCTGGTACTACCTGGGACCCGACGGTGGCATGTTCACCGGCACGCACACGATCAATGGACGCGTCTACCGCTTCGACACGTCGGGGAGTCTGGCAGCGCTAAGCCTGTCTGTCCCTTCCGATTCACGAGGCCGGGGCCGGGAACGCTCAGCGCGAGCGCTCCGAGCCCCTTCTCATTCCTGCACGACTGCCGCATTCTGGGCGGCCGCTGCGGTAAGTTGGAAGCAGCGACACACCTCGATGTCGCCTCGTATCTGCGTCGAACGTATGGGAGTGCCGTCCATGAAGAAGCCAGCCGTTTTTCCTGGCCGGGGTGGGCTCGTGCGCGCTCGCGGTCGCGAGCTGCTCCACCGCACCGTCCTCGCCGACGCCCGCGCCGCAATCCGATGCTGGGCGCTGACTCCCGCCCAGTCCGCACCGGGGGCCACGGCCTCGCCGACGGTTGACCCCGACACGGCGCTGACGTCGAAGAACGGGCAGGGAGCGGACCGAGCGCGCAGTCCGGTCAGGGACGCCGACACCTCGGTCGTCGTCATTGTTCAGCTCGAGGAGGTGCCGACGGCGAGCAGACCCTCGCCTCGATCAACGAGGCCGTGGCCGCGTCCTTCCCGGGTGCCTCCGTCGCGGTGGAGCGGGAGTACCGCAACGCCCTGCGCGGCTACGCGCTGCGCGTGCCCGCTGGATCGATCGACGTGATTCGCTCGGTGAGCGGCGTCCAAGCGGCGTACCCGGACGGCAACAACCGCCTCCACTGAGACCGAATCCGGCTGCCTCGCGCCGGACGACACGGGTGGGGTGAGTGCCATTCCTCTCCTTGAACGTGAAAGAGTGTGACTCGAGGTAACTGTGTTTCTACTTGCTTCAAATTAAGATAAAATTAGAAGTAATTTGATTTTGTGTGAACGGAGCAGTCATGAAGAAGCCGACCCCTCCGCCCTGTCGCCTGGCTGAACTCTATGACAGTGTTCTCAATAGCCTAAGGGGGTATGGATGAGGACCATCGTTCGTCTGTTATTCGTGCGCTAGCTGGCGGACTTGATGATCCAGAGTATCGACCGTGGGAGTATTACTTCCGTGCCGAGCCGGTGCCCGAGGGGCTCACCCGCGAGGCGTGGTGGTGTGCGGTTCGCAGTGCTCGAGCGACCACTGCTAGACCGACGCCCTTCACGATGAAGGACACAACGCCCTTGACCTTTAATCTGCCCGATGTCCTTTTGAGCCTGAATGAGGATATTACCGCTCAAGGCGCGAGGTCAGGTCGAGCTCCCAGGGGAGGTTGCGACAGAGGCTGCGAGAGACAGGTATCTCATCAACTCCCTGTACGAGGAGGCGATCACCTCCTCCCAGATGGAGGGAGCCTCACGTCGAGGCGCGATGCGAAAAAGATGCTCCGGGAGGGAGACGTCCGCAGACGCGGTCGGAGCGGATGATCCGAAAACAACTTTCTCGCCCTTGAATTTGTACAGGGGGCGTCTCACGGATAAAGCTCACTCCTGAGTTTGTCTGCGAGGTGCATCGGATCGTGACCGAGGGACGCTCGATGATCCGGGCGATGCTGGCCGCCTCCAGCGGGAGGGGAGGGCAGGGTTCGCATCTACGGGACAGAAAATGAGAGAGCAACTGCTCCATGTTCCGCCGTCGCATCAGAGCTGCCCGAGCGCCTGGAGCGTCTGTGTTCCTTTGTAAAATGGCGAAGGTGGTATGCGACGCAATATGTGCCGCCCTCGTAAGGGCGCTCATTGTTCACTTCATGATGGGATATGACCACTACTTCGTTGATGGTAACGGTCGCACGGCCCGCGTCATTGCGCAGTGGGTGATGCTGCGTGAGGGCTTCTTTCTGATGGACTTCGTTCCGGTGTCCCGACTACTGCACAGAGCGCCCGCACAGTACGCTCGCTCATTCCTTGAGGTTGAGCAGGATGAAGGGATCTTACCTACTTCCTCATCTGGCATGCGCGGATAATTCTGCGTGGAATCCGCGAGCTGCACGATTATCTGGCAAAAGAAATCCAAGGAGCTGGATCAGGTGAAGCATCGCCTGCGCGCCACGACGCTCACGAACCGTCAGATCGGCGTCATCGAAGAAGCCTTGCGTGATCCCATGATGCGGTGACAGCGGCGGCGCATGCCAACAAATACAGGGTTACTCCTCAGACTGCGCACGCCGACCTGCGTGGGCTCGAGGATGAGGGGCTATTTGAGGCGTGTTCGGCGCGGCCGGAGTTTCGAGTGGTATCCGGTGTCGGATCTTCAGCGTCGGGTTGATTGTGCCCTTGAAGGGGACGGTGACTGACAAGAAGGGAGGGGTCCGAGGGTTGCCACGATGCGGTGGCAGTCGTCAGGGGTGTGACTGTGGATATGTTCGTCGAGAGGCATTTCTTCCATTTACTTTAAATTTAGTCTTAATTTGAAGTAAATGGATAGTGTTGCTGATCCGCGCGCGTTCGTCCGCGCCCTAGATCAGGTTCTTCTTCTCCATGTACTTCATGGCCAGCCAGCCAAACGGGATGCGACCGTAGAAGGTGACGAGACGGTAGAGCAGGGCCGTTGCGATGGCGACCGACGAGGAGATGCCCGCGACCGTCAGGCCCGAGGTCAGCGCCGTTTCGACGGTACCGATACCACCCGGCGACGGGATGAACGAGCCGGCTGCGTTCGCCGTCAGGTAGGTGAGCGACACCGTGGAGAAGTTGAGTGAGCCGCCCATGGCGAGCAGTGCCGTCCAGAACGAGCCCACGTAGCCGATGTTCATCAGCAGGTTGCCGCCCAGGACCGCGGCGAGGCGGCGAGGCTGGCCGATGATCCACAGGAGGCGCGGGTAGACCCTGCTGCCAGGTCGGCTGGATCTTCGACCAGATCCAGCGGCGCACCTTCGGCACGGCGACGATGACGCCGACTGCGACCATGACGAGCGCGACGACACCCAAGATCGTGCCGTAGGGGACCGACACGGACAGGGAGGATCCTGCGATCACCATGACGAGCAACAGCAGAATGATCGTGACGAGAGCCTGCGAAATCTGCATGAGCGTCACCGTCGTGACCGCCATCGCGGTGGGAACGCGGCGCTTGCGCAGGTAGCGCAGGTTGAGGGCAGCGGGGCCCACGTTTAGCGGGCGCCACGATCGTGATGATCGAGGCCGCGACCTGGGCGATGAACGTGTCCTGAAGGTCAGCTTCTCGGAAGACAGGGCGATGAGCGGGACCGCCGAGCCGACCCAGATGAGGCAGGCGAGCACCGCAGAGGCGAGCATCCACCACAGGTTCGCGCTCTTGACCGTGGAGACGATGTCGTTGAAGTTGAGCGAACCGACGACGATGAAGACGGCGATGAACGCGACCGCGATCGTGAAGATCGTGCGCGGACGGAAACGCTGCAGGTCCGCGGTCGGAGCGGTCTCGGCCTCGGAGTCGCCCACGAGGGCCGCGCGTAGCTCGCCCAGCAGGTCGGAACGGCGCAGGCGCTGATTGATCGCCGCGGGAAGAACGGGCTTCGGATGACGGGTGCGCACGCGATGAGGTCTCCTCGCCGACGTTGCGGCGGCCCGCCTCGAGCGCGCGCTGCGGTCCCCACGGCCAGCGCGGTGAGGACCAGCATCTGTGCGATGTCGATCGACTGGTTTCAGCTCGGTCGTGGCGACCTCGCCCGCATCCCAATCGAGCAGCCACACGTCCGACGACTCAGTCGACGACGACCGCCTCGGGGTGAGAGCGCGGTGCGAAATGCCGCGTGAGTGGGCGAACTGCAGCTGCTCCCACGCGCGGTCCAGGACCTCGTCCGAAGCGTCTCGCCGAGCTCCGTCAGCGGGAGTTGTTGGGGGCAGCGCGGACATGACCATGATGATTGAGTCGGAGGCCGCGGCAATGCCGATCGGCTCCTGGTGAACACGCCGGCGCGCAGCGCCCTGCAGCGTCGTGAAGGAGGAGCGCTCGGCCTGCGCCTTGAGCGAGGGGAGACCCATCGGCTGATACCGCGCAGACGCAGGTTGTTCCACATCTCGAGGAGAGTTCCGGTGAGCTCCTGGCCCGGGATCCATGGCGATGATCTCGTAGGCCAGGCCCGTGTCGCTCCACGCCTGGTAGTGGCGGTGGTGGTCCTGGACAGGGCGGCGCGTGACAGCCACGCCCATGTCGCCCAGGTCGGCGGGCATCTGGGTGAGGGTGGCCGCGTGAGTTCTCTGCGACGGCCCACGTGGCCAGCGGTTCTCGGTCGTGTCGAGGTCGGTGCGCACGATCCGCGAGGGGCGTGATGCCGATGCTGAGAAGGCCCTCGACGAGCTTTGGCGCCCTTGCCCTCTGGTCGTCGTAGCTCATGACCCACCGCGATCCGGAGCCGAAGGCGCGACCCAGGAAACACGGAGATG
>BNJV01001893.1_pt1 | contig 28023 bp, 55 predicted proteins | sample 8540591 | NCBI WGS metagenome assembly BNJV01 (sample SAMD00202457, study PRJDB9452) | human saliva metagenome | host: Homo sapiens | reverse complement strand
CGCCAGCGCAGACGTCGCCCCATCCCGGAGTACAGGGTGGGGCACCAGGCAGCGTCCCGAGCAGCACGACCCGGCCGTCGTGCGCAGTGATCAACCTTGACCTGCTCGACTGAGTCGAACAGGAACTCATCTGTGTTCTCCAGACGCTGGATGGCTGCGCTCATCATGTCGCCCAGGGCTCTGGGCCGTAGACCTCGCGCAGCCGCTGGGCGACGCCGGCCTGCCAGGCCCTCGCGCGCTCAGCCTCCACGTCGTCGACCTGGTACGAGAACAGCACCGTGGGGGCGTGGTCGGCGAATGGGAACACCCAGAACGAGCGTCCCGCTCGGAGAGGACGGCGCCCTCCTGCTGCACGAGACCCTGGCAGCGGCTCTGAGAGCTCGAAGGCGCAGATCATAAACCCGAGCCGGTTGAGATAGCGCTCATGTGGGCCCCAGGCCAGCTGCCGCACCGTCGAGCGGATCCCATCCGCGCCGACGACCAGGTCGAACCGCTCCGTCGTCGACTCCTGGGCCTGGGTGTCCGTCAGCACGACCGACACCCCGTCGCCGTCCTGGGAGATGGCGGTCGGCGTGGTGGAGAAGCGGATGCTCACGTCGTTAGGCAAGGCCTCGAAGGCAGCTTGCTCGACGTCGCCCCGGAGCATCATCCACGGCCCGTTGAGCAGGTCCTGAAGCCGAGTCCGGGCTTTGCAGGGTTGCCAGCCCGGTCCACCGCGCATGTCTGTGCCCGGCCGGGTCCGGTTGGGGATTCTTCCAGGCCCATCCGGGCTGCGGCGATCCGGCCGCTCCCGAACATCGCGATGAAGTACCCGCCGCGACGCCTGCGGGCCGCACGTCCCGACGACCACAGGGTGCCAGCCCGCCTCTTCAGGGCAGCTGCGGCGGACAGCGGCGATGCCGGCCCCGACGATCAGTGCTTTGCGTGAGGTGGCCTGTTGTCTGTGCCATGCCCCAGATTAGACGTACTGACCAAAAATGCTCTGAAATGGTCAGCACTGGGGGTGTGTGGTGATCTAGCGGAGGGTGAGCGTCTGAGGATCATCGAGACCATCGCCGAGGCAGTAGCGGGCCATGCATGGGGGGCGCAGCGCGTAACTGTCCGAACCCGTGTGGGCCGTGCATGAGCTCACCGCCGGGGAGGGGCCGTTACGCGGCTTCGTGGGGGCCTACACCGCCGGCCTCCCGTTGGCAGCTGTAGATCTCGGCGGTAGATCCTGGCACCGATGGACAAGCTCGCCCGGCTATCGCCACGGGCTTGTCCCCAGTGGGGCGGACAACGCGAATAACCATCGAGCTCCAGTTACTGGGATGACATGTCCTTGCAACCCGATAGCTTTATCAGACCGAGCGCATCCAGCAGGTGGGGCATGCCGCTTCCCGGGATCGGCGGCAGCTCTTCGCGAGGGCCCTGTGCTTCGCACTGCAGTGTGCAACGCTTCACAGCGTCCTCCAATCTGTCATAGGGGAAGTCGTTGGGGAGGTGCTTGTCGGGGTTCCGGGAGTCAGCTGACGGAAGCGCTTCTGCGCGTCGGTTTGGTCGCTGTAGTTGTGGACCTGCTCGTAGTGGGCGATCACCCAGACTCTCGAAACAAGTGGGCGTGAGACGGCAGGCAGACCAACGTTGCCGCTGTAGTGGTCAACTTCTCACATGCGAAGAAGAGGGAGCTGCAGTCCCTGCCGTCCTCGTCAAAGACCATAGCCATACCTCGTCATAGGCAGAGGCGTTATTGCGTGGCGTCACGAGTGCTTCTTCAGTTTGCGAAGCATCCTCTGGGCCCCTAGTTGATGTATGTATAGGGCTGGACGCTCACGTCGCCTAGGAGATGAGCTCTTTTTCACCTCATTGAGGTAGGTGCGCTCGGTGACCCGACCGTTAGTGGCGATCAACACGGTCTTTTTGGTGGTTCGTTTCTTCTGTTGCCTAGGCATCGGCGCGTGACCATGTCTGAGCTGACGAAGCTGAGCAGCGGGGTTTCGTCGATCACCGACGGCGCCGAACTTGCCTGCCAGGTAGCGCAGCTCATTGTTGTTCTGGACGCGATTGTCGAAGTCATCAAGGCAGAACAGCTCTGAGCGACCCGGAGCGGTCTTTCTCGGCGAACCAGACCTGGCGAGGCTCCAGCAGGCGGCGTGGGGGAGCTGCCGAGCAGGGAGACATCGTGAGTGGTGAAGATCAGCTGTGCGCCGAGGGATTCGTCTGGGGAGTCCAGAACAGCCGTACCAAGCTAGCGGGCCAGCTCCCGGGTGGAGGTTGAGTCCAACTCATCCACCAGCAGCAGCGTTCCGTGCCGCAGCGCATTGAGTGTGATGCCAGGCCGTGGTGAGCCAGGTGAGCGTCCCATGCGCTCTCGCGGCGGATGGGCAGTGGGAATGTCTTCCCGTCCTCGTCCTCGTGGAGGAAGCTGATCAGCATCATGGGTGTTGGGTGGCAGCTCCGGCAGCGGCTCGTCGTCTTCCGGAAAGCCTCGATGAGGCGTGAAGACGTTGCACGACCCGGAGGCAGCTCCCTTGCTGTCGATCTTGATGCCCCGATACCCACGTCTGCGGCGCGCAGGAGCGCTGAGACCAGATCCGTCTCGACCCGGTCGTCCAGCATCTCGTACAGGGTGCGACGCAGCACATATTCGTCCTGGCGGTCACGAAAGGTGATGAAGTTGATGCCGAGGGCTGGCCGTCAGCGCATCAGCAACCGGGCGCCAGGATTTTGTGACCAGTATTTTTCGGGCAGTGGCCAGGAGGAGACTGCGGGACTTGGGTTTGGTGATGTCCCACACCGCTGCTGTGGGGCCCGTCAGAGAAGCCCCTTCTCCAAAGCTGGGCCGCCTCCTTGGCCTCTCGCTGTGTGCGCTGGAACACCAGACGACGACTGCCCTTCGGGTAGGGAGTGGAGCGCCTCGCGGCTGATTCCCCAGGGGCTGCCTCCAACTCGTAGCTGTGGCGGATGCCATCAGCCAGGAAGTCGATGGAATAGACGACGGATGCTCAGGGGCGACTCGCGTTCGGCTGCCACAGCACCGGGGCCCCGGAGAGCGCAGAGCCAGGATAGCGCCTGGATCGCATCCAGCAGATTCGTTCTTGCCAGACGCATTGGCCCCATAGATCGCGGCAACGCGCTCAGTCACGTCGAGCCAACTGCTCCCTGGGCGAGGCGTGACGGTCTTCAGCCGCGCTCATCGTCAGGGTGGTCGCCCGGTGTAGAGCGGAAATTCTCACGGTGAACGACAACAACATACAACCAGCATAGTCAACTTAGGGCCATTTTGGAAGAAAAACGCAAAAATCGGCCTCAGCTGCCCCTTTTGGTCTCGAGGTGTTGCCTCGATGTGGTGATGCCCCACACCGCGCAGGTAGTCCGTGGGATGAGCGCCCACCGGCCTGGGTCGCTCCACTGACCGTGGGTTCTGGGGATCCGGCTGGTCCGGGATCTGCTGCGTCGCGAAGGGCCAGCGCGCGGTGGTAGAGCAGCGCCAGAGCCATCGAAGGGGTCAGCGCCAGGTAGCTTGCCCCCGTCATCATGGCCCAGGCAGCTGGACGGGTGGATCGCTCAGCAACCCCACCCAGGCCAGCGCGAATGCAGCGTGCAGGCTGTGAGGCCGATGATCAGCGTGATCCTCCGCGACAGTGAAGGGCGCTGCTGCCAGCGGGCGAGGCGACGATCGGTTGCTCGTGGAGCTGCCGTCGCAGCACCGCACGCCAATCCGGCGAAGGTGCCCGCAGAGAACCGAAATAGACCGATGCGCTGGTCCAGATGACGACGAAGACCCAGAACAGTGCCGGCTGCGCGACGACAACCCAGCCGACCCCGAAACCAGCCAGCGCACAGACCCCGCAGCCTCCCAGAAGCACAGCGCTGGGAACGATCCACGACCAGAGGCTCATCGGTCTCTCTGTCGGCCAGATCGGTGAAAGAGGCCTCGCTGGTGGTAGCTGAGGACAAAATGAGGCCGGCGGGACGATGGCCACGTAGCTCATGGCGGTGGTGATGGCCCAGTCCGCCAAGTCGGCAGGATCGCCGAGCAGTCCCCGCAGAAGATCACGAACGGAAGCGAACAGGCCGCGATGCCGCCTGCCGCGATCGCCGATCCGCTGGGACGAGGGACGTTCCAGACGGGCCTGAGTCAGCTCCTCTGAGGGCTTTGCTGCGGGTGCGCTCTCGCCAGCTCATGGCTGGTGACGACGAGGGGCGGCCACTAGCGCGCACACAGACCACCACGCTGACCCGTGGTGAGCAAGAGCGTCAGGAAGACCCCCGGCTGCTGGGTGGCGGCCCAGCCTATGCCCAGGCCGGACAGGGGCACACGCGGCGCATCCCCAGGGTGATGCCGGTGACGGTCCAGTTCCAATCCTGCATAGTCGCAGTCTGCCAGGCGAAAGTGTTCCTTTTGCAGTTGAAGTGCCCATCATGGATGATCCGACAGGACGTTCGTCGGCTCGACAGCTGCTTGAGGGCGCTCTCGACGTCTTTCCCTCAAGGGCGTTGCCATGACCTCAGCTCCCGGACGGGGGCCGCGCGTGTCCAGCCGTTGCAGCAACACCTCACGTTTCTGAGAACCGCCTCCCTCCTGCGCCAGGCGCCTCCCTGACTGCTCACAGGCAGCAGCGAGGGCCTGCTGCAGGGATCTCCTTCAGGTTGGATGTCCGCTCAATGGACTGCAGTCTCGGAGCCCCAGCCTCCACCAGAAGAGTCTCCAGGTGGTGGGTGCTGCCAGGCTCCGGTCTGACGGTCCCTCGCACATCAACACAAAATTGATGACGACGCTCATCACGCCAGGCCTTCGATGGATAGCAGAGATGTCGGCGGCTCTGTCAGGTAGTCAGACAGGGAGGACCTGGCCACCGTCTTGGTGTCCTGCCAGTGAGGCTCTCCAGGTTCCGGGAAGGGGCAGCAGGCGCATGGTGGTTGCGATGCTCTGCCTCGACGGACCTTTGCCGGGACGGCGGCAGCAGATTCTGCTTTGTCCTGATGTTGGACAAGCAGTGGGGAATGAGTGCTGACCATGATCTGTCGCATAGGGTTCCCCGTGCCGGGAGGGGTGTGAGGTCCACGCCCAGGGCTCTGGACGAGGTCCACCATCGTCTCGATCCTTCCCGGATGGATGCCGTTCTCGGCTCCTCCATACACAGCAGACCTCCGATGGAGTCATCTGCAGGCATAATGCACAGTGTCAGGAAACGCAGGGTGCCGTCAGACAGGAACTGGCGGGCAGCAATGGGCCGGTTCCGATCCTGGCGAGCAGTGTGAGGCTGTCGCGGCGCTGATCGTAATCCACGACGAGCTCTCGGATATCGATCAGGGCTGAGGCCTCGGCAGCAACCTCTGAGTAGATGTCTGGGCCGTGGTCACGGGCCATCCGATAGAGGGTCGCAGCAAGATGAGCTCCCGAGGCGGTGGGATGAGGGTCCACCCGGAACTGTCCGGATTCCTCGGCCGATGGCTCCAGGGCCAACATCCGCCACTGCTGCATCTCCCGACGTGCCGCGAGGATCGTCTGGTCATCTGCTGTGGTGGTGGACACGATCGTTCGTGGAGTCCGAGCGGCGGGGAGGGCCGTGGCTTGCCCCTCGACTTCCACCGTCCTGATGCACTGCGATCAGCACCTCACCGTCCTCCTCGACGGAGTCGATATAAGCTGCGCCGGAACGGCGGCCATGGACCACGGCATCTCGGAAGTTCTTCTTGCTGTGCGACCAGGGGAGATGCCGGTGAGCTGCCCCGAGGTTGATGTGTGTCAGGCTCTCGTGCTCCAGCACATTCGGCCGGTCTGGGGAAAACCCGACTCGAGGGAGCAGATAGCGCAGCCTCAAGTCGTAACGCAGGAAGGTGGTTGTTGGTTCGGCTGGATGTCCGAAGTCGTCGGTCACCTTGTCCGGCACGATCATCTCGAATCCCAGAGACATCACCGGGGAGTCATCATCCTCAGCATTGTTCCAGAACAGTGAGGCGGGTTCGATGACCTTGTCCCCGCTGCTGCGCAGCCTTTTGATAGCCTCCATGAATGGATGATCTGCCAGAGCGACAGGAACTCGATGACGTCAAACACGTTTGACTTGCCCACTGAGTTCGGTCCGGCGATGCAGGTGTAGGACCGAAGTACACATCCAATCCCAACAGGTTCTCTGAAACCATCCACCTCTAAGCGGGTAAGCATGCACCACGACTATCCTCGGAGTCCCTCCGAAGCCGGACGAGGTGAGGCTGGTCTGGTGATGAGTCTGGGCCAGGACTGCGGATCTGCCCGACGCTGGTCGTTTCCTGCCGTCGCGGAGGATGAGATGATGGGCGACATGTCGCTCAACCTGCCCACCCTGCCCCATGGTCGGCGATACGGCTTCGTGCTGCTGGTCATCGCGGTGTTGGCCGTCATCGTCCAGGTGCCCGGGAACACCGTCATCGCGGTGCTTCTGCCGCCGATAGCGCTTCTGCTGAACGGCATCCGGCTGCGGGGACATCGTGGCAGAGTGGACGGTGTGGCTGTGGATGGCGCTCATGCTCGTGCCGTCGTTCATCGCGATGCTTTCGCTATGAGGCCCTGCAGGACCGCAGCTACTTCATCGTCTCCCTGGCGCTGGTGTTCTTCGCGCTCGTGGTGTTGCGGGGAAGCGATGGTCAGGATGGCGCCCGCTGGCTGATGCGCAGCCTCCAAGCCGGGCTGGTTGTGCTGGCGCTGATCGGCGTCGCCGAGGTGATCACCAACTAGCAAGCTGCTGTTCATCCGCTACGCGAACTCCGTGGTGTTGCCTCATGGGTGGATGCGAACCGTTTCTGGACCACATCCATGTATCCCAACTACAACGACTTCTCCGTGGCGTTGGTGGTGCTGTCGCTGTTCCTGGCCGCGCGGTTCCTGGTGAAGCCGGGCAGTGTCGTCGTGCAGGTGTGGCGAGTCGTCGCGGTGCTGGCCATGGCCGCGTGGGTCCTCCACATGGGATCGCGTGTGGCGCTGGTGGGTTTGGCTGCCGGCCTTGCGATCCTGGTGATTCTCACCCAGCGGCGACGCGACATCACATCAGTGCCCGCCTGGCTTCTGACGAGCTTCTTTGCCGTGGTCATCACGGGAGCGCTGGTGCTGTCCCAGACCGCCTTCGTCCAGGACGAGGACACCGACGAGCGGGCACTCATCCTGGGCAGGCTCTGGCATCTGGCGACGGTGGACCCGTCCGTGCTCCCAGCCTGGCTTCGGCTCCCCCGAGCAGCTTGACCGCTACGCCCGGGGCATCCTGGATGCGGCCCTGGTTAATCCCCACAACATCATTGCTGAGACTTTCCTGTGGGGAGGCGTCGGCTTCGTCGGCTTCACGACCTGCTGGTGCTACATCGCATGGCGGGCGGTGCGCAACCGCACCGGGGGCCAGTTGGTGTGCGATGGCGGCTGTGACGACCTCCCTCGCGATGCCACTGCTGGGCGTCACCCCAGCGTCATCCCGCACTACATGTACCCGCAGCTGCTGATGATCGCGGCGATACCGCACCTTCGACCCCGCGACACGCGAGGCAGCTAGGACGTGAGGCGACGCTGGGCCTGGCATCCAGCGCAGCAGCCGTGATGACCCAGCCGAGCGCGGCCACGGCCACGGCGATGATGATCCGCGGCAGCTCGCCCGACTGCTGATCGACCATCGCCGGGTCGGCGGGAGTCGCCGCCGTATACGTGAACGACAGCGGCGGCTGGTGGTCCTCTTCGTCGCGTCGGCGACCCGTATGAATGCCGACGTGTAGTCCTCTGCGAGCTGAGCTGCCTCTTGCGGGGTGTTGCCTTTCGCCTTGAAGACCAGCGTCGCGCGCCAGCCTGCTTGATCTCGACGCTGCGGTGCGCAGGGAGGCGTGATCCAGGTCGGACTGCTTCTTCAGCACCTCCTGGAACACGTCGGGATTGGTTTCGCGACGGTCAGGTCCGAGGCCACCAGCGCTCCACCAGAGCCGACTGCTGGGTTGCCTCGCCTCCGACGTCACCGCCGCGGCAACATTCGGCACCAGCGCCACCTGCGACTCGAGGCTGTACGGCGCGGTGAACGTCCACACCAGTCCGGCTATCACCAGGATGGCCGGCGTCACGAGCGCGGAAGCGCATGGCGCAGCAACCGGCCGACGTAACCTCGCAGGTCGATGATGGTGGTCTCCAGATTCACGCTCTGTCACAGGGACATCGTAGACGGCGACCCGCGGCTAGCTATGCCACGCCCCGACCCTAGTCTCCTGAGGTGCCATGGCCCGCGTCATCTACCACCATCCTTCGCCGCTCGACCGCGACGGCGCATCGGGCAGCAGCATCCGCCCGGTCAGGGATGCTGACCGCCCCTGGAGTCCTCGCCGAGGTGTGGCCCATCGCGGCACCTCTGCCGAGCGCGCCCGTCGCATCGCCGAGGTGCGGGCCGCGATGGGTCGCGGCGTCGTCTTCGACGGCGTGTACTCCGAGTCCTCCACTTCGCCGACGGCGCTCACCGACGATGACCGAGTGCCCCGGCATCCGTTCATGGAGCCCGCGTTCTTCCGTCACTGCCGCAGAAGGGCGTGCCCGTCACCCTGTTCCCACCGTGACGTCTACTGGCGCTTCCCGGCTTCGCCGCCCAGCAGAATCCGCTGTTTCGTGTCGCTGCCAAAGCCGCCTTCCGCTACGACCTGGCTCGTATCGCGGCGCCGTCGACCTGCTGTCATCTGCCCAGCATGCCGATGCTGAGGCACGTGCCCATCAGCCCGAGGGTGCCTGCAGCGCCCTGCCACCCGGCACCGTCATCCGGGAGACGGCGACGCCCGCCGAGGACGGCCCGCTGGAGGTCCCTCTACGTGGGTGGCATGGTGGCATGTACGACCTGCGTCGTTTCGTGGAGGCCCTGGCCGGGATCGACGGGCTGAGGCTCACCATCTGCACCCGCCCCGAGGATTGGGAGACGGTGCGCGCCCAGTACGAACCCCTGATGGGGGACAACACCACCGTCGTGCATCAGTCCGGCGCACAGCTCACCGAGACGATGAAACGCAGCCATCTGGCGACGGTGTGCGTCGAACCCAACCTGTACCGCTCGTTTGCCGCGCCGGTGAAGCTGTTCGACGGAGTCGGGATGGGCATTCCCGTGGTCGCCTTCAACGGGACCCACGCCGCAAACCTCGTCGACGAGTTCGACCTGGATGGCGGGTGGACTACACCGCTCGACGACATGCGTCGCCTGTTCACACACCTTGCCACGCATCGTGACGAGGTGACGGCTGCGCGACAGCGGGTGCTGGATGGGCGTGACAACCACACCTGGGAGGCGCGTGCAGCTGCAGGTGCTCGACGACCTCAGTCGTCTGCGGAACGGCTAGCCAGCGCCACCATCGCGCTCACGAATGCGGCTTTGTTGCTGTCCTCGTTCCAGCGTTCGCGCACATCGTTGCGGAATCCGGCCCGCCATTCGGGGTCGCGGGTTCGGGGGATGGCGCTGCGATCTTGGCAGCCCACTCGCTGGTCATCGCGTTGGTGGCAGTGAGCACCCCGTCGGGGGACGATCAGCTCGGCTGTCCCCTGACTGCGGTGGCTGTGACGGGATGCCGCGGCCCATCGCCTCCATCAGCGACACACCGGCACACTCCTCCGAGCTGGAGAGCGTTGACGATGAGGTTCCACGGCTCGAGCCAGGACCGCGGTCAGCTGCTCATGGCCCAGCTGCCCCAGCCAGGTGACCCGCACATTCCTGGGCAGCGCCTCGGCCTGCCGACGGAGCTCCTCGGCGAGAGGGCTGCTGCCGGCGTGGCTCCACCGATGTCCAGCCCGCCGTCGCCAGCACCCCAGGGTCTCGATCAGCCTGTCCACCCGCTCGACCGGCGTCAGCGACGACACCGACAGCAGCCGGACGGGGCCGTCCGCTGGCGGGACGGGCGAGATGTCGTCAGTCGCCGGGCACACCCAGCCGATAGGTGTGGCTCCTGCCCGGAACTCGAAGCGCCCCGCGCGAGGCCAAAGCCGACGTCGCTGATGGGGAGCCAGGAGATCCAGCCGTGGGGCTTACGGACGCCGGAACGGGAGCCGTCCCGTCGGGGAGGCGTAGTCGAAGTTGTCGTGACGGTGCGCCCGGCTGGCGACGGCGTCGACGACATGACGGGAACGCAGGGCGCCGAGCGTCGCGTAGTCGAACCAGTAGCTGTAGGCCAGTCGATCCTGCCGTGCCCCGAGCGAAGGACCGGAGCGCCCGACCCGTCAGGGAGGCGGCTGCGGCCGGCACTGCGATGCGCCACAGTGCGTGCGGTGCGGCGACGCCTGCACGGATGGAAGCGGCAGCCTCCCGCCACATCAGCGGCGTGAACGGGCCCTGGCCAGAGCCCCTCGCCAGGAGCGGCGACGTATCCTGTCGAGCCGGTCGTCCACCGTGATCCCGTCGGGGACGGGCCGCAGCAGGTCGGTGGTGCGCCAGGGCATGATCGTGAGGACGTTGTCACGCACCCAGTGCGGCAGCTCCGGTGTGATGAACTCTCACCCGGCCCCTGACGGGTAGGTGCTGGTCAGCATGACAATCCGCCGTCGAGACATGCCCCTCATCATCAGGTCGCCGCGACGGGCGGGGCCGGGGCGTTATGGTTGGGACCAAGCGAGCGTCTTGGAGCGCTGCTCGAGGAAGGAATCACGGTGCGCATTCTGCATCTCATCAATGGACTGGGTACGGGGTGGTGGAGATGCTGGTTGTGGATCTCGCTGACGCGACAGCCGCCACGGGCATCAGGTGCGGATCGCCTCGCCCGCCGACGTCCCGGGCGTGCCCCGCGAGAAGGCGGAGCGGCTCGGCCTCGACGTCACGGTGCTCGGTCGTCACCGCGATGACCCGCGCCGGCCGTTCGCTTTGGCGAGGGTGGGTCGCGGCGCCGATGTCGTCCATGCGCACCTGTTCCCGTCGTTCTCACTGGGCGGGTTGTCGCCCTCGATGCGCACCCCGGTGCTGTTCACGGAGCATGCTGTATCCTGGAACCGGCGCATGGAGAATCTCTGCCCGGCTCATCGACAAGTTCATCTACCGTCGCCTCGACAGGATCGCCATCAGCGACGGCACCGCCGAGGTGCTGGCGGGCCACCTGGGCGTCGATGCGTCGGCCTATCCCGTCGTGCTCAACGGCATCAGCGACGGCCTGGTGGAGGCCCGGCTGCGAAGCGGGCTGAGGGGGGACGTCGGATCATCATCGTGGCCAGCCTGGAGAACCGGCGCAAAGACATCAACCGTGCGGTCCGGACCGTCGCCGATGTTCCGGGAAGCACCCTGACGATCGTGGGGGAGGGGGAGGACCGTGATGAGATTGAGGCCTGCGTCGCTGAACTGGGGTTGCAGGACCGGGTGCAGCTGGTGGGAAGCCGCAGCGATGTCCCCGACCCGCTGCGCGCCCACGACCTGTTTCTGTCCACCTCCCACGTGGAGGGATCTCGCCTGGCCGCGGCGAGGGCATGGCGGTGGGACCTCCCGTGGTTGCGCCGCGGATCCCGGGGATCAGCGAGGTCGTCACCCACAACGTGTCGGGTCTCCTGTTCGACCCCCAGGACCCGCAGAGCCGGGCCCGCAGCGTCAACGCGGTGTTCGATGACCGTGAGCTGGCGGATCGTCTGGCCCGCGACGCCCGCAGTGGAGGCCGCGAAGTTCGCCATCGACAAGTGCGCCTCCTCATATGAGGAGTACCACCGCCTCCCTAGTGGAGCGGTAGAGCTCGTCCAGGCCCTGCCAGACCTGCTGCGGGCAAACCCGTCTCCGCCCGGAGACGTGCAGCCGTGCCCAGGTGGTCCCGCAGCTCCGGCTCGTCCCGGATCCGGACCAGGGCATCGGCCAGCCCGATGGCGTCGCCGCTAGTCGAATTGGAGGCCGGTGACGCCATCCACCACAGAGTCGATGGCCCCCGTGCGCGGGTGGTGACGGTTGGGACGCCCACCGAGGCGGCTTCCAGCACCACATTGGGAAAGCCCTCACGCTTGCGGGCAGGCACAGCACATCCATGGCGGCCAGCTGCGCCCACGGACCTCCACATAGCCCGCCCACACGACGCGGCCGCTGGCCCGCAGCTCGTCGGCCAGGCCGCCCTCCTCCTCGTTGCCCACCACCAGACAGGTGACATCCGCCAGACGCGGGTCCCGCAGCGCCCGGGCCAGGGTGTCGATGCCCCTGTCGCGGACCAGCCGACCCACGGAGCCGACGACGAAGGCGTCGGAGGCGATGCCGAGCTCCTTGCGGGTCGGCCTCGCGACGACCCGCGGCCCCGCCTGATGCCCGCGGCGTCGACGCCGTTGCTGCTGCCGCGAGCCGATGATCTCGGCGATGCGACGTCGCGGCACGAGCCGCAGCTCCCGGATGCGGCGGGCCAGTGAGTCGCTGATGGGCAGCACCAGGGTTGCGGTGAGCATGGTGAGGACCTCGAACAGCCAGAAACGGCGCGCCGCCAGCCGGTGAAGCCCTCCAACCGCAGCCCCCACACCACGTAGATGCGGCTGGGAATGCATGTCAGCCACGCGGCGATGCCGCCGAGGAGGCTTGCCTTCGGGTGCCGAGGTTGACGATGCTCGGCGCGCCAGTCGTCGCAGCAGGCGCACCCCAAGCGACGACAGCCTTGAGGTCGGAGATGGGGACGGCTCACGCTCCATGTCGATGATGTGGCATGTGACGCCGGGGCGTTGCCGCAGCTCCTCCATCTCGGGTCCGTCGGCGGTGACCAGGTGGACGTCCCAGCCCCGCTCGGCCAGCCACCTCAAGCTGCCCACGCAGCAGGCTCAGGGCGCTGGAGGACGGCAGACGCCGTAGACGATCCGGTTCGCGGGTGACTCATGGGACCACAGCCTAACGGGAGCCGCTCCCAGCGTTTTCGCGACGTCGACGCAGCTCCGCATGGCAGGCCGCCAGAGCCGCCACTTCGAGGATGCTCCACGACAGCGGCTGCCATTGGCTGTTGGCCATGCCGATCAGCGGCCACAGAGCCAGTACGCCCAGGGTCCCAGCCCCAGCCAGCGACGCGCCCGGTCGGAGGACCGCAGTGCCGAGACCGCCTCCAGGCCACGGCGACGGCGACGGCCAGGAAGGCCAGCGCGACGACCACGCCATACTGCGTGAGAACCTCCACTGACGGCGTTGTGTGGCTGGTCAGCCTCGAACACGTCCCTGGGGCCGAGAGAGCCCAGCTGGCGAAGCCACCCGGCCCCACGCCCAGGCCGTAGGTCCCGTGAAGCATCCAGAAGCCGTTGACGATCAGGTTCAGACGCGGGTCGTCGGCGCGAAGGCGTCTCTGCCGCTCGGCCAGATGGCCTCAGGATCCCAGGCTGCGACGAGCGCGACCCCCGGCCGCGATGATCCCCGCCAGCACCAGCCAGCCGCGTCGCCACAACAGCACCAACAGCGCCAGCTCAGCCGCCATCGCAAGCAACCCGATCCGGGAGCCCGTCTCCCCACATGCACCCACGGCGACAGGACCGCCGCCGCGATCGCCGCCGCCCGCAGCAGCCCCTCGCTCCCGGCAGGCCAGCCACACCGTGATGGGGGAAGGCCGTCGCCACCATGTCGCAAGCTGATCGGTTGGTGAACGTCCCCGCCATCAGGAACCAGGTGCCCATGTAGCGGTCGTCATCCCAGGTCAGTGCGAAGCTGGGCAGATGCTGCCCGGAGACCACCTCCCATGCCACCACTCCAGCCTCCACGAGCAGAGCCAACGTGATGCCGCGCGCCATGCCACAGCCACTGCCCATCCGTTCCCGGCCCGCGAGGGCGGCCGCCAGCAGCAGAGCGCCGACGAGGAGGCTAGCTCGACGATCCCCGATCCGGGGCCAGGTGGGCCAGGCATGGGTGACCGCGGCGGAGACGCACACCAGCCCAGCCAGGCCCAGGCACACCCACTGCGCCCGGGTCACACGCCGCGCCCGGACGCCGTCGACAACAGCCACAGCCAGCACTGCGACAGCCAGGATGCGGAACGCCATCACCGGCCCGTGCGAGCAGTGGCCGACGGCAGCGGTGAGCGCGCCAGCAGCAGAAGGTGCCTTGCGTCGTCATCGCGACAAGCGTGCCATCGTCGCGCGGGGTTAAACTGTCGGCCATGCTCGAACCCGAATCCGCCGAGCCGAAACCAGGACGCTCGGCCACCAGCCGCATCGGCAGGTTCCTCAGTCGGCACGAGTTCATTCGCCACGTGCTCACCCTGATGACCGGCACCGCCTTCGCCCAGGCCATCAATTTCCTCATCTACCCCTTCGTGACGAGGCTGTACCCGTCGGCGGACATGGGGTGTTCAGCCTGTTCTCGCCTCGTCACGTTCATCAGCACCATCGCAGCCCCTGCGCTATGACCTCGCCATCGTGCCCGCCCCCAACGACGATGCGAGGCTCTCACCCCTGGTGTCGCTGGCCACCCGCTCTAACATCGTCTTCGCACCGTGACTTCCCTCGTGTTGTCTTCGCGCCGACTGTCGCCGACATGGTGCGCGCCCCGCAGCTCGCGGGCTGGCTGTGAGCTCGTCGGCCCCGTGGCGCTGGTCACCCCAGGTGGCGATCCTGGGCTATTGGCTGACCCGAAGAAGCTCTACCGGGTGGCCAGCACGAACCAGATGCTGACCCGGTGTCGATGGGCGGCACTCGCATCGGGGGCCGGCTTCCTGGTGGCTCGGTGTGGGGGCTCGTCATCTCCCAGGCCGTCGGTCAGGTGGCGGCCCTGGCGCGGCTGCTGCTCATCACCCGCGACGATGTGAGAGCCCCGCGCACCAGCACCCGTCGGCAGCTGGCCAGGAAATACCGAAACATGCCGCTGCTCAACGGCCCCAACGCCGTGGTCGACGCCATCCGGCTCAACGGGATTCCTCTGCTCATCGGCCGTTTCTTCAGCCTGGAGGTCGTCGGCAACTCAGCGTGGCCTGACCCTCATCCAGGCGCCCCTGGTCTCATCAACGGCGCCTGTCGCAGGTGTTCTTCCAGGGCTGGCCGTCACCGCCCGCGGCGATGCGTCCCCCTGGTGCGCAGCTCCCTCGCTGCGGTCCCTGCTCATTGGCATCGCGCCCTCGCGCCGATCTTCTTCCCTCGGCCCGACATTGCTGCCGGGTGCTGGGCGGTGACTCACCATCTGGTCGGCGCCACGCCGCGGCGCTGGTCTCCCCGCTGTTCTTCAACTTGGCGACCTCACCGGTGTCCATGCTGTTCATCGTCGTCCAGAAGCGGGGCGTGATGCTGCTTCACAGCATCGTCTCACATGGCGACCCCGCTGGCGATCCTGTGGCTCTACCACGACGACATCCCGGCCACCATGACCGTCGTGTCTTTTGGCGATGGCGGGTCTGCTGCGGGATTCTGCCTGCTGGCGCTGTGGGCGGCCCGTGAGTTCGACCGCGGCCGCACCCCGACCTCAGCCTTCCCGAAAGCTGACCCCATGTCCCGGCTCGTCGCCCTTCCTGGACGGCGGTGCTCGTCGTCGTGGTGGGCAGCCTCGTTCAACGGGCAGCAGGTGATCGTCGCCCGAGCCCATCGGCCTGACCGCCTGGCTGCTGGGGGCTGCGCCCGTGACGTTGCTGCTGGCCTTGCTGCCGCCCTGGGCGCCTGGGCGACACGCAGGCTCTGGCGTGCCAGCGGCTTCGTCATCGTGACGTTCGCTGCGCTTCTTCTCTGGGCTGCGATCCGCGCCGTTGGGGTGACCCGCTGCCTCAACCTGCGCGACGGAGAGGTGATCGGTGTGCTTCCCAGCTGGGTGGCCTGGGATCCGCTCGCGCAGACCGCAGTCACCGCGGCCCTTGCCTGGCTTGTTGTCGCGTACGTGCCGCGCGCACGCCTCGACCGCCGGACGGTTGCCTGGCCCTCGGTCTTGTCGCCACGACCTCGGTGAGTGCTGCAGCGTGGCTCTGGCCGATCCCCGCGGCTTCAACCGCCTCAGCTCCGGACTCGGCGGAGCCGCCGTGCTGTCGGTGGCGCTCATCATCGCCGCAGCATGGCTGTTTGGCCATCACCTCCGCCGCCCGCGATGGCATCTGCTCGTGGCGGCGGCCGTTGCCGTGGCGTTGCTCGTTCTGATCGTCTCCCGCGCGGGTCTTGCGGTCGCGCCCTGGCGGCGGCAGCGCTCGCCTGGGCCGTGCGGGACCGCCTGGGCCGCGCGGGACGATGGTTGCGGTGGGCGTCGTGGCGGTTGCCGCGACTGCCGGGGTACTGCCGCCGTCGTGTTTCCGGACCTCGCGGGGGAGACTCCCCACCCTGGGCGACGAGGGTCGGGCCATCAACCTCCACACAGCCCTGGGGGCGTGGCTGACGGACCCCGGACATGCGTTCCTCGGGCTCGGCACTGCTGGGGTCTGGCCCTGGTTCGCCGTCGACAACGACCTCGTCTGGGCCCCTGAGACCGGTCTTCTCGGGGTGACCGGGATCGAAGGGGAGCCCTGAGTCAACCCCCACAGCACCTTCCTGGGGATCGCCGTGGAACTGGGAATCGTCGGGCTGGCGCTGTGGCTGGCGGTCATTCTGGTTCATCGTGCGCGCCGCCGCCCGCGTCCGTCACACCTCAGCTGCGGGTTCGGGCTGGTGCCGCCGCCGCCTGCGTAGGCTGGCAGTTCCTCTTCGACACCCATCTGCTGCGCAATCCCGGTGTCTCCTTCATCTGGTGGTGCTGTGTCTGCTGGGCTCGATGCCCAGACGGGCGTCGCCGGGCGACGAGCCAGCAGCCATCGGGTGATGCAGAACCCGGCCAGGAGCAGTGAGGCGAGGGCGCTTGCCGCGATCCCGGCATGCAGGCCCGGCTGGTACTGGCAGCTGAGCTCCCGCTGCCCCGTCGCCTTGACGGAGAGGAAGCCTCGACGCGACCCTCTGCGGGGACCTCAACGTCATCGAGGGTGCACCGCCAGCCGGGGGTGGCGGCCGTGGCGACGGTGACGTCACCGCCTGGGGTGTCGAAGATGGCGCGGATCCGGCTTCCCCGAGGCCTCGATCTGCGGGACTCGACGGACTCCACGCCGGAGAGCAGCTCTGCGCCGTCGTGCAGCGGAATGAGGCAGAGGTCGGCAGGTTGCCGGGGCGCGGCTCGCAGGCGTAGCACCGTCGGCTCTGCCGCCGGGTATTCCTGGATTCCCGTGGAGCTGTGGTCGTGCGTCTGAGGGTGAGGTCGGAGCCTTCTACGTCGACGTACATGTCCTTGAAGGCGTAGGAGTCGATGGAGAGCACATCACCTTGCGGGCAGCTGGCCGAGATGACGACCTCCGTCACCTCCTTGCTGCCGGAGCGGTTGACATCCAGGCCCAGGGAGTGCCGCTTGCAGTCTCCGCCGACACCTCGGCGGGCCGGTGGATGGGTGCGGAAGCAGGTTCTCGCGTGCCGAAGACGCTGTCGGTCTGCTTGGCCCGGTGACGTGTAGGTCCGGACCAGAGGCGGCGCCGGTGAGGACGTCATGGTCGCGGTCTCGTAGTCGTAGCGGGCTGCCACGGCGAAGATGGCGTCGGCGACCGATCCTGACTGGTCGTCGAGCATCCGCCCCGCAGAGGCGTATCGCATCCCCAGCCGGGCGTAGGCCTCGCTGGTCTCAGAAGGCATCATGCTGGTGAGTAGGCACTCCCGGGAAGCGATCCCGCGCAGCGACGTTCACGTGGAAGAAGAAGGGCTCCGGAACGGCTTTGGGGTTTCCTGCGCGATACAGCGGCCACTGGCTGGCGGCGGTAGACGGCCCCTGCGCAGCCGGGACGCTCTCCGCGAGTGATCACGTGGCGTTCGCTGGAGGCCAGGAAGTCGCGGTTCGCCTCGTCGATGAACCCGGCCGTCAGCAGCACACTCGTCGAGGGTGAGCAGCAGCACTGTGTGCAGCTGCGATCCGCACGGCATTGCTCGCCGTGAGCCCCACCCGCAGCAGCTGGTTGACCCATGCTTCATGCGCCGCCTCCGCTGATGAAGCCCCCACCGTCATCAGGGCCATGCAGCCCAGTGCCAGTGCCGGGTAGATGAGCAGATCTGGGAGATGTAGACGCGATCCTTCGGATGAGAGCAGCGCATCGGCCTATGGCGAGTGTCGTTGCCACGTGGTGGGGGAGCAGCGCGAACAACAGAGCCAGCACCACGCTGCGAGCGCAACCTGGGACAGGCGCGGCCAGTGGAAAGCCCTCCTCACCGACGCTGGGGCCTTCCAGGCGCAGATGAGGATCCACCCGACGATCACGAAGACGAACCGGTACGGGCTGCCGTGCTGACGAATGTGCTCAGATCAGCATCACGCTGGGAAGACGGGTGGAGGCGACCACCAGAATCCCCAGAGAGTCTCCCGGACCAGAACAGCTGATCCCTGAGAGTGCGAGGCCGTGGACGCCACCAGTGAGACAGCCAGGAGCAGCACGATGCTGCCGACGAAGAGAGCTGGGGCTGCGGCGACCCCGGAGGTGCCCGGAAGGAACCTGAGCGCGAGCAGGTCTTTGGGATAGGCGTTGAGAAGCGGCGCCGGGGAGCCGGTGGACCCTCTGAGGATCAGAGCTGTCGGCAGGATCGCGAAGGCAGCCAGCGCGCCCCGGCGACGTCCCTCACAGCGAAGCGCGCAGACCGGCCAGCGCTGCGTCGCCACGGTGTGGCCCTTCCCAGCGCCCACACACATAGAACAGGATCCGCCCCCGATGATGGCCATGTAGGCGGTGTAGTAGTTGGACCACAGTGTGACCGCGACCGCGACGCAGGACAGCGCAAGATGCCTGCCCCGCAGCGATGCCATGGCGACCAGGCACAGCACTGGGAAGGCGATCAGGCCGTTCATCCACTGCGGGTGTAGATCGACACCTCGAACACCCAGGCGCTGCAGGCGTACAAAAGACCCGAACAGGGCCGCCAAGATGGTGTTGCTTCGGGAGCCAGCATGCGAGCAGCACCGCCATCCCGCGCGCCCGCACGGCAGCCTGCAGCAGGACCACATGGCCGTCAGGCCCAACTCGACCAGATGCTCGAGGGACCCGGGCGAGAATAAAAGGAAAGGGGCCACCGACACATGGCGACATCACCGAAAAAGGCACGCCAGATCCCGAGGCCCAGGTGACCGTGCAGATCGGTCGAGGATCACCCAAAGCGCGACGAAACTCGCGTGGAAAGCCAGGTATTGCGTGATGGTCGCCCTGCCCCCGACGAAGGGCCAGGGTAGATCCGCATGACTATGACGCGACATAGACAACAGGAGAGCCTGCTGCCGCCAGCGCAGCCGACCAGCTCTTGTCCAGGCACCGCTCAACCAGGACCTGACCCCATCCGCTTTTCCATGGCGCGCAGTGAGTCGCCCTCGACCCGTCTTGCAGTCTCTGACTGGTGTCACAGCCTTGCTGCTCAGGGCGGGTCTGTGAACGGAACTGCGGAGGAAAAGTGCTGCTAGGCTGTCCTGCGTCGGCCTGCCAGTCCTGCTCTCCGCGCCGACGGTTGGGGGCGGGCGGCGGATCTGCTCAGTTGTGAAGATCTGATGGTGATTATTCGAGGCGTGGGACGCAACGAGCGGAGTGTGTGCAGGCATGATCAAAAGACTACCATTCTCGTTGCTTCGGTATCTGGGAGTCGGCGGTCTATGGCGTTCGCCGTTGACTTTGCGCTCTACCGCCCGGCTGCGTGATCTGGTGCATTGGCCATTGTGGCTTCGCCGTTGGAATTCGCATATCTGGGTGATTCTGTCAACTTCTTCCTCGCAGCGCAACTTTTCCTTCGGCGGCTCCAAGGGATACTCTTGGTCGCTAATCTGGTATTTACTTTTGTGTTCAACTGGGGGCGAGCCACCGTCGCGATGTATCTTTTTGAGGCGCGGATTGGCGACGGCCATCGGCAAGATCATCTGCACTGCGATGACGACGACGGAACTACCCGCCTATCGTTTCTGGTGTTTCCGCAGGGCGGCGAGACAGAGCCCAGAGGGGCGTCAGCATGAGCCCTGAGGCTGTCGACTTCGTGGTGCCCGCTCACAACTCCGCAGGCTGCTGCCGGAGACGGTGGCTGAGATATGCGCGATGGGCCATGAGCCGGGACGTCACCTGTCGAGTCCTCATCGTCGAGAACGGATCTCGTGACGACACCCTCGCCGTGGCTGAAAACTGGCGGCCGAGTATGCGGAGGGTCGATGGTGGTGGTAGCAGCCACTTCTGATGTCGGCATGGGGAATGCCTACCGAGCTGGGATCGCCCTGACAAAGGCGGGCTGGTGGTGCTCACCGCAGACGACCTTCCGTTTGGCACATCCGACGTCGACCACTGGTGGGGGCATCCGTTGAGGGTTGGCCATCGGCTCCAAAGGCCCACGCGGAATCCGCAGTCCACCGGGGGCCAGTCGCTCCATAGCGTCCCTGAGCTTCAGAGTCCTGCGTCGGTGCTGCTCGGATCCAGGGTGGGGATCCGAGGAACGCTGCTGGCTCGGTCCCTGGCGCGTTCGCTGGGCCCTCGCTGGAGGAGACTGGGTATCTCAGCTCAACGGAGATCGTCCTGGCGGCTGAGCCATGCGGCTTCCGATCACGAGATGCCCGTCACCCTGACCGCCCGGCACGGGCGCACGCCACCCGGATCGCTCAGCGACGTCTGGCAGATGGGGATGGGCCTGGTGACGCTGCGACGCCGCAGCCGCAGATTCTCCGACGCCATACCCCAGCGATGAGCAATCGGCCCGGCAGGTCCCTCGTTGGGCTGCCGGGCCTGAATCGCGTCGCCTTCGGGGCTCAGTCCTGCCCCAGAGCCTCCATGAGGTCGATCATCGAACTCCGTCTCCTCCTGGGCCAGGCGCTGCCAGCGTTGGGAGCGCCGAGGCGCCAGGAGCTCCCGGTCACCGGGCTCGTTATTCATGGCTCCAGCCCCGACCACAGCAAATCAATCTTGTCAGCCAGCGCAGGGCTGACCAGTAGCGAGGACGCACCACGTAGATCTTGCTGGAGATCAGGACCCTCAGCTGGCGTCTGACCAGCTGGGACAGCTCGTCGTATGCCTCGCGGGGCAGGGAAGCCGATGTCGGCTTTGCTGCCGCAACACCGCCTTCGCCACCAGGATGGGGGTTCAGCTTGACCTCCAAGTCCACCGACTCCGTCAGATCAGCTGGCTCCAGGAGGATGCGGCAGATCCGCTCCACATCAGGGGCGTCTGTAGCCGCCACCAGTCACACAGTCTCCCAGGTCGGTGATCTCCTTCCACGGGCTCTCCTCCGCGACGACGATGGCCGCCTCGTTCGCGATGCCCTCTGGCGCGGCCAGCGGCAGGAATCCCTGTCGCGCACCAGCGTCGCGGTGTTCGCGGCGTTGGCGAACACCAAGTCGGCGCGTCCGTCGTTGAAAGCGGCGTGCAAGTCGGCGAAGTCGTCGCAGACCAGTAGCCTGCACCGGCTCGCCCGTGATGTGCTGGATCTTGGTGTTGAAGATGAACCGGTCGAGGATGTTGCGGACGTTCACGTCGCGCTCGATCGCCAGTTGCAGGGTCATGCGTGCCGAGCCTCCTTGCTGGACATCTCAGCGTAGATCTTCTCCATCTCGCGCACCTTCGCGCGTGACGGCTCACGTCGCACGGAGGTGTGGCCAGAGAACCTTTGCCTCCACGAACCTTCGGGATGATGATGGCGTAGACCCAGTAGAAGCCGCCGTCCTTGCGGAGATTCTTCACATATCCGCTCCAGCGTTGTGGCCATTGATGGTCTCGCCACAGATCCGCGAATGCGGCTGCCGGCTATATCGGGATGCCGGAGAATGGCGTGCGGCTGACCTATCGGCTCATCCTCCTCATAGCCCGACATTCTGACAGAGGCCTCATTGCATTTCGCTGATGATGCCGTTGGTGTCGGTTTGTGAACGATCGGCTCCCCGCTGGGGAAGTGGGTCTCCACGTTCGTGGTCTGGACCAGACGGGTGGAGCCGTCAGTAGCGCATCCAAGTTTTCGGACCCTCGCCGACGATCTGGTCAGGGGTCATGTCCCGCATCGGGCTCATCGCAGCCGCTTCGCGATCTCGCGGGCGGTGTGCTCGATCTCGTAGAGCAGCAGAGGCCGAGCTTGCCTCGTCGGTGGAGATGGCCTCCAGCACGGTGTCCTCACCGGCCTGAACCAGGATCACGTAGCCGTCCTCGCCGCTTGATGAGCACCCGCTCCGGGACTCCGCGCTGCAGCTCCCCGACGATGCGCGAGCCCATCGACAGCGCGGCGGCGCCCATCGCGGCGGCCGGTCTTCGTCAGCGCCGTGGGCCAGCGCAGAGGCCAGCGGGAAGCCGTCGGTTGACACCAGGACCGCCCCTCGACGTCGGGGGTGCTGGTGACGAAAGCTCTGCAGAGCTTGAAGGTCCGAGTTGAGAGACATGGTTGGCTCCTTGTGTGATCCTCAGGACGGAAACGATCTCCGTTGAGGGGAAGTGACTCGGGCGAGTCTAACGAGGTCCCTGGACCCCGCCAGGCAAGAGCAATTACGTTGACGTATTTCATGTGCTGAAGGTTCGCGATGTCCTTGCCTTCCCTGATTTCTCGGGGAGCTCCGGGTGAACCTGAACCTGAACTTCAACGTATTAAACGCGGTTAATTAACTGTCCATTTGCTTGCTGTGCATTCGCAGGGCAGTCGCCCACTGATCGGCCGGGAAGGGAATTTCACATCTGGCCGATCAGCTCGGCTGATTCAGCGGATGTTGAGGTCTACGACCAGACTGCAGCGCCGCCGCCGGGCGAAGCTGCGCGCAGAAGGTCAGGCGCCTCGCCGGCTCGGCCCGGCGATCGTGAACGTCGAGTAGCCCTCGCCGCCGATCCCGAGCCCCGAGAAGCTGGGGCCATTCTTCACGAAGATCGTGGTCTGGATCAGCTTGCCCATCTTCGTCAGCTTGTGGACGTTGAGGCTGTCATGACGGCGGTGTGGCGGTTACCATGCTCCAACTCGACGGCAGAGCTCGATTGCGGCATCCACGTCCGGGACCCGCACTGAGGCCAATCGCCGGCATCATCAGCTCGTCACCACGAACGGATGCTTTTGCAGGCCCGCACGATCAGCCGCACTGGCGGCGGGTTGACGTTGCCTCCAGGATGCGGGCCGCAGGTTTGCCGACCCACTCGGTCCTCGGCTTGCCGTCCGCCAGCAGCAGCCCCTCCAGCGCCGTGATCTCGTCGCCCGTGGCCTCGTAGGCTCCGTTCTTGATCATGCAGAACTTCAGCATATCCGCGATGGCGTCGACCGCGATGATCTCCTTTTCCCGCGGTGCAGGGCAGATTGTTGTCGAAGCTGGCCCCGTCGACGATGCACTTGGCTGCATGCTCTAGGGTCCGCGGTCTCATCCACGACGGCGGAGATTCCCCAGCGCCCGCGCCGATGCGCCTTCTTTGCCGAACGCAGCACCGCGTTCGCGATGCCCGCCGCCGGTAGCGCCAGCATCCGCACCCGCCGTGCGCCATCATCTTTGTTGGTGTTCTCCAGTGACGGCGCGGTGACGGTGACGATGAGATTGTCGGGGCCCCTGCGGCGCAGCACCCGGTTGAGTGTGCGGACCTGCCAGCACGACAGCCGCGCAACCCGCGGGTGGGGCTGAACACCACGGGAGTTGCCCGCGGCCAGCATCCCGATGGAGTTACAGGTGATGGTTTCGGTAGGGTTGGTGGTGGGGTGATGGCCCCGATCACCCGTAGGGCGAGTACTCACGGTCGTCAGCCCGTCATCACCTGACCAGGCCTCCGTGATGAGATCCTCCACGCCGGGCGTGTCTGTCGCAGCCACCCTGTTCTTCAACAGCTTGTGGCTGACATCCCCATCCCGGACTGGGCGACGGCCTGCTCCGACATGTGTTCTGAGGTTGACGAATCCAGCATCACCTCACGGATGGCGGCGATGAAACGCCGACGGTCCGCCAGGGAGCACGTCAGGTACTCGCGCTGCGCCCTGTAGGCGGCCCCAATGGCCGTGTCCATGTCCGCGAACACCCCGTCGCCCCTCCGGCTCGTCGCTCGCAGGCGGTGGTGGCGGCGCGCCGGTGGAAGACACTGCGGGGCCGGTGGCGTTGTGGTGGCTATGCCCGCGAGAACCTCGCGGATCGTCTCTCCAGTTTCTCCGGATCGATCTTCATTGACTATCTCCCGTCGTTGTTCCAGTCAGCAGCGCAGGTCGCGATCTCAATGTCCTCTCGGCGGAGCCACCCGACACCCCGAGGCCGCCGACCAGCCTCCCGCCCATGAGGACGGGGCCTGCCGCCGCCGAACAGCACAACCCGACGGAGTTGGTGTCGGATAGGGCCGAAGGCGGTCTCCTGGCCAGGCCGAGGACCTCGGTCAGCCCTTGAAGGCGACGGCGCTCCGCGCCTTGTTGATTCCACCGGTGGCAGCCAGCAGCGCACCTGGCATCCGGTGCAGCAGCATCAGGTTCCCGTGTGCGACGGCCGTGATCACGACGGCGACGCCCAGCCGTGGCGTGAGCTCCGCATACCCGGCGAGCCGTTTGCGGATGCCAGGGAGAATCCGGCGTCATCGGTTGCCGGGGGTGCCGCTGACATCTCCGGGGCGGCCTGCCCGTTCACGGCCCGGATACGACATCACGCGACGATCTCCACCTCTTCGTCACGCCAGGTCTCGGTCAGCCTCGACAGCGCGTAGACGGCGTCGGAGAGGCGGTTTAAGTACTTGATGACCTCCGGCCTCATGGGCTCTGCCTCGGCCAGGGTCAGGACGCGACGCTCCGCGCGTCACGATGGTGCGGGCTGTGGAACGCACCCGAGCGCGCATCGCGACCCGGCACCACGAACTCGCGCTGCGGCCCGGTGATCTCCAGGCAGTCGTCGATCAGATGCTCCAAGTCATCCACGTCGCCGGCATCAATCTTGCCAGCCAGGATCTCGGCGCCCTTGGCGTCGCTGGCGAGCCCGATGCCAACACGAACAGCCGCTGCTGCACGTCGTGGACGCGACGGCGCCACTGCCCGGGGGCAGCTGCGCCTCGCCTGCCCCCAGAGCCGCATTGGCCTCGTCGACGGTGCCGTAGGCCCGACGCGCAGGCTCTGCTTCGGAAACCCGGGAGCCGCCGGAACAGCCCCGTGTCGCCCTTGTCGCCGGTGCGTGTGTACACACTGCGCATGATCAGTCCTCCACCAACACATCCACATCCACGCCGACGATCGTCTGTCCAGCCTGGGGCGATCAGCGGCGAACCGGCCGAGCTGCCCTGGCAGGATGATGACGGTCTCCCCGGACGCCTCGCGCCGATGGTGTCCACCGACACTCCTGGTGCGCCGACGACGCTGGTGCCCGTCGCGTCGATGCGCTGCGCGCAGCAGCAGCTTGAAGCCCACTCCAGCCGCTCATGTCCTTGCTGGTGGAGACCACGGTGCCGGATCACCTTCGCGAGGTACACACATGCTTTTAGATCCCCGCCCGGGACGCAGCAGTGTGATCCGATCGACTGCGCCGCGCATCTCCGCGCCAGGGCGTCACCAGGGTGCGGGGCAGCAACCGAACCGTGGCGTCCGGATGCCGGCGACATCGGACCTGCGACAGCCGCTGATCGCAGTCGATGGTGGCGCGCCGCGGCTCAACCGGCGTGCACCTCGCTTCCTGACGCGTCCAGGACCGCGGCGACGGCGCGCTGTCGAGGGACTCCGTCGCGTGTCACGCGCACCCCGGAGCGAATCGGAAGCGCCCAGGCTGGAGCGCAGCTATCTCCTGGTAGCCGACGGGCATCGCCGGGAACCACCTCCTGCTTTCCGCGTCGGGGAGGCCCTCCCGCCGCGGAGACGATCACAGGCTTGTTCAGCACGATGAACTCCGCCATCACGTTGCTGGCCAGGCAGTCACCGATGCCGTGCGCGACCTTCGCGCCAGGTTCACCGTCAGCGTTGGGACGATCAGGAGGTCATGGGCTCGCACCAGCGACTCCGCCGCCGGCTCATGCCCACCTCCTCAATACGCTGCTGATCAGGATGCGTGACGGAGTCCGTCTGCAGTCGAGGTTGGCGTGCCCTTGGCCCGCCCGAGCGCCTCAACGCCGCATCGAAGCCGAGCAGCGCACCTGAGAACAGCACCAGGGCGTTGGGCTTTGGCTCACCGCATGGGTGCGGCCTTGCTCTCGGGGTGAGCATCTCGCGTACGATCCGGTGATCAGCTCACGCAGCTGGTCCTCATTCATCGGTCACTCCTCATGGCTGCACCCCAGGGGGTGGGGAACAGCGGCTCCTCGGGTCGGCGCACCTCGACGCCGAGCACCTGCTCGAAACACCTTGGGCGCATCCGGCAGGGAAGCGGAACCGCCCACCAGGTACACCTGGCCGGGATCGAAAGCCGCCGAGGGCCTGGGCTGCGATGGTCGCCATCTTCTCCAGGTCGGGCGCACGATCGGGAACGCCGTGCGGACATTGGCCGGATCGCACCTTGCAGCCTCGCGCTCGTCGTACCGATGCCCAGCGCACCCGGAGAGCACCAGCGTCATGTGATGGCCGCCGGTGGCCTCGTCGACGGAGAAGTCGACGACCCTGTCGCGCAGCCGCGACACGCCGGTGGTGCCGTGGCCGACGTCGATGATGGTGCCGTCGCGTGACGCCGAGCGCCCCGCGCTGCGGCCACCGGCTCGTCGACGACCCGGCCGGGGGTCGAGCTCGCAGGCGTCGAGCACGTTGGTGAACACCTGCACGGTGCCCTCGCTGATGCGGGCGGGATGGTGACGGCGGCCTCCGTCGAAGTCGTGGTCCCAGCCTCGCTGGAGCTCCTCCAGGATCTCCTGCGACGTTCCTCACCGCCCCCAGCCAGTCGACGACGACGCCGTCACGCACCACGTTCGCCGCCGCCAGGCCGCCCGCGACGGGACGGTTGCCGCCGTCGACCACCGCCAGCACGATGTTGGCCGTGCCCAGGTCGACGGCCAGCCGCAGCCCGCTGCGCCTGGCGTTCTTGTGCGCCACCTTCCCAGTCCGCACGAGCTGCGCGAACTGCGCGAGCCCTGGCCTGGGATCGCCGGCCCGCGTGCGGCAGGATCTTCTCGACGTCGCTGTGGGGGACGCGGATGACGTGCTGGGAGACCAGCTCGCCGACCTCGCGGCAGCGGCTGCGCCGGCGATCGACGGCGCCTTTCACCGCGCCGACGTCACCGCGGACCATCACGGTGACCAGACCGGAGCCGATCTGCTCCTTGCCGATCAGGGTCACGTTGGCGGCCTTGACCATGGCGTCGCGCGGCCTTCGATGGAGCCGGACGAGGCCCTGGTCTCGATCATTCTGAGAGCGTTCATGATTAACCCTTCTCGCAGTGATGTCCGTGGGCCGGCTTTACCCTGGGCTTTTGGTCTCCTGGAGGTTTCGCAGGGGCGGCCTGTGGCCTGCGCGGCGGCCTGTGCTGGGACCGGCCCTGGGCAACTCAAGCTTGACGGTGGGCCCGCGTCGGCCACAACCCTCGACCTGGGTGGGCTCAGATTCGGACGCCGGGCTCCTGCGGGTTCCAGCTCGGCCTCAGCCGGTGGGTGTGGCCGGACGGTGGTGGCGGAGAACACCGTTATCTCCAGCTCAGGATGGGGTCAGACATCAGCTGCCGATCACGCGCGGGCTCAGTTTTCTCGACAGGCCTCGGCGGCGTCGATGGCCGCATTCACTGCTCCCACCTGGCCCTCCACCACGGTGACGAAGCGCCCCTGGCTGGTCACATAGTCGATCAGGGTGACGCCGGCGGTCTTGCAGGCGACGCCGGCGGCTTCAACGCTCGCGACGGAGCCAACCACCTCAATGGTCCCCAGGGCTTGCATCACTGACTCTTCGTAGCCAGTTAACGCAGTGGGGCAGGCGTTTCACCAGACGGGCCGCGTTCACCCGATAGTACGGTCATCTTCAGGCAGTGCCAAGAAGATGCGCTGGTGCAATGGCCTGCCCTCGGCAGCTCGGTGGTCACCACCACGTAGTCCAGGTTGACCCCAGCCCGACGCCCAGCAGGGCGACGGCGGCCTCGTGGCAAGGACCAGGGGATTCAACCCGCCGAACGCCTGATCGCGCACGGCACAATCTCCTCCATGCCGAGGAGCAGCTGGGTCAGCTGCGTCACGATGCGCCTGTTGACTGCCAGGCCGATGGCGGGCGTTCGGTCAAGACTCCCCCAACTCAGGGCGAGTCCCGTCGCGACGGTTGCGTGGCCCTCGGTGCCGCGGATGTTCGCGCGGCCCGCGACCAC
>BNJV01002875.1_pt1 | contig 28072 bp, 40 predicted proteins | sample 8540591 | NCBI WGS metagenome assembly BNJV01 (sample SAMD00202457, study PRJDB9452) | human saliva metagenome | host: Homo sapiens | reverse complement strand
CGAGTTCGGCGCCGCCGTCGCTGCGTTCGCGCCCGCCCGCCGTGCAGACATACGTGCTGGTCTCCCCGGTCCTCGGCCCCCTGTCCTACGACTGGAACCTCGTGTTCTCCGACGTGCAGCTCTCCGACCTCGAGCACCACGGGGCGACGACCGTGCCCGACGACTCGGAGTCCGTGCGCCAGCAATCCACGATCTCCAGCGCACCCTCGCCGACATGTCCATGGTCTCCGGCGAGGACGCGCTGCGAGCCTCAGCGTTCCCGTGCTCATCACGCACGACTCCTTCGATGAGGAAAACCGGTCTGCTCGACCGCACGCGCGAGGTCTTCCACCTGCTGCCCGACGGCTCCCTCGTCGAAATGACCGCCGCTCCCGACGGCATCGCGGGCGAGTACACGCCGGTTGACGGCGTGCCCGTCATCGACGAGGCCGTGGATCGCGCGCTCGCCGCCTCCGGTTCGGCGCACCTGCCCGCCCTGGTGGATGTCGCCGCCAAGTGGGCGAGCCGCTGGGTGCCCGTGAGCCGCTGATCGCCCCTCATTTCCGGCGGTGCTTGTGGCTCCGCTGGTGTTCCGGGCGCCGTCGGGCCTGGCCGCCCGCGAGATCGCCACCGCGAGCTTCGCTCGGAGTGGTCGATCTCGAAGCCCGCCCGTGCCCTCCGGTCCCTCCGGCGCCCTCCACACCGGCGGCGCTGTGTCGCTGTGTGTGCTGAGCGCGTCGGCTCGAAGCCCGGCCAGGCCCCGCCGCCGGCCGTGGGTATCGCGTCTGGGCTCTGCAGACCAGGCGGCCCGCTTGTCTGAAACCGCCATCGCCTTTGCTCGCTCGTACGTGCGTGGGGTTGAAACCACCATCGCCTTTGCGAGTGAGAAACAGGCGTTTTTGGTGCGTTTTTCGGTTGCAGTGGTGACGGTGGTTTCAACGCGTGCTGTTCAGGGGCGCGCAGTGGTGATGGCGGTTTCATACTGGCCTGTATTAGTGGTCGCAGAGGTGTCATTGGTTTCAAAGTCGCCACGTGGCTGTGTCCTGAGCGTGAAAAAAGTTCGCCCAGCAGGGCCTGGTGGTGGTGTGAGCGTGACAAAAATTCGCCCAGCGCTCGAGAAATAGCCGAAAAATCGGCGTTTTCTGGCGTGCTGGGCGAGTTTTGTACCGGGTTGGCTCAAGCATGCCCCGTGCTGGGCGAGTTTTGTACCGGGTTGGCCCAAGAATGCCCAGTGCCGGGCGAGTTTTGTACCGGGTTGGCCCGCAAGGTAGCGAGCGGGGAAAGTCATGGCCCTGTCGGCACCAGGAAGGCCGCCTTTTTGGCAGTCGTTGTCCCAGGGACGACCCGCACGGAGGCAGGCAGAACTAGAACTACTGGTATGCCTCCTCAGCCACCACCTACCAGCCGTGCACCAGCTCAGCGAGAGCCGGGGAAGCCAGCCACTGCCTCGTGCCGAAGGAAGACACCGACACCGCGGCGACAGCTGACGCGAAAGCGGATGAGGCGCTCCGGATCCGCGTCCCCACCGCGCTCGATCGCCCATGTGAAAGCCCCGTGGAAGGCGTCGCCCGCCCCCAGCGTGGACGCGTCCGGGACGGCTTCGACGGGAACCTCGCCGCTGTCGCCATCCCACCAGTACTGCACGGAGCGATCCCCGCGCGTGCGCACGGTGCGCGTGATGCCGAAGCCTCGCAGGAACTCGGCGACCTGCGAACCGTCCGGGCGTGCCATCAGCGGCGGCGCGAAATCCTCCGAGACGACTGCGATGTCGACGAAGCCCAGCAGGGAGTGAGCCAGTCCTTCCACGAACCGCCGTCCAGGATGCGCGGGTGCGGCGGGCGAGCCTCGAGCGGGGCGAACGGGTCCTCCCCGTCGACCTCGGGTACGCCCAGCGTGAGGGCCGCATGCGCGAGCGCCGGGTTGTGTCCGTCGATGAGGACCGCGCCGACGCGCTCGGGCAGCTCCGCCGCCACGCCCTCCGCGTTGGCGTCGAGCCGCGCGTTCGTGGAAGCCACCATGCGACCGCTCGGGTGCTCGATGATCGAGGACACGGCGGGCTCGCGCGACGCCGGGGACGAGGCCGGCGCCGTCGCATCCACGACGCGCACACCCACGGCGGCCAGGTCGGCAGCAAGGAAGGCGGCAACGGGGCCTTCGCCGAGCGCTGTCAACAGAATCGGCGCTTCCTCAGAGTCAGTGGGAGCGCCCGAGGCGGCCCCGGCCTCGTCCTCAGGACCAGAGAGGATGCGCGAGGCCGCGCACAGCACCGCGTACGTGACGGCCGCGTTCGTCGCGGGACCGCCGGCGGCCATCGTGAAGTCCGTCGACGTGACCTTCAGGGAAGGGGTCCGGCACGTGGTCGAGTCGATGCAGGACATCCAGGGTCGTGAGCCCGGCGAAGAGAGCAGTCATGGGGACATTGTCGCACCCGGTGGCAGCGTGAGACGGCATGGCCGCGGCTCTCGCTGACAGAACGACAAACCCTGTAGCATATGAACAACGACACTCATCGACTCCTCCGGATCGCCATGCACCTGCTCGACGCGCTGAACAACTCCCTGCCCGAGGTCTTCCGAGCCATTGACCTCATGGGCGTTCTCCTCAACGGCATCCTCGGTGGCAAAGTTGCCCGAGAACGCAACTTCGACGCCGTTGGCTTCTGCATCCTCGCGATCATGACGGCGCTCGCAGGCGGCATGATCCGTGACCTGCTCCTGACGACGCGCACCGGAGCGCCCGTCGCCATCACGGACCCCTACTACCTGGGGTTCGCGATCATCGGCGCTCTCATCGCGATGGCTTTCCGCATGGATTCGCGCGTGTGGTCGGTGCTCCTCGTGATCGCCGACGGCATGGTGCTGGGCTGTTGGAGTGCGACCGGCGCGATCAAGACCCTCGACGCGGGGTTCGCGATCATGCCGGCGATCCTCATGGGCATCATGACGGCGATCGGCGGCGGCATGGTCCGCGACATCTCCGCGGGACTGGTCCCGCGCGTCTTCGGTGGCAACAACCTCTACGCGACCCCCGCGTTCGCGTGCTCGCTGGTCACCGTCGTCTTCTGGCACATGGGCCAGCCTGTCCTGGGCATGGGCGCGTCCATCATCGTGGGCCTCGTGTTCACGGGAATGGCGCATTGGCGCCGCTGGAAGCTCCCCAGACCCGCGAGTGGACCATCACTCTCACATATTCACAGTTAAAAGCTCTGCGTGGGGGCAAGCGTTAGTATGGCGGTGTGACTCCCAAATCAACACCCGCTTCTTCAGCTCCCGCCGCGGCGTCGCCGGCCTCCGGGCGTAAGCGTTTTAAGACGTGGCACCTGTCCATGATGGCCCTGGGCCTCGCCATCGGCGCTGGCTTCTTCCTGGGCACGGGTTCCGCGATCCATCAGGCCGGTCCGGCGGTCATCGTGTCCTACGCCCTGGCGGCCATCATCGTCGTGTCGGTCATGCTGGCGCTCGCGGAACTGGCCTCGTCCCTGCCGTCGACGGGTTCCTTCTCGTCGTACGCCGAGGCCGGGATCGGTCGGTGGGCCGGGTTCACGATCGGGTGGCTGTATTGGGTCATGCTCATCATGGTGTCGGGTCTGGAGGTGACGGGCGCGGCGACGTTCTTCGTCGGCTGGTTCCCCGCAGTTCCGCAGTGGGTGGTTGCCCTCGTAATTGTCGTTGTTATTGGTGGCATTAACCTGTTGTCCGCCGGTCAGTACGGCGAAATCGAGGCCTGGCTGTCGATGGTGAAGATCGTCGCGATCATCGCCTTCCTGGGCGTGGGCGTGTACCCTAGTTGCGCGTACGGCGATCGTCGGTCCCCCTGCCGGGTCACGAAGGCGTGCTGCAGAACGTGCTGGGGCACAACGGTTTCGCGCCTAACGGGCTGTCGGGTATCGCGGTCGCTCTCCTGGCCGTCATCACGTCCTTCGGTGGCCTGGAGATCGTCACGATCGCCGCCGCCGAGGCCGAGGATCCCCGCGCCGCCATGACCAGCGCGATCCGGTCGGTCGTGACCCGCATCCTCGTGTTCTACGTCGGCTCCGTCATCCTGCTGATCGCGCTGCTGCCCTGGGACGGCGAGGCCATGAAGACGAACGCCTTTGCTGCGATCCTCGAAATGGCGGGCGTCCCCGCGGTCGGTACGCTCATGAACGTCATCATCTTTATGGCGCTGATTTCCGCGTTCTCCGCGAACATCTACGCCTCCTCCCGCATGGCCTACTCGCTGTCGGCGCGCGACATGGGTCCGCGCTGGCTGCTGGGTGCCCTCGGCCTCCAATAAGGCGCGCGCACGCTCCGTCGTTGAGGCGGCCCTCGAGGACGACGAGGCGCTCCTGGCCACCGAGCTCCAGGGCGACATCGAGGCTGGACGGACCCCGAAGCGCGCGGTCGGCCTCGTCGTCGTGCTAGCGCTGCTGGCCGTCCTGGGCAACTGGTACCTGCCCGGTTCGATTCTGACGATGCTCATCAACGCGATTGGCATGGTTCTGCTGATCGTGTGGACGTTCATCATCATCTCGCTGATGCGCCTGCACCCCTCGCTGGAGCGCTCGGGCTCTCTCGTCATTCGTATGCCCGGGTGGCCGTGGCTGCCGTGGTTGGTCCTCGCGGGCCTGGGCGGTATCGGTGTCCTCATGCTCATGAGCGACGAGGGCAGGGCTCAGCTGGTCTCCATGGGTGCGCTCACGCTTCTCATCGTGGCGATTTACTTCGTGCGTCAGCTGGTGGGGTCGCGCAAGAGGGCTTAATTATCCACAGGTACTCGCCGCCGGGACGCAGATGCCGGTGGGTGGGTGCATCATGAGGGCACCCCGAGTGGTCGGGGGTGCCCTCATTGCGTGGGTGGCGTAGAGAAAGGAGAGGGAGATGGCGCGCAAGCGACGCAGGAGCATCGGGGATACGGTCCTCCTGCTGGCGATTCTCGCGGCGCTCGTGTGGGCGTTCGCGCCCGGCGTCGGCTGGGATCTGCTGGGCCTGCGCTCGCGCTTGGGGTGGCCGCCGCTGCGCAGCGGGCAGGCGCTGTCCTCTCTGCCGGATAGCGAGGCTGCCCGCCAGCTGCGCGAGCTCACGGTCCGAGAGTCGGTCGACGATCCGGCCGCGCCGTCGTATGACCGCGAGGCCTTCGGACAGCGCTGGGCGGACACCGACCACAATGGCTGCGACACCCGCAACGACATTCTTGCCCGCGACCTGGCGCGCCCCACCTTCAAGCCGGGCACGCGCGATTGCGTCGTCCTGTCGGGCACGCTCGCCGAACCCTATACGGGTGCCACGATTGAGTTCCAGAGGGGGGACAAGACCTCGTCTCTGGTGCAGATCGACCACGTCGTCGCCCTCGCGGACGCGTGGCGCTCGGGCGCCTGGCAGTGGGACGCGCAGCGCCGCCAGGAATTCGCCAACGACCCGGAGAATCTGCTCGCGGTGGATGGCCAGGCGAATGAGGACAAATCGGCCTCGTCCGCGGATCAGTGGCTGCCGCCCAACACAGCGTTCCGCTGCGACTACGTGAAGCGCCAGATCGCCGTCAAGAACGCGTACGGGCTGAGCGTCACCCGGGCTGAGCAGGACGCGCTCGCCGAGCAGCTGTCTATCTGTTCCGGGTGATGGGTGGGGTGCTAGCCCTGCGCCGTGCGCCGTTGTGACGCGCAAATCTGACCAGTAATTTCCAGCTGATTCCCAGGCGTTTTCTCACGATGTGTCCATCTCGTGTGGAACTGAGCGCACGTCCGCAACATTGCCCGATAACGCCGGTAATGTTCCCCTCGGGGAGGGTGACATGTACACGGCAATTAACTGGGCGCTTGATCTGGGCCTTTATGCCGCCGTCTGCGCGATCACGTGCGCGCTGTGGTGGTTGCTCGGGCGCCGAGGTGAAACCAGTGCCACCGCGGGGCGTGCCGAGGCCTCGACCGACTCCGCTCAGAGCGCCGGGCGGGTGAGCCGTGCACGCCTGACCGTCGCTCAGGCATTGCCGCTCATCTATCGCCGCTCGAAGCAGACGGGTGCGCTCCCTGCCTCGCGAGGAGAACCCGGACACCCCTGACGACGGCAGAGATTCCCATGGTCGCGGCCCCCGCCTCATCGATGTGGAGGTTCCCGCGCGCCCCTGCCTCTCGCCTGGATCCTGTACGCGGCAGGCCTGCTGATTTTCACGCTGCTGCCGCTGCCCTCCGACCCGGTGGCCGCGTGCGCCGCGATCATTCACTGGGATAACTACACGCCGTTCGGTTCCTTTGTGGCTGTCGCCGACCAGTTCCGCGACGGCGAGAGCCTGCGCGGCACCCTGTACGCGCTGTCGATCCTGCTCAACATCGCGCTGTTTGTGCCCCTCGGAGCGCTCGCGGAAACCAGCTGGCGCTTCCGTCGCATGCGGCGCGCCCCGAGGGTGTGCCAGCCGACGGGTCTCGCCTGGCCCGATCGGTCCCGCATCGCCGCGTCCTGGCGTGGGTAGCGATCGGCTGTGCCGTCTCCTGCCTCATCGAGCTCACCCAGTACACGGGCCTGTTCGGCGTCGTGCCCTGCAGCTACCGTGTCGTCGACATCGACGACGTCATCATGAATACGCTGGGCGCCTACGCGGGCGTGCGCCTGCTGCCCTTTATGGCGCGCAACTCGCGCTTCATGGGTGCGTAGGTGGTTACAGCCAGCCGGCGGCGCGGGCCAGGGACGCGGCCTCGGCGCGGGTGCGCGCATCCATCTTCAGCATCGACGACGACACGTGGTTGCGCACCGTCCCCTGGCTGAGTCCCAGAGAGTGAGCGATATCCGCGATGGTGCCGCCGCCCTCGACCTCGCGCAAAAACGTCTGCCTCGCGGTCCGTCAGAGGCGAGGAGCCCGCCGACAGCGCCTCGAGGGCCAGGCTCTGGTCGACCGCGCGGCCACCCGCAGCCACCGTGCGCACTCCGTCAGCCAGGGCTTCGACCGGCGCGTCCTGACCATGAAGCCCGTCGCCCCCGCGTCGAGGGCACGCTGCAGGTATCCCTGGCGCCCGAACGTCGTCACGATGAGCACGCGCACCCCCGGGAAACGGGAACGAATCGCCTGCGTGGCCGTGATGCCGTCCATGCGGGGCATCTCGACGTCGATGATGGCAACGTCGACGGGGGCGCTCGCGTGGGCCGGGGCGTCCGCCGATACCAGGCGCGCCAGCTCCTCGAGGGCCTGCGCGCCATCGGCGGCCTGCGCGACAACCTCGATGTCGTGCTCCAGGTCCAGCAGCCCCGCCAGGGCACCGCGAATCATCGCCTGGTCGTCGGCCACAAGTACCCGAATCGTCACGTCACCCTCCCTGTCTGCCTGCGCTTGGGGTACCAGGCTAGCGCAGGTCGCAGGATCATCTCTCGGGTGTGCCCGCCCTTCAGGACGAGTGGGTGTCGGGTGTGGCCTCGAAGGCCAGTGCGAGCGTCCACGTGGAGCCCGACGCGCCCCAGGTGAGCGTGCCCTCGTCGCCGACAAGCTCGGACAGGCCCGCGAGCCCCGAGCCGGATCCCGCGCTCGACGCGGCGTAGGCAGCCGAGTAGCCGTCGTTGGTGACGGTCACGCCGCCAGGGGAGAGGCGAATGCGAACCCACGAGGGGTGCGCGTGCAGGATCGCGTTCGTGACGCCCTCACGAATCACGTGGGCGGCCGCGGCCGAACGAGGACCCGACGGCGGTTCGCCCTCGCTGGCGATGTCGGCGTCGATGCGCGCGACCTCCAGGAGGGCGCGGGCCTCCTCAAGCTCCTCGACGGGGGACAGGGCCCGCGTAGCCGCCACGATACGGCGGACGTCAGCCAAGGCCTCGTTCGACTGCGCGGTGACCGCGCGCAGCTGCTCGCGCGCCTCCTCCACGCGCCCCGCCTCCAGGAGGCGACCCGCCAGCTCGGACACCATCGTGATCCCCGTCAGCGAGTGCCCGAGGATATCGTGCAGATCCGTGCTCAGGCGCGCCCGTTCGGCGGCCTTCGCGCGCTGAATCGCGTCCTGGCGGCGCAGGCGTTCACGGGCGAGCGCTCCATGCCCCAGCGGGCCATACCGACGAAGCCGATGAGGAGGGCCAGGTACCAGATCATCCACAGTGGCTCTCCCTCTGTGTAGGCGGCCACGCCCGCGATGGCGACGATCGGCACGACGCCCGCGACAATGTATCTGCTTGGCGCCTGGAAGATCCAAGCGACCAACAGATACGACGTCAGCATGAACGCGTACGGGAAACCGACGGCGGTCGCGTAGACGAGGTAGATGGCCGTCGCTGCGGCCAGCGCCGCGTGGGAGAGGATGAACGGCCTCGTGAAGGAGTTGCGCGCGGGCAGAGGATTGGCCAGCCACGCCGCCGAGTTAGCCGCCGCGAGGAGGGCGCACAGCCCGATGATGCCCACGCGCTGGGCCGTGTCCGTCAACTCCAGGGCGTAGGCCAGGGGGAAGCCCATGAACAGCATCCACGGGGCCGCCCACGCCAGGGAGATCAAGCGCTCCTTCATGGCAACAGCCTATCGACCCGTGTCGTGGGACGCGCCCCACCAGGCGATGCCGGCCGTGATGACCGCCCACCCGGCGATGTTGAGCCACGCGGCGGTCGGCATCGTCACGGTTCCGGCGACGGCGTAGATCGCCTGGACGGCGCCGTACAGAGGCGTGAAGGGCGCGATCTGTGCGACGAAGGGCGGCAGCTGGTCCAGCGGGATGAACATGCCGGACACGAACGCGCCCATCAGCATGACGAATGCGGAGGCGCTGTAGGCGTTCTCACCCTTGATCGTGTATCCGCAGGCCAGGCCAATGAGCGCACCCAGGGCCGACAGGGCGACGACGACCGCGGCGCTGGCCGCCCACGCGCCCGGGGTCATCTGCGCGCCCGTGGCCAGGCCAAAGCTGAACGTGATGAGCGTGATGAACGCGCTCAGCGCCACGAGGGCCGTGAGACGCACGAGGAGAATGACCCACGGCTGGATGGGGGTCAGCGCGTACATGCGCGAGATGCCGGTCGTGCGCTCGACGGACAGCGTCGCGCCGAGCGAGCCTCCGACCAGGATGACGCCGTACGTGGTCATCATCGCGATCATCGCGGCAGCCAGGTTCCCGCGCCCGGTCTGGGTTGCGCGCGCGACATCGGTCATGCCGAACATCGCGTACATGAACATGGGGAGTAGCAGGGCAAACGCCATGTTCCACGGGTTGAGGATGTGGGAGCGGAACGTCGAGAGCCACAGCTTGCCCGCTCCGGTGAAGGGGAGGGAATCGGTCGGTCGGTGGGACGCGTGGGTGCCTGGGTGGTCATGATGCCTTCTTCGTGTGTCGTGTCTGCGTTCGTGGGGCGGGGGCTCGGCGTCGGCCTCGGGACGAGGCCGGGGCTGGCTCATCGGGACGGGCGTTGGTTGCGCTCACTCGGTGTCGGCGTGGGAGGTGATGCGCTCGAAGACGTCTTCGAGGTCCTCGTTGTCGGCGACGACCTGCTCGGTGGGAGCGTCCAGGAGGACCTTGCCGGCATCGATGATGACGATGCGGTCGGCGTCCTTGCGAGCTTCGGTCAGGTAGTGCGTGGCGAAGAGGAGCGTGCGGCCCTCCGCGGCCTCGGCGCGCATCGTCTCCCAGAAGGCGCGGCGGGCGAGAGCGTCCATGCCGGCGGTCGGCTCGTCGAGGATCAGGAAGTCCGGGTTGCCGGCCAGTGCGAGGGCGAGGCGCACGCGCTGGCGCTCGCCGCCGGATAGCTTGTCGAGGGGCGCTTGGCCAGCTTGGTGAGGTTCGTGCGTTCGAGGAGCTCGTCGGTGGGGATCGGGTTGGCGTGCATTGCGGCGACCAGGTCAATCGTGTTGCGGACCTTCCCGTCGCGCGGCATCGATCCGGTCTGAAGCATCGCGCTCACGAGGGAGCGGCGCACGGCCTCGCGCGGGCTCATGCCGTAGACGCTGATGTCGCCCTGGGTGGGGGTGGCCAGGCCGAGGACGATGTCCAGGAAAGTGCTCTTGCCCGCGCCGTTGACGCCAAGGAGCGCCACGATCTCGCCGGGCATGAGGGTCAGGTTCACGCCGCGCAGCGCGTCGACGTGGCCGAAAGACTGGTGAATGTTCGTCGCCTGGAGGGCGGGCGTTGCTTCTGCGTTCATGGCTCCCAGTCTGCGCTCGTATCAATGGTGCCGGAAGTGCCCTTTGATGCAGGTGGTGCCATGACAAATGTCAGGGGTGGCCTCTTCCAAAAGTCGCACGTAATTTAATGCGGTCACTTTTTGAGATAGCCTGCAAACGTTGCAATTCCAATGATGGTAATTCAGCCTGTGAAGCAGTCGTCGGGGAATTACGTGCGACATTGCTTAGGAGGGCCTGGCTGCGGTGCCCGTGGGCGGTGGCGGGGCCTGGTTGGGCTATTCACAGCGACCCGGCCCCACTGGTGTGGAGGGCGCCGGAGGGACCGGAGGGCACGGGCGGGCTTCGAGGCGCGGCGCCGAACGAAGTGAGGTCGCCCAGCCTCGCGGGCGGCCGGGCCCTCCGGCGCCCGGAACACCCGTGGGGCTCCAAGCAACCCGCCAGCACACAGCGAGGGGCCCGAGCGCCGCAGCGCCTCGGGCCCCACACTCGCGTGTGTCAGTTGCTCACAGGTTGAGCTGGATGTTGCGGCCGGGGACGGCCTCGATCAGCTCGCGCGTGTAGTCCTGGACCGGGTTGTTGAACAGCTCGTCCGTCGAGTTGGCCTCGACGAGCTTGCCCTTCTCCATGACGATCACGTCGTCGGCGATCTGGCGGACAACGGCCAGGTCGTGCGTGATGAACAGGTAGGACAGGCCCAGCTGCGCCTGCAGGTCGTTGAGCAGGTACAGGATCTGGTTCTGCACCAGCACGTCGAGCGCGGACACGGCCTCGTCCAGGACGATAACCTCCGGGTTAAGCGCGAGGGCGCGGGCCACGGCCACGCGCTGGCGCTGGCCGCCGGAGAGCTCGTTCGGGTAGCGGCGCATGGCGCTACGCGGCAGGGCCACCATGTCGAGCAGCTCGGAAGCGCGCGCGATGCGCAGCTTCTTCGGGTTGAACTCGCGCTTCGGCGGCGGTCAGCGAACGCTTCGCGTCGGCGGCCGCGACGAGGACGCGCATCCACTCCTCGGGCTCGCGGCCCGCAGCCTCGGCGCGCTTGATTTCGGCGCGCGCGTACTCCAGGGTGCCGTAGCCGTGGATCTTCAGGGGCCCTCGATCAGTCGGTAGATCGAGAACATGGGATCCAGTGAGCCGTAGGGGTTCTGGAACACGGCCTGGAGGCGGCGGCGCAGGCGGAAGAGTTCCGCCTCGCTCATCTGCGAGGTGTCCTCACCGTCGAAGTAGACCTTGCCCTTGGTGGGCTTGAGGAGCTGCAGCACCATGTTCGCGGCGGTGGACTTGCCGAGCCGGACTCACCGACGACCGCGAGGGTCATGCCGCGGCGCAGTTCGAAGGACACGTCGTCGACGGCCAGGAAGGTGTCCTGGCCCTTCTTGGCGCCGCGGATGTCGAATTCCTTGGTGAGGTGCTCGGCGCGAATAATGGCGTCCGTGGAGGTCGCACCCTTGCCGGCGCCGACGAGCTCTTCCTCGGTGACCGAGATGCCCTGCTTGTGAGCGGACTCGATGCGCGCGGAGGCCAGGGAGGGCGCGGCGGACACGAGGCGCTTCGTGTAGGGGTGCTGGGGGTGCTGGAGGATCTCCAGGGCGGGGCCGGATTCGACGATGCGGCCGCGGTGCATGACGACGAGCTGCTCGGCGCGCTCGGCGGCCAGGCCGAGGTCGTGCGTAATGAACAGCACGGCGGTGCCCATCTCAGAGGTGAGCTTGCCGAGGTGGTCGAGGATGCGGCGCTGGACGGTCACGTCCAGGGCGGAGGTCGGCTCGTCGGCGATCAGCAGCTTGGGGTGGGCGGCCATGCCGATGGCGATGAGGGCGCGCTGGCGCATGCCGCCGGAGAACTCGTGCGGGTACTGCTTGGCGCGGCGTTCGGCGTCGGGCAGGCCGGCTTCCTCGAGGAGCTGGGTCACGCGCTGGCCGGCCTCGGAGCGGGGCACGACGTTGTTCGCGAGGAGAGCTTCCTTGACCTGCGTGCCCACGCGGAGCACGGGGTTGAGGTTACTCATCGGGTCCTGGGGGACGAGGCCGATGCCGGATCCGCGCAGCTCCACCCACTGCTTGGTGGTCAGGTGGGTGATGTCGCGGCCGTCGAACTCGATCTTTCCGCCCGCGACCTTGCCGGTGCCGGGCAGCAGGCCGATGACGGCGGCGGCGGTCGTGGACTTACCGGAGCCGGACTCGCCGACGATTGCGACGGTCTGGCCGGGGTAGATGGTCAGGGTTCGCGCCGCGCACGGCGGGGACGACGCCGGTCGAGGAGGTGAAGGTGACCTCAGGTCCGTGATCTTGAGCAGGGGCTGCGCGTCGTCCGGGTGGACGTTGGACGAGGCCGGGGCCGCACTGGGGGCGACGGCTCGTTCGACGACCTCTTCCATCTCCTTCTCGGAGAGCTGGGGGTGTTCGTTTCGCTCACTTGCGTGCCTTTCGGGTCGAGGGCTTCGCGCACGGCGTCGCCCATCATGATGAAGCTGAGGACGGTCAGGGCCAGGGCCGAGGCCCGGGTAGAACAGGACCATCGGGTTGGTGCGCAGGGGACGTCTGGGCGGCCGAGATGTCAGCGCCCCAGGAGACGACCGAGGTCGGCAGGCCGATGCCCATGAAGGACAGGGAGGCCTCGGACACGATGAAGGTGCCCAGTGCGACGGTTGCGTACACGATGATGGGGGCCATCGAGTTCGGGATGATGTGGCTCAGCGAGGATGCGTGCGCGGATGCGCCGGTCGCGCGGGCCGCAGTGACGAACTCTTCGTTCTTGGCGCTTAGGACCGAACCGCGGGTGATGCGCGCGATGGAGGTCCAGCCGAACATGGACAGGACGATGACGACCATGAGGATGGAGCGCGAGCCCTTGAACATCTGCATGAACACGATGGCGGCGAGGAGCAGTGGGATCGCGAAGAACACGTCGGTGATGCGCGAGAGCAGCGCGTCGAACCAGCCGCCGAAGTAGCCGGCGAGGGCACCGACGGTGCCGCCGATCAGGACGACCGCGATGGTCGTGAGGATGCCGACGGACACGGATGCGCGGGCGCCGTAGACGACGCGGGCGTAGATGTCGCAGCCCCTGCTTGTCGAAGCCGAAGGGTGGCCGGCGGTGGGTCCTGCCAGGGAGGAGGACAGTTCGCAGAACTTCGGGTCGGTCGAGGTGAACAGCGACGGGAAGAGTGCGAGGAGCGCGGCGACCAGGATGATGAACGCGGCGATCCAGAAGGTCGGGCGGCGGCGCAGGCGCTTCCAGGCCTCGCCCCACATGGACGAGGGGGCACCCTCGTCAGCGACCGCGTCGACGGCACCGAGGCCGGTCTCGTCGATGTCGGAGACGTAGTGGTCCTGGCCCGCGCGGGTGCGGGTGATGTTGGCGGAAGGAATCTGGTCACTCATAGCGGATCCTCGGGTCGAGCACGGCGTACAGGAGGTCGACGATCAGGTTCGCGATGATGTAGACCAGCACGAGCACTGTTGTCACTGACACAACGGTCTGGGGTTCGCCCTTGATGATGGCGCTCCACAGGGTGCCGCCGACGCCGTGGATGTTGAAGATGCCCTCGGTGATGATCGCGCCACCCATGAGGGCGCCGAGGTCGCCGCCGATGAACGTGGCGACGGGGATGAGGGAGTTACGCAGGATGTGGCGCGTCATGACGATGCCGCCGGAGAGGCCCTTGGCGCGTGCGGTGCGCACGTAGTCCGCAGAGACGTTCTCAGAGACGGACTGGCGGGTCAGGCGGATGACATATGCCAAGGAGACGCCGCCGAGCACCATGGCTGGCATGGTGAGGCTGCGTAGGTCGACGGAGGCCGAGGCCGTGGTCGGCAGGATTGCCAGCTGCACGCCCAGGACGTACTGGAGGACGAAGCCCAGGACGAAGGTGGGGACAGAGATCAGCAGCAGGGAGACAACGAGGATGGTGGAGTCGAACCACTTGCCGCGGCGCATGCCCGCGACGACGCCAAGGCTAATACCGAGGACGGTTTCGATGGCGAGGGCGTAGAGGGCGAGCTTCGCGGTCGTCGGGAAGGCGGTCGCCATGATAGACGTAACCTTCTGGCCGTTGAACGCGGTGCCAAAGTCGAGGGTGAAGACTCCCTTGAGGTACAGCAGGTACTGCATCCAGAAGGGCTTGTCCAGGTTGTACTGGGCGCGGATCTGCGCGGCGGCGGCCTCGGAGAGACCGCGGTCGCCACCGAGTGCGGCGACGGGGTCACCTGGCATCAGGTAGACCATCGCGAAGATCAGAAAGGTGGCTCCGAAGAAGACCGGGATGGTCTGGAGGAGTCGCCGTCCGATGTAGCGGAGCATGGACAATCCTTTTAGTGTTCGTGTCGTGGGAGGGGAGGTTCCGATCCCTGGCGGAGCCTCGCGGACGAGGCCGACTATGGTCCCATCATAGGGTAAAGAATGGGCAAATGGCGCATCGGTCTCTCAATTTGTCTGCCGTATCAACTCCGTGATGCTGTTTTGAGATGAAAGTGTGTCCCGCGTCAATGCGGGTGGGTAGTGCGTTGCTGAGCTGCGTTGATGTGTGTGGGGCTGTCGACAAGAGATGCGCGAGGGGCGGGCGGCTTTCGCCGCCCGCCCCTGAAGCGAGGTTAACCTCGTGCGATCACTTCTTGGTGATCTGGTACATCACGGGCTGACCCTTCCAGTCGAACTTGACGTTGTCGACGTTCTTGGACCATGCGCCGTTGACGTTGGTGTACCACAGGGGCACAGCCGGCATGTCGCGCAGCAGGATGGTCTGGGCCTGCTCGAGGGATCTTCGCGGCCTCGGCAGCGCTGGTGGCGGAGGACGCCTGGGTCACCAGGGAATCGAACTCGCTGTTGGAGTACTTACCCTTGTTGGCGTCGGCACCGGTGGCGTACTGGGGCTGCAGGAAGTTGTACAGCGCCGGGTAGTCGCCCTGCCAGCCGTTACGGAACGCGCCGGTCATCTCACCCTTGTCCTCTGCGTCGAGCAGGGACTTGAAGTCGGCGAAGGGTTGCCTTCGGCGGCGATGCCCAGGGTGTTCTTGATGGAGTTAGTGGTCGCGTCGACCCATTCCTTGTGGCCACCGTCAGAGTTGTAGGCGATGGTGAAGGTGCCGTCCCACGGGGAGATGGCGTCGGCCTTTGCCCACAGTTCCTTGGCCTTCTCGGGGTTGTAGGTCAGGACCTCGTTGCCGGAGAGGTTGGCGTCGTAGCCCTCGAGCGTCGGGGCGGTGAAGTCCTTGGAGGGGGTGCGGGTGCCGTTGAAGATGGTCTTCACGATGGTGTCACGGTCGATGGCCATGGAGATGGCCTGGCGACGCAGCTGGCCTTCCTCACCGGAGAAGTGGGGCAGGTACTGCGGGATCGTGAAGTACTGGGCGCCAGCGTAGGGCTGGTTGACGGTGCGGCCGGAGAGCTCGGACTCGTAGGTGGCGAACACGGAGGCCGGCACGCCATCAAGGACGTCCAGGGAGTCGGAGGACATGTCCTGGTAGGCGGCGTCGAGGCTCGAGTAGAAGACGAAGGTCACGCCCTCGTTCTGGGCCTTGGTGTCGCCCACGTAGTTCTCGTTGGGGACGGCGGTGAACTTGACGTTGTGCTCCCACGCGTCGGCCGAGGCCATCTTGTAGGGGCCGTTGCCAACGGGCGCCTGGCCGCCGGCCTCGGGGTTCTCCAGGGTCGAGTCCGGGAGCGGCGCGTAGGCGACGTAGCCCAGGCGGGACATGAAGTCCGAAGTGGGGTTCTTCAGCTTTGCGGTGAAGGTGTAGTCGTCGACCTCGGTCAGGCCGGTGATCTCGCCGTTACCCTCGTCGTCGGTGCCCTCGAAGATGCTGAAGAAGGCAGCCTGCTGCTGCTGCTTCGAGGTGATCAGGTTCCAGGCCTTGATGAAGTTGTGGGCCTGGACGGGGTTCCGTCGGAGAACTTGCGGTCATTGTGGAGCTTGATGGTCCACTCGGATGCGTCCTCGTTGGGCTCGATGGACTCGGCGACGTCGAGGACGGCCTTGCCGTCAACGTCGTAGCGGACGAGCTGGCTGAACAGGACGGTCAGGGATCTTGCCGCCGCCGTTCTCGTTGGTCAGGCCCGGCAGGAGCGGGTTCTGGGGCTCGGAGCCGTTCACGGTGACGACCTTGTCGGCGGAGCCGGACGAGGACGTGGAGCCGCCGCCGGCGCAGGCGGTCAGAGCGAGCGCAGCAGCCGCGGGGATGACGAGCCATGCCTTCTTCAGGTTCATGGATTCTTCCTCCTGGTTGATGGGTGGAACTGGGGCGGTGCCCTCAGGTATGGTCCGAGAGTAACCCCTGAGGCCTGGAAGATACGAAAGATGTCCATCATGTGCGCATTACATTTTGGTTACAAACGTAAAAAGAAGGTCAAATAATGGTGTGAGTCACATAAAAGTGGGTCTGTTGTGACCAACTATTCATGCGACGAGGCCGGGGCTGAGCGTGCGCACACACCCGGCCTCGGCCTCGTCGAGTAAAGGGGAGGGATTAGGAGAGCAAACCCTCGGAAATGAGCCACTCGTGAGCGATCTGAGAGGCGGACTTCTGCTCCACCGTCGACGCCCGATTCATCTCCACAAGGTCCTGAGCGTCCAGCGCCGCGCTCACTCGGTTGATGACCGTGGTTGCGTCGTCGTTCACCCGCGACGAGGCCAGGGGTACCACGTGCGAGGCCAGGAACAGGCCCTTCGGGTCATCCAGGACCTTCAGCGTCCCGTCGGCCAGCGCCGGGTCCGAGGAGTAGATGTTCGCCAGCTGGATGTCGCCGTCCTTCAGTGCCTTGACGGTCAGGGGCCGCCCGAATCCTCGATCGGGGTGAAGTTGACGGTTACGCCGTAGGTCTGCGACAGCCCCGTTGGGCCATAGGGGCGCGTCTGCAGCTCCGAGTTGCCGCCGAGGGTGAGCGTGCCCGCGCCCGCGAGGTCGCCGATGGAGGTCAGCGAGTGCTCGGACGCGAAGTCGGCCGTCACCACGTAGGAGTCCTGGTCGGTAGCCGGCGCCTGATCGAGGGCTCGCAATCCCATCGGGAGGGCGGTCTGTAGCGCCGCGTAAACCTCGTCAGAGGTGTGGGCACTCGCGTTCTGATCGAGATATTGCAGCAAGTTGCCCGTGTACTCGGGGAACACGTCGATCGCGCCGGCCTCGATCTCGGGCATGAGACCTCGCGCTGGCCGATCCGCAGCTGTCGGTCGACCGTGAAGCCTGCCCCTTCGAGGGCCTGTGCGTAGGCCTCCGCGATGATCTCGTTCGAGTAGTAGTCCCGCGACCCCACAACGAGCGTCGTCGAGCCATTCTCCGAACTCCCGGTGCTCGCGTTGCCGCCGACCGACTCCGCCGAGCCGCAGGCGGCCAGGGCCAGGGCGGAAGCCGCGACGGCAGCCATTAGTGATCATCGTGCGTTTCATAGTGTCTCCTTGAGTGAGTTGTTCTCATCGTCTGCAAAAGAGTGGGTGCGGGCGCGTAGGCGCCGGGCGATGTACGCCAGGAGCGCATCGGTTGCCAGCGCGAGGGAGACGACGATGATCGCGCCGCCGATCATCTCCGCGTAGTCGCGGGTCTTCAGGCCCTCGTAGAGGAAGCGGCCGAGGCCGTAGTTCGCCGTGTAGGCCGCCAGCGTTGTCGTTGCGATCACCTGGAGGGTCGCCGAGCGTACGCCCGCCGCGACGAGGCCGGCCGCGTGCGGGGCCTCGACCTGTGCCAGAACCTGGGGCTCGGTGAGCCCGATTGCTCGAGCCGCATCCACGGTCGCGCGCGGAGTCGAGGCGATGCCTGAGTACGTCGCCGACAGGAGCGGCGGGATCGCCAGGATCAAGAGCGCCAGAGTCGGTGCCGCCAGGCCGATGCCCAGCCACAGGCCCGCCAGCGTCAGCACGCCGAGCGTCGGAACCGCGCGGGCCGCGCCCGTCGCACTCACCAGCCACCGGCCCCTGCCCGTGTGTCCGATCCACGTGCCCAGCGGCAGACGCGATGAGCGCTGCGAGCGCCACGATCAGGAGGGTGAGGCCCAAGTGTTCGGCGGCCCTCACGAGGATCCCGGACGCGCCCAGCCAGTGGGCGGGGACCGCCAACCATTTCAGGGCGTCGAGGAGAATGTTCATGCCCGCCCCCTCCTCGTCCACGGGGTGAGCGCCCAGCCGATTCCTCGGATCAGCGCATCGATGACGAGCGCAAGGAGGACTGTTGCGACCAAGCCGGCCACGACCTCGGCGATGAGTCCGCGCTGGAAAACCGTCAGTGAATAGCGTTCCCCAGCGAGCGCACCCCGATAAACGCGCCCACCGTCACGAGTGACACCGTCGACGTGGCGACCACGCGCGTGCCCGCGACGATGACGGGCGTCGCCAGGGGAAGCTCCACCCTCGACGAAAGCGGCGAAAGAGGGGTAGCTGCACGCGTTTGCGGCCTGCAGGGTCGCGCGCGGGATCGCGCGGAGCCCTCCGCGGCCTGGCGCACCAGCACCGCCACACCGTACAGCGTCAGGACGATGATCATGTTGATGGGAGAGCGCAGCGCCACCCCGACGATCTACCGGAATGACAATCAGGAGAGGCAGCGACGGCACTGCGTACAGCGCCGACAAGGCCGACAGGACCCAGCCGCCGCGGCGCGAAAAACGCCGCCCAGCGCGCGATCGGCACGGAAATCAGCGCCGACAGCGCGATCGCTGGGAGGGCGATCCACAGGTGAGCAAGAGTCAGGAGCCAATGAGCCCCCAGTTCGAGGACAGCCAGGTCACGGGACGCCCCCCGGCCTCGTCGGTCGTCAGTGTGCCCACGGGCGTGCCGGCGTCGTCGACGACCAGGCCGCCCGGCCCGGCGACGCGCACCGGGCGTGCCGCGCGCGAGGCGCCCACGAACTCCGCGACGAAGGGCGAGGCGGGAGAGGAGAGTAGCTCGGTGGGCGTGCCCACCTGCTCGATGTGGCCGCCCGTCGAGAGACGGCGACCTGGTCGCCCAACGTGAACGCCTCGTCCACGTCGTGCGTCACGAAGAGGATCGTCGTGCCCAGGGCCCGCTGGATCTCCTTCAGCTCGCGCTGCAGCTCCGCGCGCACGATCGGATCCAGCGCGCCGAACGGCTCGTCCATCAGCAGGATGTCCGCGCGATTGGCCAGCGCCCGGGCCACGCCCACGCGCTGACGCTGGCCGCCCGACAGCTGGGCGGGGTAGCGATCTGCCATCTCGCGATCCAGGCCCACCAGCTCGAGGAGCTCGAGCGCGCGCTCGCGGGAGGCCTCAGCTTTCGTGGCGCCCCCAGGCGCGGGACGGTCGCGACGTTGTCTGCGATGCTTCGGTGGGGGAAGAGGCCGCCCTCCTGCAGGACGTAGCCGATCGAGCGGCGCAGGCGCACGGGGTCCTCGCCTGCGACGTCCTGGTCTCGTACGAATACCCTGCCCGAGGTCGGGGTGACCATCGCGTTCACCATTCGCATGAGGGTCGTCTTGCCGCAGCCCGAGGTGCCCGAGGAAGACGGTCGTCGAGCCCTGCTCGACGGTGAGGGAAAAGTCTTCGACGGCGCGTGTGCCGCCCGGGTAGGTCTTGGAGACGTGGTCGAAGCGAATCATGCGCGCTCCTTGGCTGCCTCGGCGATGAGCGCGAGGCTGCGCGTCAGTTCCTCGCGCTGGGCTGCGGAGAGTGGGGCGAAGAGGCGCTCCTGCTCCTTCTCGACGATCATGCAGGCCTCCTCGAGGTGCGCCAGGCCCTGATCCGTCACCGTCAGGATGGTCGCGCGCCGGTCATGCTTGCACGGGGTGCGGTGCAGTAGTCCGTCGCGGTGCAGGCGATCCACGAGGCGCGAGGCGGCTCCCAGGGTGATGCCCTGGCTCGCCGCGACCTCCTGAATGCGGCACGCGGGGGTGTCGCGAACCGTGCGCAGGGACGAGGAAGCGGCCGAGTGTTAGCGCGTTGTCCCGCCTCGGAAAGGGCGGATTCGACCGCGTTCCACGCGCCCATTTCCGTGTGAATCAGCGCTGTGAATAGCGAGGGTGCACATGTTGCCATGTCCGCTACCTTACACGTAAATAATTAACACGTATGGTTTTCGTCGGCGGACATTTGTGCTCCGGCGGATGACAAATGTGCACGTCTGAGTCGTGAGTGTCAGCGGGAATCTGGCTGTGCGCCGGTCTTGCCAAAGCCGCTCTGCTCCAGTGCTACAGTGCGTTGTGGGAGGCGAGAGGCGTGATCGTGTTCTCGCTTCGAGCCTCGGCGGATGCGCGGCTGCGCGCATAGCGGAGCGGCACGTGCGTCTCGAGGAAGGACGATGCGGATGCGGGAACGGCTCTACTCCCTGCTCAATGGCGATGGGAGAGCGGCAATGTGGTACGGGCGCGTCATGACCGCGCTCATTGTTGCCAGCCTCCTTCCCCTGTGCTTCAAGGGGTCCAGCCCCGTCCTCGAGTCGATTGAATACGTGTGCGTCCTCGTGTTCATCGCCGACTACCTGGCACGGTGGGCGACGGCGGATCTGAAGGTCGGCAAGGGCGCGTTGTCCTTCCCTGATCTATCCCTTCACGCCGATGGCGATTATTGACCTGCTGTCGATCCTGCCTATCTTCAACGCTTTCAACGACGCGCTGCGCACGCTGCGAGTCCTCCGCCTGTTCCGCGCGCTGCGGGCCTTCAAGCTCATCCGCTACTCGAAGAGCACCTCCGCCATCGCCGCCGTGTTTGAGAAACAGAGGGAGGCGCTGCTCGCCGTCCTCTGCCTGGCCATCGGCTACATCCTCGTCAGCGCCCTCGTCATCTTCAACGTCGAGCCGGAAACCTTCAACACCTTCTTCGATGCCGTGTACTGGGCGGTCGTCTCCTGACGACCGTCGGCTACGGGAGATCTCTACCCTCCTCCGACGTGGGGCGCACCATCGCCATGATCTCCTCGCTCATGGGCGTCGCCGTCGTCGCCCTGCCCTCGGGCATCATCACGGCGGGCATGCTCGACGAGCTGCGCGGCGGCGGGGTGAGCGATGAATCCTAGGCGCTCGTCATAGCAGCAATCTGTGAGGGGAAACTCGTTGAGTTTTTGACGAGTTGGGCGTTGTGACTCGGTTGATGTGAGTGCGCAGAGTAGGTTGGGATCCAATTGAACGACGCGTCGACGAAAGAGACCTCATGTTTATCATCGGAATGATCGCAGCCTTCCTGGCCGCCGCCCTCCATGTCTTCATCTTCTACATCGAGTCCTTCGCGTGGACCACGCGTGCCCTGTCCATCTTCGGCATGGACCGCGAATCCGCGGAGGCCACCAAGGAAATGGCGTTTAATCAGGGCTTTTACAACCTGTTCCTCGCCATTGAGACATTCGTGGGCCTTGCGTTCTACTACCTGACATTGCGCTCCGCCGGCCTGGCCCCTCCTGATTTTTGGTGTCGGATCCATGCTCGCCGCCGCCCTCCTGCTCTTCGTGACCTCACCCCAACAAGCGCTCCGCCGCGATTAAGCAGGGGTTCCCTGCCGCTTCTTGCCGTGGTGAACCTCGCGGCTGGCACCCTCCTCTGAAAACTCGCACGTAATTCTCATCCGGTCACTTTGTAGGTGAGCCTCAAAAAGCGTTGGAAATTCCGGGCATTGCGCTGACGGTGATCGTGGCAGCGCCTCGGGGAATTACGTGCGGAATTAGAGAGAATGAGGCCGGGGCCCAACCCACCCCTCACCCGTGCGGTGAGCGAGTGGCCGAGCCCCGGCCTCGTCAATGAACGCGTCAGATCAGGCGCTCAGCCTGCGGCGCGGGAGGGAGCGGTGGCGCTTCGAGTACGCCTCGCCCTCCAGCTCCGAACCCTGACGGCGCGGACGCGGGCGTCGCCGCCTCCAGGTTCGTGCCGCGCAGCTTCGAGATCAGGCGCATGCCGTGGTAGATCAGCAGAGCGGCAGCCGTGCCCAGCGCGATGCCGCCGAAGGTCATGTCGCCCGACGACCCACGTGAAGTTCGCGATCGCGACGATCAGGGCGACCGCGGCGGTGTTCAGGTTCACCGGGTTGGAGAAGTCCACGCGGTTCTGCACCCAGATGCGAACGCCCAGCATTCCGATCATGCCGTACAGGACCGTGCCCGCGCCGCCGAGCACGCCCGGGGAATCGTCGCGATGAGGGCACCGAACTTCGGCAGCATCGACAGGACCAGAGCAACGCCAGCAGCGATGATGTACGCCGCCGTCGAGTACACGCGGGTTGCAGCCATAACGCCGATGTTCTCGGCGTAGGTGGTCGTACCCGAACCGCCGCCGCTGCCGGCCAGCATCGTGGAGAGGCCGTCCGCGACGAGCGCGCGGCCCGTCAGGTCGTCCATGTTCTCGCCCGTCATCGCGGACACCGACTTCACGTGGCCGACGTTCTCGGCGACCAGGATGAACACGACCGGCAGGAACAGGCCGAGGGTCGAGAAGGAGAAGTGGGGGGTGTGGAATTCGGGGAAGCCGATCCAAGCGGCGTTGCTCACCTTGAGAAGTCGACCTCGCCCTGGATGATCGCGGCCACGTAGCCGATCAGCACGCCGATGAGGATCGAGAGGCGACCGAGGATGCCCTTGAAGAGGACGGTCACGAGGCAGATCGACACGATCGTCACGACGGCCGTGATCGGCCCTCGCTTGACCCAGTCCCACGCGGCGGGGCGCCAGGTTCAGGCCGATGAGCGCCACGATCGCGCCCGTCACCACGGGCGGCATGACAGCGTCAATCCAACGCACGCCCGCGAAGTGGACGATCAGGCCGACGAGCGCCAGCGTCGCGCCGACCGCAATGATGCCGCCGAGCGCGTAGGGGGGGCCCATGGAGGAGCTGACTGCCTGGATCGGCGCGATCAGCGCGAACGAGGAACCCAGGTACGAGGGCAGGCGACCCGCCGTAATCAGGAAGAACAGCAGGGTGCCGATCGCGGTGAAAAAAAGCGTTGTTGACGGGGGAAACCCGTCAACAACGGAACAAGGAACGTGGCGCCAAACATCGCGACCACGTGCTGAGCACCAATACCAGCGGTGCGCGGCCACGAGAGTCGTTCACTCGAAGCGACGACGTCGCCGGGATTAATGGACGTGCCGTTACCGTGAAGCTTCCAACGGAACAGCGGGGTCTTCGTTTCGCTCATAAGCGTACAAATCCGATCAGTTGATGGGCAGAATGGCCGTACCGGTCGGAATAACAGGGTAGCGCGTCCGTCCCCCGTCCCCGCAGGTTTCGCCACGCCTAAACCCCTCCAGCGGGCAAAGTGTGGTGCATGCCCTCCCATTATGGAATAGTGGAGCACATGAGCCAGCCGTCCCTCGAACATCGCCCCCCACCGTCTCTGGCGTGCCCTGGGCGAACCCCGGACATGACCTCGCCGATGGATCCGCAGGGCCAACCCGGGCCGATGCCTGTCCATGAACGTCGCTACGACCGCTACGCTCGCGTCCCCGAGCGTGACGCGGGGAGCGCTCGGGGTCCCATGGTGATTTCTCCGGGGACGGAGTACGTGGACGTTGCGGGAGGTCTTTCGCCGACGGCGGCTACACCTCGCCCAGCCCGATCGCGAATCCCCATCGCCAAAGGCTGCCCTCTGGGTCAGCGTCTTTCGGACTTTTTGGCATCCCCATCGTCGTCAGCATCGTCCCTCGGTCGTCGCCCTCATGCAGGCTCATTGCCCCTCGATGCATCGGTCACGCGAAGACACCGCCTGACCCTGCGTTCGATGCGCGTCTTTGGCATCGCCGCCACATCTGCAGCTCGCTCGCTATCGACGAGCTGGGGTCCCGCACGGGTGCCGCATGCGGTGGCTGATCCGCGCGCGCGTCGGTGATCTGCCCTCTGCTGGGGATTCAGTGGGTTTCGGCTCTCTGGGCTCCGTTTCTATGGCGTTTGTCCCGAAATCGCCCTGTGACCTGCTCCATTGGCCAGGATTGGCGCTGAGAGCCTTTTTGTCGCTTTATGATTGTCCGGCACGATGTGCACGGAGGATTCGCCTAGTGGTTTATGGCGCACGCTTGAAAGCGTGTTGGGTGCAAGCCCTCGGGGGTTCGAATCCCCATCCTCCGCCACCGGACCCCGGGACCGCTTCAGGTTCCGGGGTTTTTGTTGCCCGATGGCGTCGCTGGCGTTCCGGCGCTGTCGGGCCCGGCCGCCGCTTGATTGGCCGGGCTCGCTGTGTGGTGTCGGTGGGCGGTGGCTCCGCCCGCGAGCCGTCCGCGCGCCGCGAGCTTCGCTCGGCGCGTCGTCTCGAAGCCCGGCCAGGCCCCGCCGCCGCCCACCGGCACCGCGGCCAGGCCCTCCGGGCCCTCCGGCGCCCTCCACACCGGCGGCACTTGTGTCGCTTGGACTATCCCGGCCAGGCCCCGCCACCAAGCCTTGCGGGTTCTGTGGCGGCCAGTAATCGGGCGGTCACTGCACTGCTGAGCCCAGGCCCCGTCCCCTTAGACTCCGAGGCCCTCGATGATCTCTGCGCCCGGGAGCGCGGACAGGACCTCGCCCGTCACAAAGAGCTTCGATCGGCGCAGGCCCGAGCCGATGCAGCTCCATCCGACCGCGCACGCCGAGTCGATGAGGAGCCGCCATGAGCCGGGTACGCCCACCGGCGTGATGCCGCCGTACTCCATGCCCGACGCCTCGACCGCGCGTTCCTGCGGCCAGAAACTCGCCTTGCGCACGTCGAGGCGCTTCTTCACGACGTGGTTGACGTCCGCGTTCGTCGTCGCGCGCACGACGCACGCCGCGATCCGCTCCTCGCCGGCGCGCTTGCCGGCCACCAGAATGCAGTTCGACGACAGCGCCAGGTCCATGCCGAACTCGCGCGTCATGACCTCCGTGTCCGCGAGCTCCGGGTCGATCGCGACAACCAGTGCCGACGAGGCAGTGGCCACGCCGCGCTCGGCCAACGCGGTCAGCGCGGCGGCGACGGGCGGGGCGAGCAGGTCGAGATGGTCCAGTGCGGGTGCCGGCTCCAGTGAGCCGATGCCGGGAATGATGATGTCGCTCATGGACTCAGGGTAGGTCTGCTCGCCGTGGGTTGGTGGCGCCTGGTCAGTCCTTAAGCGCGTGTAACGATCGTGGTGTGTGCGTTGTGCGTGGGGTGTGGGCATGTTGCGGTCGTCGCAGCTGCGCGCGCGGGGCGAAAACGTGTATGCTGGGGGCCGGTCCTCCGCGTGACGGTATCATCCGAACCTCCCCAGGGCAGGAATGCAGCAAGGATAAGGGTGCGCTGCCGGGTGCGCGGAGGATCTTTGTATATGCTGCTCGATCTTGGTCGACTGCAGGATGCTTTTCTTCGATGTGGTTCAGGCCATAGCTCTTGATTTTGCATCCCGGCGAAGAGCGTGTAAGCTTATACCCAGCCAAACGGCAAGCGCCCGTAGCTCAATGGATAGAGCATCTGATTACGGTTCAGAAGGTTGGGGGTTCGAGTCCCTCCGGGCGCGCAGCGGCCCCCCTCGGTGCGATCCACCGGTGGGGGTTCTGCATTTCTACCAGCACTCCTTCGGGAGTGCTTTTTCATGCCCATTTCGCGACTGTGATGGTCTCAGCAAGTCGGTTCCCGCTTGAGCCGAGACAAAGTTCGCCCAACGCTGTCCCTTCAGTGGTACTTCCGTGAAAAAATTCGCCCTGCTCGACAAAAACCACTCATTTTTGGGCTGTTTTGAGCGCGCTGGGCGAGTTTTTTCGCGTTCTGGGGTGCATCCGTGCCGTGCTGGGCGAATTTTGTCGCGTTCTGGGGCAACGGACGCCATCGCTATGAAACCGGTGGCACCTTTGCGAGCGGATGTGGGCGGCTGAATGAAACCGACATCGCCTCTGCGAGCGGAGAAACGCGCTCGAAAAAGACTGGAAAGTGGTGAGCAAAAGGTGCTGCGGGTTTCAGTGTCGCGACGAGTCTGCCCGTGCAAAGGTGCTGGCGGTTTCAATCTGCGGAAGTGCTCGCCAGTAGGGTGTCACCGCATTCATCTGAGGTGGCTGCGGTGCCCGTGGGTGGTGGCGGGGCCTGGCCGGGCTTCGAGCCGACGCGTAGAGCTGCCGAACAGCGACCCAGCCCCACTGGTGTGGAGGGCGCCGGAGGGACCGGAGGGCACGGGCGGGCTTCGAGGCGCGGCGTCGAACGAAGTGAGGCCCTAGCCTCGCGGGCGGCCGGGCCCTGCGGCGCCCGGAACACCCGTGGGGCACATAGAGCAGCCTGGCCCAACAGGGCACATCAAAGCAGCCCGGCCCAGCAGGCATACGAAGCAAAAACCTCAGGAACTGGGAGGCGTCACGACCCACGGCTCGGTCGGCAGGGAACGCAATCCTGAAATCCCCAGGGCGTCCGCAATGTCGAGGCGCAACGCGCCCCGGCACTCCCAGGACGACCCGATAAACGAAACGACGTCCTCGGTGGACCAGCCCAGGCCTCGTAGGTCAGAGAGGGTGACGGCGCCGTCGCGCTTGGCCAACCGGGCCCCTGAGGGCGCGAGCGCGAGGGGCACGTGCGCGTACGTTGGCTCGGGGGCCCCGAGCAAGTGGGCGAGCTGCGCCTGCGCGGGCGCCTGGGAGAGCAGGTCGAAGCCGCGCACGACCCTGGTCGACGCTCCTGGAACGCGTCGTCGACGACGGCCGCCAGGTTGTAGGCGGGCACGCCGTCCGCGCGGCGTACGACGAAGTGGTCGACAGCCCCGGTGTAGGAGCCGTGCAGCTCGTCGAACACGGTCCACTCGGGCGAGGGGGCGGCCAGGCGCAGCGCGGGGACGCGCCCAGCGGCGGCCAGTGCCGCGCGTTTAGCCTCGCGCTCGGAGTCGCTCAGCGTCAGGCAGGTGCCCGGGTAGTGGCCGGGTGGGACGTGCGGCGCGGGAGGCGGCCTCGCGGATGTCGCGGCGGGTGCAGTAGCACTCGAAGATGAGCCGCGCGCGGCCAGCGACGCCAGGGGCGGCCTCGTGCGCGTCGGCCCGCTCGGTTTGGATGAGGGGTTCGCCGTCCCAGTCGACCCCGATCGCCGCCAGGTCCTCGATCTGGCGCTCGGCGGACCCCGCGCGTTCGCGGTCGATGTCCTCGATGCGTAGGACGAATCGCCGCCCGGTCGTGCGCGCCCACGCCCACGCGAGGATCGCGGTGCGCAGGTTGCCCAGGTGGAAGTCGCCCGTGGGGAGGGCGCGAATCGTCCGGTGTTCGTCATGCGCCCAGTGTACGAGGCGGTGGCCGCCTCCCGGGATCCGCCTCCCCGGGTGGTGGCGCGGCGGGCGTACAGTGGGGTGCATGGTGAGTTTTCGGGTGCCCGACTGGTTGGCGGTCTTCGTGGGCGGGGTCGTGGGGACATGCGCGCGCCGGCCTGGACGAGGTCGCGAAGGCCTCTCCCGTGCGTGGCCTCTTCCCTGTCGTGGTCGACGCTGACGGTCAACGCCGTGGGTGCGTTCCTCCTGGGCGCGCTGGCCGCGTGGGTGGCGGGACGCCTCGGCGCGTGGCGCCGGGGATGCGGCGTCGCTGAAGACCCTGAAGCTCCTGGTTGGCACGGGTTTCGCGGGCGCATTCACCACGTACGGGACATACATCGTTGCGTCGGTGGGGTACGCCTCGCTTAATGGAATTGTCGAGGCCGTCTCTCAGTCCCTCGGTCTCCTGGACCCTGGGCGGGCCTGCGCCCGGCAGGGATGTGCGTGGGGAGTGGCTGTGCGCCCCATCGGGCGCGCGCCCTGTCAGCGGCGAGGAGGGGCAAGCATGAGCGGATCGACCTTCCTGTTCGTGGTCCCTGGCCGGCGGCGTAGGTGCGTGCGCCCGCTTCTGGCTGGATCGAGGGACTCAGCGCGCCCTGTCGTCGTGGGGTGACCCGGCGGGAGCGAAGCTCGGCATCCTGGTCGTTAACGTCATTGCGTGTTTCCTGGCCGGCGCGGCCACTCAGCTGGTGCCCGCAGGCCTCATGCCGATCGTGTCGACGGGGGTTCCTGCGTGGCTTCACGACGTTCTCGACGGCGCTCGTGGACGCGGTGACCCTGTGGGCGGACGGGTTCCGGGGCAGCCTGTCCTGGCCCCTCGGCACGTGGGCGGCTCGTGGGGCGCTGCGCTCGCGGGCGTCGCCTGTGCCGGATAGGGGTTTGTCGCGCAACTGCGGGCCACTATGCGGGCTGATGGGTGAGGGTTTA
>BNJV01002555.1_pt1 | contig 28113 bp, 45 predicted proteins | sample 8540591 | NCBI WGS metagenome assembly BNJV01 (sample SAMD00202457, study PRJDB9452) | human saliva metagenome | host: Homo sapiens | reverse complement strand
GTTACGTATTGCCTGGAACGGCCAACACCTTTCCCGCTTCACAGTCGGCAAACGCGGCGCGGCGATTATCGAAGCGCGAGGTCTTCGTCTTCCGCTGCATTACGTCAATGCCATTGACCACATCCGTGACCGCCGGTGCTGGCACAAACGGCAAATGGCAACCATGGTATTCCGTCCGACGGCTTCCATGGCATTCCGAAAGACACAATGTTCGGCTTCCCCGTAACCTGCGAAAACGAAGGAATACAAACTATGGAAGGCTTGAAATCGACGATTTCAGCCGTGAGCGCATCGATGCCACCCTGAAAGAACGTTCAGCGAAGAAAAGCCGGTATCGCCCACCCGCTGTACTTCGACCAAACCGCAGTCCCTACAACCGCCGCTAACTGGCAGTTTTTTCATGCCTGTGGGAGCCGCGCCATTCGCTACATAATTTACCCGTCCCAAAACCGAAACAACGGCCCCACCATGCCGGCGGAAAAATCTACTATGCGGTCATCATCCCGTTGTCGGCAGTGTCTGTGCTGCTGTCCCCATTTTTTATATCCGCCGCAGCCGTAACGGCTCAAAAATCACGCCGCCCCGCAAAGGCAATGGCGGGCGACGAAGTTGCCGCCAACCCGATTATCCATTCGATTTTGCTGTTGGAGCCTGGTATTTTGGTTTTAAACCGACACAACGAAAGGAAACTGTATGAAACACATTACCTGGCCGCCCTGTTGTTACGTGATGTTGCCCGCGCAGGTTGCCGTTTACGCCTGCAACATCTATCGGGACGCACAACTTAGGAAGAACCAAGACCGCGGCAAAAAAACTGCCAAACAAGCGACCTTGGCCGTCCGTCCGTATACTCCTCCGTCAAGCCTTTCCTCCGACGGGTACAACATACACGCCCCGGCAACCGGTTTATGAAGTTGCCGTGTCTGCTTCAGGCGAACAAACCGTAGCAGGCGGCAATCAACAACGAACAAATCACCGCCGCGCAACAACGCCTTTAAACGCCAAACAGGCCTTTGAAGAAGAAGCGGAAAGTGCGCTACGGCAACGAACGCAACTACGCCAAACATCTGAATGATTTCCGGTTTGGAAAACGCGGTCAAACAGGCTGAAAGACAGAATTGAACAATCTGAGCAACAACCGTCCCTCCAAACTGAAATACAGCGCTGTCTGAAAATCCACTTTCAGACGGCCTTCCGCATCATCCCCGCCTTATACCGCAGCCAGACAAATAGCGCAATACGCAGACAACCGGCACTCCACATCATCGACAGCAAGCGCGGGTTCGTCGGCAATGCAGCAGAAGACAAACAACAGGTATGAACAAACAAACAACCCCGCCCAAATATTGATTACCGATCGTGCGGGTATCGTTGCGGCATATGACAATCACGGCGGCGGCAAACGGGCAAACGCCTCGAAACACCCTTGTTGCGCGGTATCGGCGCGTGCGGCCGCACTCTTCCGTGGGTTTTTCCAAAACGCCTTGGATTACCGCGTTGGTCCTGAGTGGGGAAACGAACCCTCATATTGCATAGAACGCACAGCCTTAACGGCATCAGCATGGCTGCAAAATACAATTAATAAGCAAAAGTCATCACATTCTAAAACGCTTTGTATGTCGCCGCATTATATAACGATCGCCTTACTACTGATAGCAAACCTGCGCGGCCAAGGTTATAATATCGCGATTCCATTCAGAAAGCCGACCATGCCTCTGCATTCTCGCCCTGTCCGCCGCCCGCTCACCCCCAGGCGGGTTACATCTTTGCCGCCAGCTGCCATCCTGCTCATTGCCCTCGCTGATCGGCCAATGGTTGAGACGCAAACACGGCGCAAGAAGCCACGCCACCATCGCCAACCTGAATGCCCGAATTTATGCTTTGGTGGCTGATGACGTTTGTCCCGTTGGTCGCTTTCTGGTTCGGCAAAATCGGCGCGGTCATCCCTTTTCCTGATTTCCTTGCCGCCCTGCGCGAATTCGTCTCGATTTATCGCCGCCGCAGCGATTATTACAGCATGGCGGCCTGCTTCTACATCCCGGGTTGCCCGGGCAATACCATCTGGTATGGAGCGAATGGGGTACGCAGCCTGTTTGCCCCTCCTGATTCCGATGTACGCCTTCCTGCCGCCGCCCATCATCGCCAGCATGAACGGGCAAACCGCCCACTTCCTCGAACGTGCCGCCAAACCCAATGGATGGCCAGGCGTCCGCTTGCCTGTCGCACGTCCTCGTTCTGCTGTTTCTGGAAATAGACGGATTTCAATTAAAGAAAAACAAATATTCTGTTGCTGATTTTCCTGATAGGCGTCGTACATCCGACGTATTGCAATACATCTGGGGCAAACTGATCGGCGGCGCGAAAATCATGCCTTCGTTATCCCCGTCCAAACCGTTTCGGCACCGTCGGCGGCATCGCCTCGGCCAGTATTAGCTGTCCTGATGCGGCACCGATTACCCCTGTTCAACCCGTGGCAGGTCACGGCGCGATGGGGCTGATTATCTGCCTGATGGGATTCTCTAAGGGACTCGTCATGTCGGCCATCAAGCGCGACTACGGCGTCGCGACGGGGCAACATGACATACGCGGTATGTTTGACCGTGTCGATTCCGTCTGCTTTGCTGCCCCGTCTTCTTCCACACGTATGTTACTACTGGACCTTAGCTTGCAGGCCGTCTGAAAGTACCTTTCAGACGGCCTCACATACCGACCGTCTTTACTTTTCAGGCAGCATTCTTCCTTTTTCAGACGGCCTGATTACATTATCGTCCAACTTCGCCGTCTGAAAAGGGAAACCCCATGACCACGCCCGAAACCGCTCCCCGTCTTGCGCTTCATCACCGCCGGCAGCGTGGACGACGGCAAATCCACCCTCATCGGCCGCCTGCTCTACCGACAGCAAAGCCCTACTCGGCGACCAGGTACGCCACCTCGAAAGCAGCCGCAGCCAAGGCGCGATCGACTTCGCCCGCCCTCACCGACGGTCTCGAAGCCGAACGCGAACAAAGGCATCACCATCGACGTCGCCTACCGCTACTCGCCACCGCCCGCGCAACATTCATCATCGCCGATACCCCCGGCCACGAACAATACACCCGCAACATGGTGACCGGCGCCTCCACCGCCCACGCCGCCATGTATTGCTCATCGACGCCGACCCAGCTCGATTTTTCAACAGCGCTGCAACTGCTGCCGCAAACCAAAACGCCATCATCGCCATCCTGCAGCCACCTCGCGCTGCCCGCACATCATCATGTGGCCGTCAACAAAATGGACTTGCTCGGCTTCCACCGCGCTGCCTATGATCGTTTCAACGCCGTCGCCGCAAAACTGCCTACGCGCAGACGGCCTGACACGCTCGGCCTGCCGAAATCACTTCATCCCCATCACGCCCTCAAGCGGCGACAACATCGTCAATCCCAGTGCCGACACCCTTGGTATCAGGGCGAAGCGCTGTTGCCCTGCTCGAAACCCGCTCGCCGCCCAAAGCAAAACCGAACACCAGCACGCCTGCCCTTCGTCCAGCGCGCGTCGCCCGGCAAGACGGCAGCAGCAGCGACGACTTCCGCGGCTATCAGGGCAGGTTTGAAGCAGGCCGTCTGAAAACCGGCGGCGAAGTCGCAACCTGCCGGCCGACACCGCGCGCGCATCACCCAACCATACCCCGCAAGGCTCGGCCGAAGAAGTGTGGCCGCAGGGGAAGTATTGACCGTAACGCTAGACCGCGACATTTATTATCCGCGCGGCGACGCCATCGTTGCCGCCGACAGCCCCATACAGCCGGCTGGGCAAATCCAAGCCGCCGTCTGCTGGTTTGACGACACCCTGCTCAACACCGGCCGCCGCTACCTGCTCAAACACACCCGCACCACCGCCGCCAAAATCAAAAGCACTGCCATGTGTGTGGGACGTGGTACACACCCCGAGCCGAGCAACTGCTGCCGACAATTTGAAAACAAAACACATAGGCCGTCTGGAACATCGCCCCGCAGCAACCGTTCAATGCCGTGCCGTGGCACTGAAAACCCCGCATTGGCGCATTCATCCTGGATAGACGAAGCCACCAACCACACCGTGGCCGCAGGCATGATAGGCCGCGAACACGGCGAATCCGACAGCTTCGAAATTCGATTTACGCCGCCACGAATGAAGCGCCGTCTGAAAACGTGCTTTCGCTGTTTCAGACGGCCTCTATGTCTTTCGGCACAACGGCATTCTAACCGATACGCAACTGCCTATTTTTCCGATCCACCACGCAAACGGCTTCGCGCGGCAAACCTCATTCAGTTCGTCCGACTCAACTCAACGCTTGGGAATACTTCTTCCCGAGAGGGTAAGGCCCGTCCACGCTAAACCCGGTTATTACATCAAACGTTACCGTAGCGTCGTGCTGCAGCGGCTTCTTCAAAACTGGTGACACGCAATGCACAACTGTCAGGAAACGCATAATTTGCCTTTTATGGCGTATGCCGGAAGCGTATCTTTGCGACCGTATTTGATTTCTCCGACAATATGTAAATATGCTCGCTCATCATCCAAACGCAAAGTGTCGGACAAATACTATTTTTATCCCGTCTGCGGCAAAAGCGGATGCGGTCAACGCCTGCGCTTTTATTTCCAAACTGCCGCCGTCCCGGGCAACATGGCGACGACCGGGTCGTTTGTTGCCGCACCAGTTTTGCAAATACTGGCGATACCGCCAACATGGCGCACAGGCAGCAAACTTTTTCAAATCCATGTCGTCTTTAACAAAAATCTTTACGTCAATCCGATTACAGTCAAACAGCTGGCTGATTGTTCACGCCGTCTGAAAAACATCATTCCTCGCTTTCTGCATTTGGCCTCTTTACTTCGAAACTGCTTTTATCAATCCAACTGCTGCTTGCGCGTTTACTAAAGTCGCGCCTGCACAATCACCTTTACGGCAACAGCAGCGCAATCAGGTTCGAACCGCCATCAGGCCGTTGAAGGTATCGGCGTCGCCCACACCATATCCATGCTGCCGAGGACTGTGCCGAGCATGACCGTGGGCGACGTAAATCACGCGGTAGCATCGGCACGGATTTGTCGCCGAATACATAAGTGGCGCATTTTTCGCCGTAGTAACACCCGCCAACCCAGCGTAGCCGAATGAGCGAAGAGCGTCAGGCCGATGGTAACCGCAGCCGCCGTAGCCGGACAGCATCACGCATCACAAAAGTGGCGGTCGCTCAGAGCCGCACCTTCCAGGTCGGGGACGGCGATGCACCGCCGTTGCTTTGTCGGCCGCGCCCACCGGCACGATGCCGGTAATCGAGCAGACGATGATGGTGTGTCCAAAACGTGCAGCGTCATCGATACCAAAGGCCTGGCGCACGGGATGGTCGGTTTCGCGGCGGCGGCGGCAGTCGGCGCCGAACCCATACCGGCCCTCGTTGGAAAAGACCGCAGCGTACGCCGCAGCGGATAACCGTACGACCACGCCGCCGGCCACGGCTTCTGTCCGGTCAAAGGCGTCTTGCATGATGACTCTCAACTTGCAGGCGGCAGCAAATCGAAATGCATGGCGATCTACTCACCAGATCCGCCGACTATATGCAGCACCGCCATAAACGCTACCACCACCGAGCCGACGCGTGAAATGCTTTTGAATGCCGCCCAAACACCACGAACGCGGTAATCAGCGTCAGCACCATCGCCGGTAATCGCGCTATCGATGCCGAAGCTGCTGTGGCACCGCCTGCGCCACCGAATTGCCTGCACCGTGCTGCCGATGCCGTGAATGAGGCCATCTACGCCGAGGCACACTTAGGAAAGACCAGCCATTTCACTGCCCAAGCCGTTTTCAGTGGGCTACGTCGGCCCGCCGGACATTTCGCCTTTGCTGTTGGTAACGCGGTGTTCCTGCCAGCACGCGCCGCCGCGCCGTATTTGGTGGCCATGCCGAAATGGCGGTAATCCCGCATCCAGATGCCGCGCCCGCTGCCGGTTACCACGGCCGTGGCCACGCCGGCGATGTTGCCCGTACCGATGAGTGGCCGATAAGGCCGTCATCAGTCGCGCCGAAAGCATGCGATACGTCGCCTTCGTGGTCACTGCCGTCGTCCTTCTTAGGATGCGGGCGTGAGTTTCTGTTTCCAAGGCATCAAAACAGCACGCCGCACTGCAAGCCGCGCAAGATAAGCGTCAGCCAGATGCCCGTGCCGACCAGCAGCAACGCAGTATTATTCTGACAAAACGATGTTGTCGTTTAGCTTCAATGGATGAATCAGCCTGCTCCATCTTGCCAGATTCTCCGAATTGTTTACAATTTGACCAGCGGCGCATTTCAGCAATAATGACGTAAATTGTACGTAGCACGACTGCACCGCACACTGCGTCGTGGTACAGATATGTCGGGCCGTCTTTTCCCGCCGAGACAGCCATGAGCAAAACCGGGACTCACCCCGAAACATACGCCCGCCGTCCGCTTCCTGCGGCGGCATAAAATCGAGTTTCGTCCTGCACCTTTACCCATACGAGGAACGCGGCGGCACGGCGCATTCGGCACACTGCCTGAATGTGGACGAGACACGCCGTCGTCAAAACCATCGTGCACTGCAAAAGGCGTGAAGCGAGGCTAATCGTGCTGATGCACGGCGACAACGACACGAATTTCTCGACCCGTAAAGCTCGGCCGCGCAGCTCGGCATGAAAGCACATCGAACCTGCCGATCTCGCAGCAGGGCAAACAAATGGACAGGCTACCTGGTCGGCGGCGTCAACTTCGGCTGTAAAACCACCGCGCATCTCATAAGGAACGTTCGATTGCCGCCACTGGACAAAAATCTCACATCAACGGCGGCAAACGCGGTTTTTGGTCGAAATCTCGATTGCCTTAACCGCGCTGGCGGCGGAAGCCGTGGATATGTGGCGGCGCTGATTGAAAATGTGATTGGAAAGTGACGAGAGGCCGTCTGAAAGCTTGGTTTGAATTTACCGAACCGGGCTCGACAGCCTCTCCCTAGCCGCCCGTTTGCGCGATATGCGGCCCTGATTGAGCCAGGCAATGCCGCGTTTGTCAATGCGTCATGCCATTGCGGCAGCAGTTGCCTGAATGAACGGCCGTATCTTGCAGCAGCTGTACCACCGCGCCGCCCGTGCCACTTCGGTCAAAGCGGCAATCTGCCGCAGCACGCCCGGTCGGGCACGGTATGGGCGCGCACGCCGATTAAAAGCTGTGTGGAGCGTTTGCCGCAAGGCTTCGTCAATGCGACACGGCATCGCGGCTGTCGGCGCAGCCCTGTCCGCTCACCGTGCTATTCTTGCGCCAGCACGCTCCGATACCAGTCGAATCCTGCCATTCCGTTTCAGCATCACCGCCCATTTCAGATCGCCGTTCAGAAACAAATTTCCGGCCGACTGCGGTAATGTTTCCTGAAAATCCCGTCATCGACAATGCTTCTGCTAACCCTCGATAATCTTGCGGTAATGCGGCACATCCAGCGGCAGGGCCCGATTCAGCACGGCGCAGCAGCCACGCAGGCCAGCCATGCGGCAAGGCGCGGCAGGATGCCGTAGCAACAATACGCGCTTTAGCCGAAAGTCCCGCCCGCGCGGGCATCGGCCGTACTGCCGTTGTAGACGGCCCGAAGACGACCGCACCCGCATCCGGCACGGCAAAACCCTATTTTCTCAGGCTGGCCAGGACAAGGCGGCCACGGTTTTTCACCAATGCATCGGCATTCAGCGGCGTACTTTCCCAGTTGAACGTATGTGGCGCACCAGCAGCAACAGCAGTGACGCATACCAACACGCCGACGAGCGTGGACAGCCACAAGCTGTGCGCCGCCGCCCCGATGCGCCAGCGGACGGCGGGTTTTGCCCATTCGCCGCCATAAAGCCGCAGCATGGCCTGATTGACCGGGTCTTTACCGCGCAGCCGCGGAAGGGCTGGAAAAGCGGCAGCACGGTTGTCCGGCGCAGAAAAACCACCGCCGCCAGCCACAGCAACAGCATCGCGCTGTTCAAGCCCAATGCGCCCGCCAATACCAGGAAAAAATTCAGCCCCTGCTCGTCCATCAGACGAAGGTGGCGGAAAAAGAGGAGGTGAACAACAGCGTGGCGGCGACCACCCACAACCAAAACACGCCGTTGCGGTTGCGTTGCAGCGCATCGGGCCAATCTGCCGTTGCGGTCGATTAAAGGCCGCACGGCGCAAAAGCCGCGCTTCCGTCCCGTCGTCGCTGTCGCGTAGGGAATCTGTGATTTGTGCGGGGTCGGCGGCAAAAATATAACCGTCTTCTTCAAGGATGCGGACCAATTCGGCCAACAGTCGTTTCGGGTGAGCAGCATGGGCGGATACCGTAAGGCCGTCTGAAAAAGGCGGCGATTTTAGCATAACTTTTCAGACGGCCTCAGATGGCGGTTTTTCATACAAACCCGCACAACCGGAAATTCGTCCTGAAATCGGCCGTCCCTCCCCGACATTTGCCCGCAGGGCGGCTGAATAAGCTTTCGCCGAATCCGCCCGTTTGCCGGTTTGCTCCCGGGGCATGATTCCTGCAACACTCGCCGTTCAATCGATCCGGTAATGCAGCAGGCGGTAGGGAATTTCGCAACACGGGAACCAGCCGCATAATCCAGTAAGACAGCCCCAACCGTTTCCAAGCGGGAAAATCCGTCGCCATATACTTCGCCGAAATCAGGTGCAGGTTGTCCGCCCAACGCTCGATTTCGCGGTCGTCGTCGCAGCCGAAGGCAAAACGGGCGCGGGTATGTTTGACGGCATCGTGTTTGCCCTGAATTTTTCACCATCCACGAACTGGATACGTCAAACACCGCCTCGCTGCGGTGGAAATAATGGGCCAGATTTTTAAAACAAGCCGCCGACGGTTTCATTGTCGAAATACGTCAGCACGCCCTCAATATCAAAAAGAACTGCGCGTCGGGATGACTGCCGCTTACGTTCTCCATCCAGCCCGTATCGAAGGCGGATGCCTCAATCAGCGTTTCCCCTGCCTGCGGCGGCAGCAGTTTCCTGCGGATGGCGATGACTTCGGGCAGGTCGAGTTGGTAAAACGGCACGTTGTCCGCCGCCCGGCCGATCCGCTCGCGCCTGCCGTCCAAACCGCAGCCGATAACGACGATAACGGGATTGGGCTGGCGGCGATGAAATCGGCAGCCAGTTTGTCGAAAATAATCGGTCTGAATCGCCGTGCCGATTATGCTGCGCTCGGCATGGTCGAACTTGGAGAAATCGTGATTCATTTCCGCCACCAAACGGCTTGCCGGTTCATCGCGGATAATGGGATCGGACGGTTTGAGGCGAGGTGCCTCATGCAGAGGGTAATCAGCAACGTTTCGCTGACGGCATCTTCGATTTTCAACATAAGCAACTCCTTTTCTGGATAAGGCGGTTTGACCACCACTATTTGCGAATGGTTTTTCATAATTGTATTTTTACGCCCTTCACGCTTTGCTGAATATGAAAAGGCCGTCTGAAAATGATTTTCAGACGGCCTTCGATTCCAATCAAACGTTTCAGCGGATGATGCCGCGCGTAGATTCGGCGAAGAAGTTTTTAAACACTCGCCAGTTCGGCTTGGGTTTCGGCACGCTGCAAAATATCCGCTTTGGCCTCTTCAAACGGAATGCCGCGGTGATAAATGGTTTTATACACATCTTTAACGGCAGAAATTTGCTCGGCAGTAAAACCGTTGCGGCGCATGCCTTCACCGTTGATGCTCGCCGGTTCGGCGCGGTAGCCCGCAGCCATAAAGCACGGCGGTACGTCTGTGCACGCCGGCGGCAAAGGCGGTCATGGCGTAGTCGCCGATGCGGCAGAACTGGAACACCAGCGTGTAGCCCGCCGAGAATCACATAATCGCCGATGGTAACGTGTCCGGCCACGAAGCGTTGTTGGCAAAGACAGTATGGTTGCCGATGACGCAGTCGTGGGCAAGGTGGCAGTAGGCCATAATCCAGTTGTCGTCGCCGATGCGGGTTTTCGCCTATGCCCGTTACCGTGCCGAGGTTGAAGGTGGTGAACTCGCGGATGGTGTTGCCGTTGCCGATAATCAGGCGCGTCGGCCTCTCCGCAGTATATCCTGCGGGATTTCGCCCAGACTGGCAAATTGGAAGATACGGTTGTTTTCGCCTATGGTGGTATGGCCGTTAATCACGGCGTGCGGGCCGATTTCGGTATTCGCACCGATTCGCACGTTCGGGCCGATAACGGTGTACGCACCGACTTTGACGCTGGAATCCAGCTCGGCCTTTGGGAGTCGATGACGGCGGTCGGGTGGATGAGGGACATGGGTTTCCTTTCATGTCTGGGGGCTCTCCGGCGGCTGTACCGTTTCAGGTAAACCGCCGGTACGCCCCGCATTCGGTTTTCAGACGGCCTCTATCGGCAGGCCGTCTGAAAAGTCAGTCTTTTCTCGACGATGCGCTGCGCACATGATGGTGGCTTCGCAGGCCAATTCGCCGTCCACTTTGGCGACGGCGTTGAATTTGCCGATACCGCGTTTGTGCGCCAACAGTTCGACTTCAAACTGCAGGCGGTCGCCGGGGATGACCTGGCGTTTGAAGCGCACGTTGTCCAGCCGGCAAACAGGGTGATTTCGTTTTCACGACGCTTGGTGCTGCCTTTGGGACAATACGGCCAATACGCCGCAGGCCTGCGCCATCGCCTCCACAATCAATACGCCCGGCATAACAGGCGACTCGGGAAAGTGGCCTTGGAAAAACTGTTCGTTGAAGGTTACGTTTTTGATCGCGGTCAGCGATTTGCCCGGTTCGGCGGCGATGACGCGGTCCAGCAGTAAAAAGGGGAAGCGGTGCGGCAGGATTTCCTGTATTTCGCGTGCTTCAATCGGTAGCTTTGATTTCCATTCAGGTTATTCCTTGATAGGTTGGCGCCGCCCGCATATTTTTCAGACGGCATGTTTCGGTTGTAAGGTTTCAGACGGCCTATTTATCGTTTTTCAACTCGGCCAATTCCTGTTCGAGCTGTTTGATGCGTTTGCCGGTTTCGTTCAGGCGGTGGATGTGGACGGCATTGCGCGCCCACTCTTTTGTAAGACGACATCGGGAAAAATACCGGCAACGTGCTGCCCGCTTTCGGTGATGCTGTGGGTAACGGACGTGCCGCCGCCGATGGTGGTTTTGTCGGCGATTTTCAATATGGTCGACCGTACCGACGCCGCCGCCGATGATGCAGTATTGCCGACGGTAACGCTGCCGGAAATGCCGGTTTTTGGCGGCGATGACGGTATGGGAACCGATTTTGCGGTTGTGGCCGATTTGGACCTGGTTGTCGATTTTGGTGCCGTTGCCGACGGTGGTGTCGCTCATGGCGCCGCGGTCGATGTTGCTGTTCGAGCGATTTCACGTCGTCTCCCAGCGTTACCGCGCCGGTTTGCGGGATTTTGAACCACGAGTCGCCGGCGAAGGCAAGGCCGAAAACCGTCCGCGCCGATGACCGCGCCGCTGTGGATTTCGACGCGGTTGCCGAGCGTGCAGCCGTAATAAACCACAGCATTGGGGATGCAAAACGACTTCGTCGCCCAGTTTGCAATCGTGTTGGACGACGGCATTCGCCAAGATGCGGCAACCTTCGCCCAATAGGGTATTGGCGCCGATGTAGGCATTCGCGCCGATTTCGCAACTGTCGGGCACGGTAGCGCTCGGTTCGACAACGGCGGTCGGATGGATGCCACCGCGTGCTTGACAACCGGTGAGAACAGGCGGGCGACTTTGGCAAAATAGAGGTACGGGTCGGCGGCGACAATCAGGCTGCGGCCGGTAAATTCTCCGGCGGCTTTGTCGGATACGATGACTGCGCCCGCTTTGCTATCGTGTACTTCGTGTTTGTATTTCGGATTGGCCAGAAAGCTGATGTGTTCCACACCGGCCTGAGCCAAAGGCCGCACGGCGCAGACGCTGATGTCTTCGCCGCGCACTTCGCCGCCGAGTTCGGCGGTGATTTGGGATAAGGTATATTGTTTGACTGTCATGTGATTCGGATGAAGATATCCAATTTTCCAAATTATTCAGACGGCCTGACGAAAAGGCCGTCTGAAAAACCCAATCAAGAACTAACGGTTCATTTCGCGGATCACCTTTGTCGGTAATATCGAATTTGGCATCAATGAAGATCACGTCATGAACAATCAGATCATAACCTTCTTTTTTGGCCAGCTCCAAAATCACTCGGTTGGCATTATTCTGCAATGCGGCGAATTCTCGTTGCGCCTCAGATCATACTCTTCGGCCAATTGCGCTCTGACTGCCGCGAAAATTCGCGCCTTTGCCGTTCAATTCGGCCATAGCGGCCGCACGTGCTTTTCCAGCCTTCAATTTCTCGGCTTTTTGTGCTGAAACTTCGATTTCGTTTTGAAGTTTTTCCAGCTGCTGCTGACGCGGTGCAAACTCGGTATCCAATTTATTTTGGATATTTTGCGCCTGAACCGATTCGCGATAAATACGGTCCACATTGACAAAACCGAGTTTGCGGACGGTTTCCGCACCCTGCAGGAACAGCAAGGCAGGCTAGCGGCAAAATGCCGCTGCCCATTTTTGGATTTGAGATTTTTGAATCATACCGTTCCCAAATTTAAGCTGTTAGAACGTCGTACCCAACTGGAATTGGAAACGCTGAACCTCGTCGCTTGCCTTTTTCTTCATCGGATAAGCATAACTGAATTTCATCGGCCCTAAGGGGGACATCCATGTTACGGCTGCACCGGCGGAAGTAGCGCAACTCTTCCTTGAAGCTGGATTTATGGCGATTGCCTACACCGTATACGTTTTGTATCGTTGAGCCGTTATACAAATCGCTGCTGTCGTCCGTGTAAGTTTTTCCATCCCATACACTGCCGGCATCGGCAAACAGGCTCAGGCGGACGCTGCGGCTGTCCTTAATTCCGGGGAACGGGAATAGGAGTTCTGCCGTGCCGGAAAGCATTTTGTTGCCGCCATAGCTGATTTTATCGCCGTTATTGTCATAAACTTTCGGGCCGAGCGTACCGCTTTCATAACCGCGCACGGAACCCAAGCCACCACCATAGAAGTTTTGGAAGAACGGCAGTTCTTTGTTCTTACCATAACCATCGGCTCGCTCCTACTGAACCGCCAAGCATCAATGTAAAAGTTTTTACTTAACGGGAAGAACCATTTTTGGTTATGCGTCAGGCTGTAATATTGCAAATCGCCCCGGGCAGACCGGCTTCCAGATTGACATCTGTTAAATAACCGCGTGTCGGCCACAATGCATTATCTGTTTTATTTCGGCCCCAACCGACAGTGCCTTTGAGCGTCCAACCTTTATATTTTCCGATACCGGTATTGCTATTGCCGTATTGGCTGATAAAGTCGCGATAACGTTTTGGCGCGCCGGTAAAGGTTTGAACCTGCATATGCTCGGCACTCTAAGCCGAAATTGACACGGTCGTATTCTGTAACCGGCACACCCATACGGATACCGCCGCCTACGGTAGAAGTTTTATATTGGGCGTTACTGGCGCTGGATGAAGATTTACGGGGGTCGTAAACTTTTCCATACAAATCGTAGCCCAAGCTGACACCTTCAGGAGTGAAATACGGATCGGTAAACGACAATGAGGCGTTATTCGTCGTCCTGCTTCTGGACACGCGCGCCGAAATCGATTTTCCGTACCGAACAAGTTATCCTGAGCCACGCCGAATGCCATAACCAAGCCGGTATCCTGAACCCAGCCCGCACTCAAATCCAAAGAACCGGTCGCACGCTCGTTCACGCTCATATCGATATCGACTTGGTCGGGCGTCCCCGCAACCGGGCGTGCTTCAAATTTAACATCGTCAAAAATATCCCAGCAGCTCTACACGCTCTTTGGAACGCTGTAATTTCGACATATCGTAAGGTGCGGCCTCCATTTGACGCAATTCGCGGCGTACGACCTCGTCTCGGGTCTTATTGTTTCCCGAAATATTGATTTTATTCACGTAGACTTTGCGATTAGGTTCAATGTGCAATACAAAAATCTACAACACCCGTTTGCGTATTGGGTTGCGGTTGAACATTCACTTCGCTGAATGCGTAACCTGCGGTTCCCATGCTCTTTTGGATTTTCTCCAAGCTCTCCAACATTTGGGCGCGGTCGTACCACTTTCCTTCTTTCATTTTCAGATGGCTGTAAAGCTCTTCTTTCGGTACTTCCTGGTATCGCCTTCGATGCTTACCTTGCCCCAACGGTAACGCTGACCTTCGGATACCGTTATCTTCATGGTTTGGTGTTTCTGATCTTCAGACATCTTGACTTCGGTATCAACGATTTGGAAATCAAAAATAACCGTTGTTTTTGATAGAAATCGCGGATGCGCTCAAGTCCTGCGAAAAATTTATCAGGATTAAACCGGTTAGACTTTGTCAGCCAGGTAAATGCACCACCTTCGCTCAAAGACATCTGTTTGCGCAGTCTGCTATCCGAATAATGCTGGTTGCCTTCGAATTCGATATCACTGATAGTCGTCGTTTTGCCTTCGTCGATTTTTAATTCGACAGCAACGCGGTTACGCGCCAAACGGGTAACAGACGGCGTAATCTGTACCGAATATTTACCCTGTTTTTGATACTCTTCTTTCAATCCGGCAACTGCTTCGTTCAGATGGCCTTGATTAAAAGGCTGAGACTGTCCCAAACCAAATGCGGTAAGATTTTTCTTAATGGCATCATTCTGAATCAATTTTGCCGCCGCTGACTTCAAAACTGCTGATAATCGCCGTTCGACTACGGTCAGCAATAACTGGTTGCCCATACTTTCGACACGCACGTCGTCAAACAACCCTGTTGCATACAGATTGCCGATAATCTCTTCACCTTGCCCATCGTGGAAGGTATCGCCCACTTTAACGGGCAAATAAGTAAATACTGTGGCGGTTCTGTATGTTGCAAACCCTCCACACGGATGTCCTGAATAGTAAAATCAGCCGATGCCAAGGAAGACAAGCCGAGCATCATTAAAGTCAGGGTTAGTTTTTCAGTTTCATACGTTATCCAAACAAACGGGTAATATCATTAAAAAGCCAAAAATCATCATCGCCAGCATCAATGCCGAGTCCGATACGCAAGCCAATCATCTGCATATTGCTGCCCAACGGCTTACCCTAAGCCATTCGATGCTGTAATACATCAGGTGTCCGCCGTCCAATACCGGTATCGGCAATAAATTCATCACACCCAAACTGACGCTTACCAAAGCCAGAAATTCAACATAAGGCTGCCAACCGAGTGCGGCGGATTTGCCTGCCACATCTGCAATAGTCAGTGGTCCGGATACATGTTGCAATGAAGCCTGACCGCTCAGCAAACGACCGAAAAATTTCAATGTCAGCGTTGTGTAGCCTGTCATTTTATCCCAGCCCATCTTAAAAGCTTCGGCAACAGTCGGATAATACTGGAAACGTATCATCCTGCTCCACTCTTTATCTTCGCCGGGATACAGCCCGACTTTTCCGTCAAGCATACCGTTATGCCGCTCTGCCCTTGGCCGGATATAGGCAGTCATTACTTTGTTGCCACGTTTATATTCAAGCTGCAACTTTTGACCTGCACTTTTCTGCACCAAATCTACCCATTCCTGCCAATCTGCCAATGGTTTCCCATCCACAGACAACAATACGTCTCCGGCATTTAACCCTGCTTCCTCGGCGGCACTCTCCGGAACGACCTTAGAGATAGAAAGGGTGAGGCGATGAGCCATCAATCCGATATAGCCATGTTTTTTCGGCACATCGGCAGCCTCCTCGGTACCTGCGATGTCGATAGTCCGAACAGCCTGCACGCCTTGTGCGTCTGTCACCGCCACTTCGACTTTTTCCGGCCTCCAAATCTAAAACTATGCCTGTCTGCGCGTCAGACCAACTCTTAACCGGCACACCGTTGACACTGTTGATTTTTATCCCCTGCACGGAAACCCTGCCTTTGCTGCGATACTGTAAGGCTCTACCGTGCCGACATACGGTTTTAACTCCGTGACACCGAAAGAAAAGCTCAGGCCGTATAGCAAAAATGCCAATACTAAATTGGTCAGCGGTCCAGCTGCAACAACGGCAATTTTTTTGGCAGGGATGCTGCTTATCGAAGGCATATGGCAAATCTTCTTCCGCCACCTCCCCTTCACGGGTATCCACCATTTTGACGTATCCGCCCAAAGGAATCGGGGCAAGGCACCACTCAATATTCCGCCAACGCTTATTAAAGAAGGGTTTGCCGAAACCTACCGAAAAACGCAACACCTTGATGCCGCACCACCGCGCCACCAACAGATGTCTAATCTCATGCAGGCTGACCAGCAATAAAATAGCGGCAATAAACGCCAAAATCGTCAAAAATCATTATTTCGCCAAACCGTTAATATGGTCCCGCGCCTGTTTTGCGCGCGTACCCGTCTTGGGCCAGTAAGCTTTCGAGGTTATTCAAGCCGTCTGAAAACTCTTTGGGCTCAAACAGTGGGCGATGACCGGAGCAATATCGGTAAAGCGGATTTCCTTGTTTAAAAAGCCTCAACTGCGGTTTCATTGGCCGCATTCAATACGCACGGAGCCATACTTCCGGCATTCATGGCTTCATAAGCCAAACGCAGGCAAGGAAAGCGGCGTAAATCAGGGCCGTCTGAAAGTCAGGGCGGACAATGTTTCGAAAATCAGCGGTGCCACACCTGATGAAATCCGCTCCGGCAACCCCCAAACAGTAGGCAATCGGCGTACGCATATCGGGATTGCCCAATTGGGCTAGTACCGAACCGTCCCGATAACGAACCATACTATGCACAACCGATTGCGGATGAATAACGACTTCCAATTTGTCAGGCGGGCAGGGCAAACAACCAATGTGCTCAATCAGCTCAAGCCCTTATTCATCATAGTGGCCGAATCCACCGAAATTTTCCGCCCCATACTCCAATTGGGATGTTTAACCGCCTGTTCGGGCGTAATAGAGTCAAACTCGGTCAAATCTTTGTCTAAAAACGGACCACCAGAAGCCGTCAATATGATGGAATCGATACCGTATGCATCCAACCCCGCTTCATAATCTCGCGGCAAAACCTGGAAAACGGCATTATGTTCGCTGTCTACCGGCAAAACCCTTGCCCCGTTGGCACGGGCGGTTTCCATGAATAATTCGCTGGCCACCACCAAAGTTTCTTTGTTGGCCAAATAAATGGTTTTGCCTTTTTGCGCGGCCGCCAAAGCCGACGGCAAGCCCGCCGCACCGACAATGGCACACATCACGCCGTCCACTTCGCCGGCAGAAGCCACATCAATCAAAAGCCTGCCGGCCGTACAAAACCTCTGTCGGACATCCTTCTGCAGTCAGAATCGCTTTTCAAATCGGCTGCCGCAGATTCATCGGCCACCACAGCAAAATCCGGCCGAAACTGTATGCACTGTCGAGCTAATTTGGCCGTCTGTTTATGACCAGCCAGGGCAAATATGCGAAACCGATCGGGATGGCGGGCCACCACATCCAAGGTATTCACCCCGATGCTGCCGGTACTGCCCAAAACAGTAAGAACTTTGATACTCATTACTCAAAGATATTATATTTATGCGGTTCTTTGTTTATTGAAGGCCGTCTGAAAATATAGACGGACGCTCCAGGCAAAAACAACCGGCTTATTCGATGGCGTACTCTATGGTTACGACCAAACGCACTTGTTTCCCAATAGTCGATTTATCGTAAGTGCCGCCGTAATCTTCATCTTCACCCGGACCGTTATCGGAATAAATATTGAACGACCCTTGCGATGCGGAACGCATGGCACCGACTTTGCCTCCGCCCGTTTTGGCGAATTCGACCGCCCGTTTTTGAGCGTCTTCCGTAGCCTGAGTAATCAAATCGCGCTTAATGGTTTCCAAATTGCCCAACAGATACTGCGGCTCGCTAAATTCGATAAAATCGTTTTTCGCACGCAAATTGCGGATAGCCTGCTCTCGCGGTTTGAATTTTTGTCTAACTTTTTAGTATTGACGGTAACCGACAAACTGCCGTCGTAACCATTCGGCCTGCGCTCTATTATTTCGCCCTGATCGTTTTTCACATCTTCGTACGCACGCTCTACAGACGGCAGCCCGCTACAGATTTTCAGCATCATCAAAGCCTTGCTTCGCGCAAAAACGCACCAGCTTCTCACGCTCTTCTTCCAAAACTGTCCAACACGACCTGATAAGTATTGCCGTGCAATGACACACCGGTACGCCAAGTAGCGCTGTCCGACTGAAATTCTTTTCAGCCAAGCCTTTGACGGTAATTGTTCCGGGCTGACGGAAGTTTTTGAACTGCACGCCGAGAATAAATGCAGCCGCCATCAGTCCCGACTGCCAAAAGCACACCCAAAAACCGACAACGATGAAGTTCCGTTTTTGTCCGCCATACCCTACACTCCAATCAAGATGCGATAGAAACAATCGCCGCATAAACGCTCAATACGGCAATCATGCTATCCACACGGTCGAATACCAGCCATGCCCCGGCAACAGATTGCTGCTGTCCTTAACTCCGGCAACCCGCTTCAACCAGCTTTCCAGCAAATCGCCACAAACGCTGACTGCCGCCAGCACAACACCAGCCAACATGGTCGGCAGCCACGGCAAATCAAAAACCCAGCCAGCCGGCTTCACGGACAACGCTCAGATAAATCAATACGCACAGCACCCCGCCAAACGCACCTTCCCAGCTTTTTACCCGGACTGATGGCGGGAGCCAATTTATTTTTACCAAACGCCTTGCCGCAGAAATATGCCCGATATCGGCTATCCATACCAAACCCATCACGGCCAATAGAGACAATGCATCTTCTTCAGACGGCCTTAACGACACCAGCGCAAACCAAAACGGCAGCATCAGCATCCAACCGACGGCATACGCCTGCCAGCCGCCGCCCAACCGCCATTTGCACTTCAACCACAAGGGCATGACAACCAACCAAAAAGGCCAACACCAGACACCAGCCGATTGGCGGCAAGCCCAGCCGCCGCAAGCGGCAAGCAACATAAACAAAGCGGAACCCGCCAAATACGGCACTCGCTCTTTATCGCCGATACCGCACATCCGGCCGTATTCCCGCAATGCGAGAACGGCTATCAGGCCGGAAAAACGCGGCCCACAGGCCGTCTGAAGCCCAAAAACAGCATACCCAGCATAATGGGCAACAGAATCAAAAGCGGTAATGACGCGCTGTTTCAACATAGCTAATTCCTTTGCTGTTCCTGAGGCAGTTGTTCGAAGTACGGCCGAAACGGCGTTCACGTTGTTGGAATGAGGCAATGGCCGTCTGAAAAGCCTGTGAGTCGAAATCAGACAGGGGTATCCGTGAAATAGCAGTTCGGCATACGCCATCTGCCAGGAGGAAATTGCTGATGCGCATCTCGCCGCCGGTGCGGATAAACAAATCCGGCTCGGGCACATCTCCCAGCATCAGGCCGGCATTCAAATCGCTTTCGGTTATTTCTTTTCTTTCCGGCCGCCGACAGCTTATTGACCGCCTGCAAAAATATCCCAACGGCCGCCGTAATCGGCGGCGATGGTCAGCGTCAAACCGCTGTTTCCGGCGGTCAGACTTTCTGCCGCTTCTATGCCCGCAACGATTTCTGCGTTAAAAACGGCTGCGGTCGCCAATCACTTTCAGGCGCATATTGTGTTCGTGCATCCGTTTGACCTGTTTTGCAATGCCTGCAAAAATAGACCCATCAGAAAGCCGACCTCGTCTGACGGACGCCGCCAATTTTTCAGTCGAGAAAGCAAACACGGTCAGATATTCGACCCCTGCGGCGGAACATTCCGCACAGAGGTTTTCCAATGCATCAAACCTTTTTATGCCCCATCACGCGCGGCATAAAAACGTTTTTCGCCCAACGGCCGTTACCGTCCATAATGACGGCGATATGGCGTGGAATCCGGTGGTGCTCGGAATGGCTTGAGTGCTGGTTTCACAAAATATCCTTTTTGACGGCTGCCTGCCGATGACCGATTGTTTTTCAGACGGCCTCTTTTATACCGCCATCAGGGTCTTCTTCTTTGGCCGCGAGGATTTTATCGACTTCGGCAATATTTTTTTGTCGGTCAGCTTCTGTACCGCTTCTTCGCCTCAGCGCGCTTCGTCTTCGGAAACTTCTTTGTCTTTCAGCAGACGCTTGATGTGGTCGTTCGCATCACGACGCACGTTGCGGATGGACACGCGGCCTTCTTCAGCCTCACCGCGCACGACTTTAATCAAGTCTTTGCGACGTTCTTCCGTCAGCATGGGCATGGGCACGCGGATCAAATCGCCGACCGAAGCAGGGTTCAAGCCGAGATTGGAATCGCGGATGGCTTTTCGATTTTGCCTGCCATATTGCTTTTCAAAAGGTTTGACACCGATGGTACGCGCGTCCAGCAGGGTTACGCTGCCCACCTGGCTGACGGGAACCATGCTGCCCCAGTACTCCACTTCAACCTGATCCAATAAACCGGTATGGGCGCGGCCTGCTGCGTACTTTGGCCAAATTTTTCCTTCAATACTTCCAACGAACGCAGCATTTTGCTTTTCGGCGGTTTTCTGAATATCACTAATCATTTTTGTTCCTGTTCGACTTTAAAGCTGAAAAATCAAAGGCGGGATACTACATTGCTTTTTAGATGGCGGGCAAGTTCGGCATTGAGCGGTACGGCCTGACAACAGGAGCAATTTGATCCCCCGTCGGCTTGCACCCACCAAATACCCATCCTTCGGCAAACGCATCTAAACCAAGTATGCCGCAGAGAATCGAAAAGGCCGTCTGAAAAACTTTCAGACGGCCTCCTATCAGTTATGAACCGTTAATGGCTGGTTTTAATGACCGTGACCGCCATGGCGTCGTGGCCCATATCGGAGTGCGCACCGGGCTGCCGGCATTGGCACGAACTTCAACCTGTACGGTCTGATCCGGCGCACCTTTGAATTTTAAGGTTACGGAATTTCTCACCCGGTTTTCAACGGCTGTTTCAAGCCCATCAGCATCACATGGTAGCTGCCCGGTTTCATGGGTAACGCTTTCGCTTTAGCTACTTTCAAACCACCAGGAACAGCCTGCATTTTTCATGCCCATGGCTTTTTGGCCGGTTTTCGGGTCTTTGATTTCGGCATGAACGTGCTCGTGGATTTCGATGCTTTTTCGCAGCGGGGCTGGAACCGCCGACCAACACGATGTCTTTGGCGGTATCGTTTTTCAGTTCCATAAACACGCCGCCGTTTTTCATACCGCTAACGGTTTCGCGCGCCCATGGGCTCTGTGCCTCCACGCCTGCGGCAAACGCGGCCTGACATACGGCAACAGCGGCTACGAGTGCAAATACTTTCTTCATAATGCTTTTCCTTTCACAACATGGTTAAAGTTACCTGCCACCCGTTCTGTTTCCTCACACAGGTTGTGCAGGCCGATGGGAATACATCATCGTTATACAATAGCATAAAACAAAAACTTTTGACCAGCCTCAAAAAACGTTAATATCGTATTCTCTCCACAGGGCGAGCAGCCACAGCAGGGCAAGCAACAGCAAAGCCAAGCCCTGCGCGGCGAGCAAACATCTTTCGCCCGCTTGGCCAGCGGGGTGTTTTCCAGCGATGTATGGTCCACGGCGGCTTCCACGCCTGTATTGAAGAGTTCGACGATAAGCGACAGAAAGGATGACGCAATCAATATCATCCGAGTAGCCAGCCCAAAGGGTAGGATAAAGGTCAATACAATCAACGGAATATTAAGCCACAGCAATTGGCGGAAACCTTGTTCTTCACAAGCGGCTTTGAATCCGTCGCGCGTATAGCCGCAGGCGTTGATAATGCGGCGCAAACCGCTTTTTCCTTTGATTTGTGCGGCGATAGCTATTGGGTTCGTTCGGGGGTTTGCATGATGGTTTTCCTGATGCGGGCCGTCTGAAAACAGCCCGCGTCTTGTGTGCGTTCAGACGGCCTGTTCTACCGCATCGATAAAAGCGGGCGGCCACATCCCAGCCTTTTTGTTTGCTGATTTCCTGAAAACCGGTCGGGCTGGTGACGTTTACTTCGGTCAGGCACTCGCCGATGATGTCGAGTCCGGCCAGCAGTATGCCGCGCCGTTTCAGTTCGGGGCAAGCGTTTCGGCGATTTCGCGGTCGCGTGCGGACAACTCTTGCGCCACGCCGCGCCCGCCGGCCGCCAAGTTGCCGCGTGTTTCGCCGTTTTGCGGGATGCGCGCCAGGGCATAGGGTACGGCTTCGCCGCCGATGACCAGCACGCGCTTGTCGCCTTTGACGATGTCGGGGATGTAACGTTGCGCCATGATGGTGCGGGTATCCAGAGCGCATCAGGGTTTCCAGTATGCTGCCGATGTTGGGGTCTCTTTTTCGGTCAGGCGGAAGATGCCCATGCCGCCCATGCCGTCCAACGGTTTGACGATGATGTCGCCGTGTTCGGCCAAAAAGGCGCGCACGTCGGCGGCTCGGGTGGTCACGGTGGTAGGGGGAAATGGTGCGGGAAGTTCAGGATGGCGAGTTTTTCGTTGAAAGTCGCGCATGGCCTGCCCGCTGTTGAAGACTTTTGCGCCTTGGCTTTCGGCCAAGGTGAGCAGTTGGGTGGCGTAGAGATTGCATGTCAAACGGCGGGATCGGTACGCATGATGACTGCGCCGAATTCGGTCAAGCCGTCTGAACGGGGCTGCCCGCTTCAAACCATGCGTGGTCGTGGTCGTCTTTCGCACCGAGAAATTCAAAAGGTGCCGCCGCCGCATACACGATGCCGTTTTGCACCGACAACTCGGCCGACAGGGGTGTGAAACAGGCGGTGCCCGCGCCTTGCGGCCTCGCGCATCATGGCGTAGGTGGTGTCTTTATGGGTTTTGAAACCGGCCAGGGGTCGGCGATAAACAAAATGTCCATTTCGTTTGCTCCAAGGATAATCGGGCGCAATGATAGCAAGAAAAAGCCGTCAGCTGTTAGACTGGCCGCTTTACGTTTTGAAGGCCGTCTGAAAAATGTCCGCCCAACCCTGCCCCTGCCAATCAGGCCTAACCTACGCCGAATGCTGCCGCCCGCTGCATCAAGGTATGCCCGCTGCCGATGCGGAAAAACTGATGCGGTCGCGTTATGCGGCCTTCGTTTTGCAAAACATCAGCTACATCGTCCACACCACCGTCCCCGCGCAACAACCGCTGCTGGACGCGGCAGCCTGGCGCAATGGGCGGCACAAACCGAATGGCTGGGTTTGGATGTGCTGCGCCATGATCCACATGCTGGAAAACATCATTCGCTGGTGGAGTTTGCCGCCTATTTCGCGGGCGCAGGCGGTAAGCGGGAACGCACGCGAACGGTCGGCCTTCGTACTGGCAAACGGCCGTTGGTATTTCATCGACCCTACCGTACCTCTGCCGTCGATGAAATCGGCCTGCATCTGCGGTTCGGGCAAAAGTTTAAACATTGCTGCGGGAAATGGCTGGATGACTGAATAAGGCAGGCCGTCTGAAAACCGATTTTCATACCTTTTCAGACGGCCTGCCCTATATTTTTGCAATCACGGTAGCAAGCCGCGCCACCCAGCCCTGCGTTTTCATCCCAGCCGAACATCACGTTCATATTCTGCACCGCCTGGCCCGCCGCACCTTTGACCAAGTTATCCTGCACGCTCAGCAGTATCCACAAATCGCTGTCCGGCGCACGTTGCACGCCAATGCGGCGAGACGTTCACACCGCGCACGCTGCGGGTTTCGGGCGTGCTGCCCGCAGGCATCACATCGACCGCGAATCTGTCGCGGTAGGCCGTTTCCAGCAATTCCTGCGGCGATACGCCGTCTTTCAAATGAACATAAATGGTGGCGTGCATACCCGCGTATCATCAGCGTGAGATGCGGCACAAATACCAGTCCCGCCGCCACGCCGTGTTGCAGGCCGGAAATGGTTTGGCGGATTTCGGGCAGGTGGCGGTGGCCGAAACGCCGTAGGCTTTGAAATTATCGCCCGCCTCGCACAACAGCGTGCCGACGGCTGCCTTGCGCCCCGCTCCGGATACACCCGATTTACAGTCGGCAATCAGCGGAAGCCCTCACGCAACGCACCCGCCTGCAACAGCGGCAGCAAAGCCAGCGATACGCAGGTTGGATAACAGCCGGGATTGGCTACAAGCTGAGCGGCGGCAACGGCCTCGCAGTTCAATTCGGTCAGCCCGTACACAGCACGAGAAACCCAGTCAGGACTTTCGTGTTTCATGCCATACCATTTTTCCCAAACGGCAATGTCTTTCAAACGGAAGTCAGCCGACAAATCCACCACGCGCACGCCCCGCTCCAATAATGCAGGGGCTTCTTTCATGGCAATGCCGTTCGGGGTGGCGAAAAACACCAAATCGCACTGTTCCAGCTTTGCATCTTCCGGCTTCTCAAACACCAAATCGTAAATGCCGCGCAGGCTGGGGAAGTAGTCGGCCAGTTTCACACCCCGCTTCGCTGCGGCTGGTAACGGCGCACACTTCGGCATACGGATGGGCGGACAGCAGGCGCAACAGTTCCACCCGGTGTAACCCGTCGCCCCAATGATGCCGATTTTGATTTTTTTACTGTTTGGCATGGCGGTTTCCTTGCTTTTTGGCTAAAAACACAGTGTAAACCCGTTGGCAGGGGGAAGAAAAGCCGTTTGCACAATATGGGGCATTGCGGCATACAATAACTGTCTTCCGTTTAATCTGAACAAGGAATCATGATGCAAAAACCGTCTCAATATCCGCATCCTACATATAGCCCTGCTGTTTCTGTTGTCCGCCGGCTGCCTGTTGCCGCACGCCGCATACGCCACTCCGCTGCAGGACGATCTGATTGCCATCCGCACCGCCATGCGAAGCCGAACTGGCATCCGACCGCGACTACGGTGAAATGAACCGGCAAGCCAAAACATTTGAAGAAAGGTTGGCCATTTTTGCGCCTGCAACAGGCGGAAGCGGAAAAGTATCGTCCGACATTTGCGACAGATTAAGATGCACAGCAAAGAGGGCAGGGATCATCCGCGACAAAATGGCGAGCAGCTTTGAAAAAGATAAGCAATATTATGACCGTCGGCATCACGGTCAAACCGGAGATATCCCCGCCTTTTCCACTATGGCGGAAAATATGAAAACAGCCAGCCGCGAAACGCTTGCCGTTATGCGCGAATCACGCCGAACTCGCGGAAAAACACGGTGTCGCAAACAACAAATGATGCCGCCGATAAAAACAGGCCGTCTGAAAACCCGATTTCAGGTTTCAGACAGCCTTCCTTAAAGCTAACATCGAATCAATGGGCACAGCCGCAACTTTTCTTCATATCGATGACCATGCGGCCGGTAATTTTTGCCGTCGCGCATTTCTTGGAAAATATCCGGTGCTTCTTCCAAAGCACGCAGCTGCACTGTAGGCACAACGAAAACCTTCCGCACCGAATTGGAAAGGCTTCTTCCAAATCTTTGACGCGTGCCACCAGCGAGGCCGACCACTTCGATTCCGTCCAAGACCAGACGCGGGATGGACAGGGTCCATAGATTCGGGCGGCAAGCCGATGGCAACCACGCGGCCGCCAGCACGGACACAATCCACGGCAGAGTTGAACGCAGCGGCGGATACCGCAGTTACAACTGCCGCATGTGCACCGCCGGATTTTTCCTGAATCACTTTGGCTGCGTCTTCTTTGGCGGCGTTAACCGTACCAAAGTCCGCGCCGCATTTCTTTTAGCAAATGCCAGTTTTGTCATCGTTGATGTCGATGGCGACAACGTGTGCGCCAGAATACTTTTTCGCGTATTGGACACCCAAGTTGCCCAAAGCCGCCCCGCGCCAGTAAACGGCAATCCATTGCCCTGGGCGAACGCCGGAAACCTTCACGCCTTTGTGAGTGGTACGCCGGCGCAGGTGATGCTGGAGGCTTGTGCGGGATCGAGGCCGTCGGGTACTTTGACAGCATAGTCCGCATCGACGATACGGTGGGTCGCCATGCCGCCGTCGGCGGTGTAGCCTGCATTCAATACTGAACGGCACAAGGTTTCGCGGCCGGTATTACAGTATTCGCACGAACCGCAACTACGGAACAACCATGCGATACTCACGCGGTCGCCGACTTTCAAACTCTGCACATCGGGGGCAACCTCTTTTACCAAACCGATACCCTCGTGGCCCAGCACGGCCCGGTTTTTGCCGTAATCACCTGCCGCACATGTGCAGGTCGGTGTGACACACCGCAATATTCCACTTCCACCAAGGCTTCGCCGTGCTCCAGCGGACGAATCTCCCGCTCCACAATCTCAACGTTGCCATCGCTGTTTTGCGTTACTACTGCTGCTTTCATTTTCATGACAATGCTCCTATCGGTTGGTCGGATTCGCGTTTAAGTATGAATAAACCGCAACAGCAGGTCAAGCTATCAAAACCTGACAACTGTTTGAAAAGAATTAAAAATGTTACATTATATCGATTTATTGCCGATTTAAACTACCAGGGAACACAATCAAAAACTCATTGCATGAAGAAAATACTCAAATTAACATTTAAACATGAATAATTGTCATATGTAAAAATCTTTTTACATTCCACATGCAACAACCCCTTGCATAAAGTCGGTAAAAAGTCATATGCTGGGAAGCGACACCCTTAGCGAGGCTGTCATTATGCTGATGTACTGCTGTTATTTGTTAAAACTTTTTGGAGACTATCATGGCTAAAACTTAAATGTGTTTGACAAAGAATACGGTTTGCTGATTAACGGCGAATGGACGAAACCCGGGCGCTTTTTGGATTCCTACAATCCCGCCAACGGCGAATTGTTAGCTAAATTTACCGACGCATCCGATGCCGATGTTGATGCCGCGGTTGTCGCCGCGCAGAAGCGTTCAAAAACATGCAGCGTAAAACCACCACCACCGAACGCGCCGCCATACTCAACAAAATCGCCGATGTGATTGACGAAAACTTGGAATTGTTTCGCCTTGCAGGAAACGCTGGACAACGGCAAACCCATCCGCGAAACCCGCGCCGCCGACATCCCGCTGGCTTCCGACCATTTCCGCTACTTTGCCAGCGTCATCCGCGGCGAAGAAAGGCACTGCCACCCAGCTTGACTCCGAAGACCTGTCTATCGTCCTGCGCGAACCCATCGGCGTAGTCGGTCAGATTATTCCGTGGAACTTCCCTTCCTGATGGCGGCTTGGAAAAATCGCGCCCGCACTCGCCGCAGGCTGTACCATCGTTATCCACCCGTCTTCCAGCACTTCGCTGAGCCTGTTGTCGTTCGCCCAAAAAATCAACCACTTGCTGCCTAAAGGTGTGTTGAACATCATCACCGGACGCGGTTCTAAATCCGGCGAATACATGCTGCACCACAAAGGCTTCAACAAACTCGCCTTTACCGGTTCGACCGAAATCGGCCGCCACATCGGCATCGCCGCTGCCGAAATGCTCATTCCCTCTACCTTGGAGCTGGGCGGCAAATCCGCCAACATCTTCTTTGACGACATGCCGTTCGACAAAGCCCTCGAAGGCGCGCAAAAAGGCATTTTGTTCAACTAAGGCCAAGTGTGCTGCGCCGGTTTCGCGCATCTTCGTTCAGGAAGGCATTTACGACAAATTCGTCAACGCCTTGGCTGAAGAGTTCAAAAAAATCAAAGTCGGCCTGCCTTGGGAGAACGATACCCAAATGGGTTCGCAAGTCAACGCCGGTCAGCTTGAGACCATTTTGAAATACGTCAAAATCGGCGAACAGGAAGGCTGCCGCATCATCACCGGCGGTATCGAAGGCGAATTGGGCAAAGGCGAATTTGTCGAACCGACCTTGATCGAAGCTGACAGTAACAACGCCCGCGTTGCCCAAGAAGAAATCTTCGGCCCGGTTGCCACCGTGATTAAATTCAAAACCGAAGAAGAAGTCATCAAAATGGCCAATGACAGCGAATACGGCTTGGGCGGTGCAGTTTGAGCAAGACATCAACCGCTGCCTGCGCGTTTCCAATGCACTGGAAACCGGCCGCGTTTGGGTGAACTGCTACAACCGCCTGCCCGCAGGCGCACCGTTCGGCGGCTACAAGACTTCAGGGTATCGGCCGCGAAACCCACAAAATGATGCTCGCCGCGTACACGCAGGTGAAAAACATCTACATTTCCACCCGGGCG
>BNJV01001344.1_pt1 | contig 28157 bp, 44 predicted proteins | sample 8540591 | NCBI WGS metagenome assembly BNJV01 (sample SAMD00202457, study PRJDB9452) | human saliva metagenome | host: Homo sapiens | reverse complement strand
ACCAGAAACCGTTAAAGCGGAATACTGCCCAAAGGCCGTCTGAAAAAACAGGAATGCGGAAAAATCGAGATAACCCGCCTGATGTTTGCCGGAACAGGCCTGACGGCATTCTCCGACGGCTTGTTGTAGGTGACGGTCTTGACGAATTAGAGCTGGCAGATTTCTCGCTAAGCCATGTGCGGAAAAAAATTGAGAAAGAAACAGTAGATGAAACCAAGGACGACGAGTGAAAATACCTGCGTTTGGAATACATTGCGGGCAACACCTTGTTCGGCTATTCGCCCGACTACTTCAACCATACGCACCAATATATGGATTTACGGAGGCGGCGCGCATGGCAATGGCGGCGAATATTTCAGCACGGTTCCGCGTCGGGGCAAAGTAGAAAAAACTGACAACGGACGACATCCTTCTGCCCGGCAAAGAAAGCCGCATTCATTGCCTTGGTAAAAAGAAGGAGTGGCTAATGAATATGTGGTGGCAGCCAGCCCAAAACCGCCAAGAAGCCTTGGAAATGTTGCCCTTCCGGTTTCGAGCAAAGATTATCAAAAACGGATTTTAACTGGGCTTTTGGATAAAAACGGCCTCTATTTCGCCTTTAATCCCTATTCCCTCGGCGGCTATGTGAATATGGCCTCATTTTACCCTGCCGGCCAACAAACTGCAGGGCATCGTCAAGCCGGAATGGCTGCGCCAGTCACGAGGATTCCATAAAACAGCCAAAAGACTGAAGACGAAGGCCGTCTGAAACGGTTTGACTTGTTTTCAGACGGCCTGAAAAATAGATAACGAATGCCGGGCAAATGCAGGAAAGGACGAAGGTGATTTACGGAATAGGGTACCGATTTTTGACCGATGTGAAGCGTATTGAAAAGCTGCATCAGAAATACGGCCGCGCATTTGCCGAACGTATCCTGCATCCGGTGGAATTGACGGAGTTTTCCGCTGCCGTACGGCCGTCGGTTTTTGGCCAAAACGGTTTGCCGCCGAAGAGCTTTTTGCCAAAGCGAGTCGGCACCGGCATTCAGGGGCGGTATCGCTGCAGCATATCGGTATCGGCCACGATGTGTTGAGGCAAGCCCGAATATTTCTGACGCCGCACCGCTGCAAAAACTGGTTGGACGAGCAAGGCATCCGACGCGTGCATTTGAGCCTAAGCGATGAGGATAATCATGTTTTGGCGTTTGCCATAGCGGAAAACTGAGATATACCTGCATAAACAAGAGGCCGTCTGAAAATAAAGTTTCAGACGGCCTCTTTAATATTTTCCGTACGTTTTTCATTCATAAATGATGCAATTGCTGTCGGTGCCGTTGGCATTGCTGAAATAAGTATCTGCTTTCCGAACAGGAAGAAGAGCTGGTTTCGCAGAGTGTCAGTATCATGTCCTGATTGATTTTCAACACCCTCGGTTGCTGTCTTTGTTTAAGGCGACAGCTTTGACGGTAAAGTTGTCCGGAAGGGCGCCGCGTGCATTTCCCTGCATCCTGAAGCAGAAATAGTCATTTTGTTTGACAGCCAAATCAGCCCAAGTAGTCGAATTCTTTTTAAAACTTTTATGCTGGGCATAAAATCGTTCGAGTGCAGTGCATTGTCCTGCAAGGCCGAGAGCCGCCTGTTTTCAATCGGGCGTCTTTGACACTAACGCTGATAGGCAGGCAGGGCAATGGCAGTCGAAAATAGCCGTTATAGCAACGGCAAACAATATTTCATACAAACTGAAGTCGAAAATGGAATACTGCCGATTCATTTTTCCCCTTTTAAAATGAGTAAAAAGCGAATCGGCAGTATTCTGTATTTAGTATGATTTGTAAAGGATAATTTTTATCAATACATTACGCAGTCATTAGCGGCCTCGCAGATAGTGACGGTACCGTTTTCATCTAATTGTAGAAAACGGTTTTTCGCTGCTGTTGCTGGTGCTGTTGGGTTTGGCTGTTAAAGTAAAACGGTTGGCTTCGTAAGAACCCTCAATAGTGAAAACGAGTTTGTCGTTTTTCAATTTGTCAAAAAGCCGGTAAATTTACGATTTTGGCATAATAGCGCTCTAATCGCTGTGCATTGTTCAACAAATCGGCACGGGCATTTTCCAAACGGAGCTCGCGGACAAACCGGTCGTAAGAAGGAAGGGCGATTGCGGCAAGAATGGCCACAATGGCAACGGTAATTAATACTTCAATCAAAGTGAAGCCGCGTAGGGGATGTTTTGTTCATCATGTTTCAACCTGTAATGTGAAAAGCCGCCGTTTCAGTGATGTATGAGGCTGACCTGTTGCAATGCAACTGCGTAATTATAGCGAACTTCCGTTAGTTTAGGGCTAGGGCGGGTAAGTAGATGACAGGCGGCTAAGTGATAATCGGCGTATTGAAAAAATCCGTTTCCGTTGCAGTGAAACAACTGGAATGCCTTAAGCATCGTATCTATCAGCCCGGCATATGGATGCGCTATGTAACCAGATATTATTATGTTATATGTAAAAGTTATTCGGCTTCGTGTAAATCAGTAAAAATACTTTTGAGACAATAAGGTAATAGGGTTCTTGCGTGGTTTTGGTTGCTTGGCTGCCTTCCAGCTTTACAGTACACTCCCGCCGTTTTCTTAAATCTAAACCGAATTTGAAGAAAGCAGTTGTCAATGATGACTGTGAAATGGATTGCGATTCCGGCGGTCGCATTGGTTTGCAGCCTATAGCGTATGGTCTTATTTCCAGCCTGAACTCAAACTGCCACATTACGGAAACGGTCAAACGCGGCGACATCAGCCAGACGGTATCGCTACGGGCGAGATTCGCCGTCGAATCCTGGTGTCGGTGGGCGCGCAGGCTTCGGGGCAGATTAAGCGAAGCATGCGTCAGACGTCGGACAGCAGGTTAGGCGATTTGATTGCGGAAATCAATTCGACCACTCGGTGAACACGCTGAATACGGAAAAATCCAAGCTGGAAGCGTATCAGGCGAAGTTGGTTTTCTGCCGAAAGTGCGCTGAACAGCGCGGAGACTACTAAGCGCGGGGCGGCTTTGGCCGGAGGAAACGCGACGTCCAAAGAGGATTTGGAAAGCGCGAAGGATGCGCTGTAGCCGCTGCACAGGCGTTGCCGGGAAGCTGAAAGGCTTCCATCAAGCAAACCGAAAATTTCCGCGTAGTACCGCCGAATCGGAGTGGAGCTATACCCGCATTACCGCGACGATGGACACGGTACGGTGGTAGCGTTCCGGTGGAAGAAGGACAGACGGTGAGCGCCGGTACAGTCCACGCCGACGATTGTCCAACTGCGCGAATCTGGATGATACGATGTTGAACAACAAATGCAGCGTGACCGAAGGCGTATGTTACCAAGGTCAGCGGGGCAGGACATTTCGTTTGCGAGTTTCCTGTCCGAACGGATCGCGCCGATGAGGCGAAGCTCGCAGCGTCGACCCGAAGCGACCACGATGTCGTTAGGCAGCTATACCAGCACGGTTGCGACACAGTGCGTTACTACTACGCCGCCCGCGCTTTGGTGCCTAATCCCGACAGCCGCTTTCTGTCGGTGTGACGACACAGAATGCGAGTGAAATCAGCGGCGTGAAAAAGCGTTTTGCTCGTGCACGACGCTGACGATTACGCGACGGCAAATCGTTTGTCAGCGTTTTCGGCTGCGGACAGTAGCTTTCCGGAAGGCGCGAGATTTTGGTCGGTTTGAAGGAACACAGTATGAATACCGAAGTCAAAAGCGGTCTGAAAGAAGGCGACAAGGTGTTGATGTCGGAAATGAGTGCGGCGGGTGAAACGACGCTGCTTGTCACAGAGAAGACCGCCCGAGATAAATAGGCAACAGGTCGTCTGATTTTGTTCTGAGCAAACTCCCGCACTGAACCAACGCCCTCCTACATCATTATCAGTGAAGCGCGCGACTTGTCGAATGTAAAAACATCAACCGCTACTTCGGCAGCAGCGCGGAACCAATGTTCATGTTTTAGATGTCAGCCTGTCGATGAAGGACGTTCGTCATATCATCAAACGATCCGGTTCGGGCAAATCACGCTAATGAAACATCCTCGGCTGTTTGGATAGCGCGACTTCGAGTTCGTATCAAATCGACGGCATCGGAAACCGCCAAAATTAAGACCGGACGAACTGGCAGCATTACCCCGACGCGAACGCTTCAGCTTTATTTTCCAACGCTGGCAAACCTTTTGGGTTCGCTGACGGCGCCGCCACGTCGCGCCTGCCGTGTAGCGGGCGATGGGCGGCAGAGAGCGTTCGACGCGCGCGGAGAAACCGTTGCAGGATTTGGGTTTGGAAGGCAAAAGAAGGACAAACAAGCCCGCGAGTCCTTCCGGCGGTCAGCAGCGCAGCGCGTCTCCGCATCGCCCGCGCCCGACGAACGGCGGCGAAATCATCTTCGCCCGAACGGGCAGAGCCGGCGCGCTCGATACCGCCAGCGGCACGTGACCGAAATCATCCAAAAGCTGCCAGCAAGGAAGGGCGCCACTACCGTGATTATGGTGGTCACCGTACTGATCCTTACCGCCGCCATCGCCAACCGCATCATCGAAAATCCGCGACGGCGAAAACCATCTCCGACAGTCCATCCGAAAATCCTCGAAAGCAAACAGAGACGCATCAAGAGAAAATCTTCGTGGCTGTTTCTTTCTGTTACGACCAATCTGTCGAAAGCCTTCAAAATGTCGGCGGTGCGAGTTATGGCGCTACAAATGCGCTCGCTCACTGACCATGCCGCAGCATCATCATCGGCACTACGTCCGGTCGTGTCACGTCGCGCCGGGCAGCGGTTCTGAGATCCTCGCAGACATCGGCGCAATGAGGACCAAACACCATCGACAGTGATCCTTCCCGGCGCGGCTGCAAGCGACGAAGGCGCAGCAACGGGATTAAACCCCTGACCACTGCCGACGCCAGTCATCGCCAAACAAAAGCTACGTCGCCTCCGCCACCCTGCAGACCACACTCCAGCGGCACGCTGACACTACCGCAACACCGATTTGTCCGCCTCGCTTTACGGCGTGGGCGAACAATATTTCGACGATGCGCGGGCTGAAGCTGGAATCGGGCCGCCTGTTTGACGCAGGCCGATGTGAAGACGCGCAGGTCGTCGTGATCGACCAAACACCAAAAGAAAACTCGGCACAGACGTCAATCCTTTGGGCAAAACCGTCACTTCAACAAACGCCCGCCGACTCGTCATCGGCGTGATGCAAGGAAAACTCCTTCGGCAACGCCGACGTATTGATCGCTCTGGTCGCCCTATACGACCGTGATGCACCAAATTACCGGCGAGAGCCACCAACTCCATTACCGTCAAAATCAAAGACGATCGCCAACACCCAAGTCGCCGAAAAAGGCTGACCGAGCTGTCAAAACGCGGCATGGCACGGAAGACTTTTCGCAGAACAATAGCGACAGTATCAAGCAGATGGTTGACCACCACCGGCACGATGAAGTTGCTGATTTCCTCCATCGCGCTTGATTTCGTGCGGTGGTCCGGCGGTATCGGCGTGATGAACATCATGCTGGTGTCCGTAACCGAGCGTACCAAAAGAAATCGGCGTGCGCATGGCGATTGGCGCGGCGGCGCAACAACATCCTGCAACAATTCCTGATTGAAGCGGTCTTAATCTGTATCATCGGCGGTTTTGGTCGGGGTAGGGGCTGTCCACGCCATCAGCCTCGTGTTCAACCACTCGTCACCCAATTTCCGATGCAAATTTCCATCGGCTCTGTTATCAGCGCGGTTGTCTGCTCCACCGCCATCGGCGTAGCGTTCAGTTTTATGCCCGCCAACCAAAGCCTCCAAAGCTCAATCCGATTGATGCCTTGTCTAGGATTAAGGTTTCAGACGGCCTTTTAAAGTGGAAAAGGTCGTCTGAAAAGTAAGTCGGATACTTGTATCCGACATAAAATTCAAATAAGAAATGCCTTTGCCGTCATTACTGCGCAGGCGGGAATGACGGCAGCAATGGCGCGGCTTCGCCCGCGAAAAACAAGTCGTTCCATCCGGTTTGCGGGTTTTCAGACGACCTCAAAACCAAAGGCTAAAAACATGAATCCCGACAAAGTACAACGAAGCAAGCTGAACACGCTGACCGACCTGCCCAATGTCGGCAAAGCCTGGCGGAGGATTTTGGCTTTGCTCAGCATCCGCAGCCGCAGGATTTGGCGGGGCAGGACGCTTACGAAATGTACGACCGCCTGTGCAGCTGACCGCAACCGACACGATCCTGCATGATCGACATTTTTCTGTCGCTGGTTGATTTTATGCGGGGAACGAACCGAAGCCGTGGTGGCATTTTACGGAACAGCGAAAGTGTTTTTAGCCGATAGACATAGTGGATTCAAATAAAAAGTACCCATGCCTGTGCATTTCCCGCGCAGGCGAGAATCCAGACATGGCATTTTAAAGAATATTTGGGGATGCTGCAATTTCAAACCCTCTAGATTCCCGCCTGCGCGGGAATGACGGTAAATAGCACTTCAATATTGTTCAGACGACATCCAAACCAACCCTCCATGCCGTCTGAAACCTTAAAACCGAAAGACACAACATGCAGACAAAACCTTTTTCAGACGGCCTTATCCCTGTCGCTCGCCCTTGCCTTAAGCGCGTGCGCCGTCCACGGCACCGACCAAAACCTCACGCTCGAATCGACGGGGCAGGTCATGAGCGCGGCGGAGACCGCCGAACGTTACGACGTGAACGGCAACTGGTGGAAATCTACCAAAGCCCGCAGCTCAACGCCCTGATGGCGCAGGCTTTGGAAAACAATATCGATTTGCACAGGCGGCCATCAGCGTCAATAAAGCCCTGTATCAGGCGAATATTTTGAGCGGTTTGGTGCCGTCGTTCAGCTGGGCTCGCTGGGCGCGTCCACATCCAAAAACGAAAACCGGCAGACACGGCAACACCTTCAGCAGCCAGCTCGGCGAGCTACGGGTGGATTTGTGGCGCAAAACTCGCAGTGCCACCGCCGACGCGCAAGTCTGGGAATACCAAGCCACGCGGCAGGATATCGCAGACACGCGCCCTGACTTTGATCAACAATGTCGCCGACGCCTGTCTCAGCATCGCCTACCTCAAGAAGCCATCGAATTGGCGCAAAAATCCCCTCAAGCAATATCAGAAATCAACCGCATTGCCGATGCCAAGTTCCGCTACGGCAGAGCCGATTCAGCCAGCCGACGCAGGCGAGCAATCGCTGGTGAGTGCGCAAAACAACCTGATTTCCCTGAAAAACAGCCTCGACACGCAAAAACAGGTTTTACGCAACCTGCTCAACCTCAAACCGAACGAAGCCATCGCCATCGACCCCGCTCAATACCGACTGCTGCCCGTCAAAGGCGTGAAACACTCGACGTACCGATTACCGTGTTGGCGAACCGCCCCGACCTGCGCGCCGCCGAATACCGCCTGCAATCCTCGCTCCAATCCGTCAAAGCGCAAAAACGCAGTTGGTATCCCTCGATTACATTGGGCGCGAGCTTGAGCACGTCGTCTGAAAAAGCCAAAAGCGCATTCAATATCCCGCTCTCTGGGCGGCTCCGCCACCATCAACCTGCCGTTCCTCAACTGGCAGACCATGAAGTGGAAAGACAAAACCGCCCAAGCCAATTTCGACAGCGCCAAACTCAACTTTGAAAAAGCCCTGACCACCGCGCTGAACGAAGTCAATACCAATTACATCGCCTACCAAAACGCCCAAGCCGCGCTCAACAACCAAGAGCAGCGTTACGCCTTGGATAAGAAAAACAGCCGCTACTACCAAGTGCGCTACCAACACGGCAACGAGCTGAAAGACTGGCTCGAAGCGCTGAACACGGAATACGGCCCGCCCTAAACCGTGCTGGAACCAGCGGTACGAAACGCTGAAATACGAAAATATGGTGTATAAGGCGATGGCGGGGCCGTTATACGCCGAAGTAGTGTGTCGGCTCGAGCGTCGTCTGAAAACCCGGATGCTGTGGAAACGGGTTTTCAGACGGCCTCTTTTGATTGCCTGATGCTCAAGAATCCAGCAAATCCAATAATCCGATACGCGCGCGCAAACCCCAATAGCCGGACAGTCCGTCGTCGCTGTGGCGCACGCGGCCGTTTTTCACCAAAAACGATGGTCGGCGTTACCTGAACCTGCCATTGCCCCGACCATGCGCCGTCGGCATCGTTTACCGTATCAAACCGCCAGCCGTGCGTTTTCAGGGTATGCGCCCACTTCTTCATCGCTGCCGGAGCGCAAAGCCACGCCGATTACCGGAATGCCTTGGCGCGACAGTTTGTCTACCGCAGGCGAAGTGTGGCGGCAGATACCGCACCAAGAGCCCCAGAAATACAGCACGGCGGTACGGTTCCTGCCGGCTTCGGCCAGCGTGGTTTGCCGCCCCTGTATGGTTTGCAGCGGCAAAGCGGCCGCCCCGGGCGGCACATTCGGCGCGCGCCACCAGTCCAGAACAAGGCTGACGATGATGAAAGTTGCCGCCATTGCAAGGGTTTGGCGTAGAATTTGAAAAAGGTGTTTGCGTGTGATGTGCATATTATTTGTTTTTCGGTTATCGGAATGGGCGGAGGTGTTTTTCAGACGGCCCTCGATATTCAATTTCAACCACAAAATCCACCGTATGCGCTTCGCTGTAATCGGGAATTTTCAGTTTGATTGATCATACGGTGTATCACATCATTCGGCACGGAATGTTCGCGGTTACGGTTTTGCGACAGCAATTGCGTGTAAGGCACTTCTAAATAAATCAGGTGTACCCGCGCGCCGTAGTCGGCGAACATCGGCAGCCACTTGCTGCGCAGGTCGCGGTTGAGGTTGGTAGCGCTGAAGACAAATGACGTGCGGGCGCGCAGATATTCTTTTGCTCGCTCTTTACCCAAAGCGCACGGCTTCGGCGGTGTCGCTTTCAGGGTCGGCGGGGTCGAGTTTGCGCTCGCGGCGGATGTCGTCCAGCGACAGCATGGGCAGATGGGCGAGGTGTCGCCGGATATAGCTGTCTTTGCCGCTGCCCGCTATGGCGCACATGGCGTATACGTCAAAGGTTCGGTCGTCAAACGGTTGGTAATCGGGCATTTCGCTGCGGCCGTTAAGGTAAAGATAGCGGCCGTAATCACTGACGAAATTGCGTGCTTTTGCCCCCAGCAGCTGTTTCTTCGCACAGCTCGCGGAACAAGTCGATGCGCAGCAGGATATCCTGTTGGTCGCGGCAGATGCGGCCTAGAACGTCGGCTTTGGCAAGCATGGCGAGGTGGGCGGTATCGACCTGTCAGAAGCAGCAGCGATAGCGGCACGTTCCGGACTCGGTTTGTCGATTGCTCCACAGAGGCAGTCCGTGCAGGCGCACGAGTTTGGCTATCGCTTCGCGCACGGCAAACGGCGTGGCAGGTTCGGTGTAAAAGCAGGGCGCGGGCAGTGTATTCACCTTTTTTGGCATGGTTCGGCGACACAATCCGCTCTTTGCCGCCTTGGATCTCACGTTTGGTGGTGCTGCGTTTTTCTACATCATGCAGCATAGCGGCGGCAAACAGAGATATGCTGCTCCTGCTCGCTGAGTGCTTGGAATTCAGGGCAGTTGCAGCAGGCTTCGCACACCATTTTAGTATGGACGAATATATCGCCTTCCGCGTGCCATTCAGGATCCTGCGGCACGTTTTTCATGTCGGCAAAACCAGCTGAAACGGTGTTCCAAGGCTTGCCAGTCGGGAAGTTTGCCGGGTGCAGTGGGAAATGTCCACATGGTAGTCTTTCTTATTATTGGATAGACTTGACTTCAGGTCGTCTGAAACTGCCAGCTTTGCCAATGGTATTTGTCGTAGTCGATAAGGCGGGCGGGTTTCCAAGTTTTTGTCAATGCACATCGGTTTTAACATGTTTGGCGCGAACAAGTTTAAAGAGGGTTGTCAAACTCGTTGGACTGTGACGGGCAGGTTACCGTTGTTGGTGGCGAAATCAGCGGCGTTGCGGGATAGACGAAGCCTTCGCTCGCACGCTTCGCCTGTTTTTCGGGTCGTAGCCGCCGAGTTTGCCTCGCGGTTTGCACGCTGTCTGTCCATGTTGCACCTAAATTGGCGGTCAGCCATTGCGCTAAAGCGGTGTTTTCATCGGCGTATTTTTGGGTGAAGTCGGCAAGCGGCTGCATGATGGGAAGTTCGGGACTGTGGGGAAGTCGAAAAAGCTGGGCATAGAATTTAACTTCTTCCCACGATAGCCAATGTCCGCCGCGGCGGACGGCAAAACAGGTAAAAAATAGCTTTCCAACTGCGAATAGGCGATGGAGTGGATGCCGTACATGTTTTCGCCGAAAAGTTCGAGGTCGCCCAAGTCGTTTTTGATGTGCTGCCAGCGCCAGCAGCGGTTTGTCCGCGATGTTGGGTGGGGGCGGCATGGCTGCGCGCAGAGAGACCGTGGGCGGCGGAAGCGAGTTGTTTTGCCCGTCCAGCTTTTTCGGTCAGCCACCAATTGCGGCAGAGTGGCATGAAATGCGTGAGGTAGCCCGCACGGCACAAAGCGGTCGTCTGAAGTCGTGACGGCCGATAGCGTGCAGGCTGCGGGCGTATTTTGCAGGAGTTTGAGTCATGTGAATCGGTCTTCGGCTGGATTTTATTGTCAATCGTCAGACGGCCTCCACTAGAGTGGATCGGCTTGCACCGATAAGGTCAGGCAGTGTTTGATGTCTCGATGCGCGATGGTCAGATGCAATTCATATTGTTCCGCATGTTCTGCCAAGATAGGAAGGTGCAAATCGCCGATTAGGCGGTTTATAGATTTGGGTGTGGCATGCCGCGGTGTCGAGTTGGGGACAGTGCGTCCAATTCGTCGAAACATTCGATGATGTTCTGCGTCACTCCCGGCGTGCGGTAGGCGCGGGATTTTGACCGGTACTTTTCGGCAGCCCTGCCAATGTCCAAATGCTGGCTTCAGGGCGGAATGCTGTTCAGGCTGTATTGCGGTCCAGCGGGCCTAGTGCCAATAGTGCGATGCAGAATGTCGGGTTTTGGGGTGATATGCAGGGTGGTCATTTACGTTTTGCCGCTATGCTGCCGTATGGGCTAAGGAATAGGTGGTTTGGGAATGAGTCGGAAGGCCGCCCGAAAGCGCAGGCAGCTTCCACAGCAGTTAAAACGATTTTGCGGTTTTCAGACGGCCTCTTCTGGGACGGTTTGGCGGCAGATTGTACCCTGCTGAAACGGACGGTGGTTTTCCGTTCAGCCTTTGGCGGTAAAGCGTTTGTTAATCCGCAGGCGTTCGCCGCGGCCGGCTTTTTTGATTTCCAGCCAGTCGGCGTAGATAGCGTGGATGAGGTTGCGGATGGTTTCAAAGCCGTATTGCTGCGGGTCGGTGCCTTGTGCGGCCAGTTGTTTCGATACGTCGCCCAACCGCGCCCAGCCTTGTTCGTCGGCGGCACGCTTCGACGGCCTGCTGTACGAGTGGCGATGATGCGGGTAACGGGCAGTTTGTTGTTTTTGGCGGCAGGTTCGGGTTTTGGCCGATGCCGGTTGTGCGGTGTCTGCCGTTTGGGCGGGTGCGGCGTTTTCGTTTTTGGCTTGGTTTGATTTTTTGCCGCGCGTTTTGCGTTTCGGTGCGGCGTTGTGGCCGTCTGAAACGGTTTCTTCCGTCTGATTGGCTGCGGTGGGGTTTTCAGACGGCCTTTCCGCCGGTTTTCCGCGGGTTTGTCAGCGGGTTTGCTGCGGCGGACTTGGGAGTTGGTTGTTGTCGGTGCGGTGTTCGAAGATGTCGAAGGATTTGATGAGGTCGGAGAGTTTGCCGTAGCCGTAAAGCCTGGAGTCGAAATCGGGGTTGATTTTTGTTGATGTAGCTGCCGATGGGGCCGAGGTTGGCCCAGCCGAGGTCATCGGCGTTTTCGCGCACGGCGCGTTTGAGCAGGGCAGCGCGTCGGGTGCGGCAGCGGATTCTTCCGGCGGCAGGGGCTGTGTTTTTGCCGTTGTCTTTTCTCTTTCTCGCGCGCTGTTTTTCGGGACGGAAGATTTCGGTGTAGACGAATTTGTCGCAGGCTTTGCGGAAGGCTTCGGGCGTTTTCTTTCGCCGAAGCCGTATACGGTCGAGCCGCTTTCGCGCAGGCGGCTGGCCAGGCGGGTGAAGTCGGAATCGCTGGATACGATGCAGAAGCCGTCGAAGTTGCCGCTGTAGAGCAAATCCATCGCGTCGATGACCAGGGCCATGTCGGTGGCGTTTTTGCGCTTGGTGTAGGCGAGGTGTTGGACGGGGATGATGGCGTGGGGCAGGAGGGCGGCTTTCCATTTGGAAGGCCGTGGCTCCAGTCGCCGTAGATGCGTTTGACGCTGGCGATGCCGTATTTGGCGATTTCTTCGAGCAGGCGGTCGATGATGTCGGCAGGGGGCATTGTCGGCGTCGATGAGAACAGTGTGGTCAGCGTCGGGTTTCTCCAGTGTATTAATTAAATTCCAGTACGCGTTGCCTCGCCGTACTATCTGACTGTCTGCGACTCGTCGCCTGCCTGATTTAATTTATTCCTATATCTATTGAGGCCGTCTGAAAACCGTTTTTCAGACGGCGCTCAGTACAAATAAGGCAGCCTGTGTATCGGGCTGCCGTTTGTTTTACAGGCTGTAGCCATTTCTGCAAATTCCAGCGGGTGCGGCGCCAGCGGATGCGGCGCACGTCTTCTTCTTTGAAGGCGATGTAGCTTTTCTATCCAGTCTTTGCTGGAATACGCCGCCGCGCAGCAGAATTCGTGGTCGGCTTTGAGGGCGGCCGATGCCTTCAGCGATGCGCAGACTGCGGGCACTTGTGCGTCTTCTTCGGGCGGCAGGTCGTGAGGTTTTTGCTGGCGGGGTCGCCCGGATGGATTTTGTTTTTGGATACCGTCCAAACCGGCCATCAGCAGGGCGGCAAAGGCCAGGTAGGGGTTGGCGGTCGGGTCGGGGAAGCGGGCTTCGATGCGGCGGGCTTTCACGCTGTTTACAAAACGGGATGCGGATGGAGGCTGAGCGGTTTTCTGGCGGAATAGGCCAGTTTGGTCGGTGCTTCAAAATGCGGCACGAGGCGTTTGTAGGAGTTGGTGGACGGATTGGTAATCGCGTTCAGGGCTTTGGCGTGTTGATGATGCCGCCGATGTAGTAAAGCGCGGTGTCGCTCAAGCCGGCATAGCCGTCGCCTGCAAAACAGGTTTTTGGCCGTCTTTCCAGATGGATTGGTGGACGTGCATGCCGCTGCCGTTGTCGCCCTATGATGGGTTTGGGCATGAAGGTGGCGGTTTTGCCGAGTTGCGCGGTGTTTTGATGACGTATTTCATGTCCTGCGTTTGGTCAGCGCGGCACCAGCGTGTTGAAGCGGGTGCCGATTTCATTTGGCTGCCGTGCCGACTTCGGCGTGGTGGACTTCGACTTCGATGCCGATTTCTTCCAGTATATTCACCATGGCCGAACGCAAATCCTGCCCTGCGTCCACGGGTGCGACGGGTGCGTAGCCGCCTTTTACGCCGGCGCGGTGGCCGGTGTTTTGGCCGTCCAGATGCAGGCCGCTGGCCCATGCGCCGCTTTCGGAGGTGATTTTCGTAGCGGGTTTTGTGCATGTCGGTTTCAAATTCGACGCCGTCGAAAACGAAGAATTCGGGTTCGGGGCCGAAGAAGGCGGTGTCGCCGATGCCTGAGGATTTCAGATAGGCTTCGGCGCGGCGGGCGATGGAGCGCGGGTCGCGGTCGTAGCCTTGTCCGTTGGCAGGGGTCGATGACGTCGCAGGTCAGCACGACAGTAACGTCGTCGAAGAAAGGGGCTCGATGAAGGCGGTTGCGGGGTCGGGGCGCAGCTGCAGTGTCGGAAGCCTGGATGCCTTTCCAGCCGCCGATGGAGGAGCCGTCGAACGCCTGGCCGTTTTCAAACCATTCTTCGGGGTCGTCCAATACGATGCGGGCGGGAATGGTGAAGTGGTGCTGTTTGCCTTTGGTGTCGGTAAAACGCAAATCGACAAAACGGGCTTCGTGTTCTTCTATCAGTCTGATAACGTCTTTGACGGACATGGTCTGCTCCTGAAATGGCGAGAAAAATGGGACGGCACGCAATATAAACATGAAAGGTAAAAATTATCAACAATTTTACACCTTCGCCGGGATGTTTGGGTTTGAACTTCGCCGAAGCCGCGCTTTCAGACGGCCTTTTTCGGTCTGGAGGCCGTCTGAAAGCAGGGAGTCCGCAACGGATGCGGCATTGCCGCGCGGGATGTTCCGCCATTCCGCGCGTTCTGCGCCAGCGCTTTCTTCGAAGACGCGGCGGGCGTTTTCAGACGGCATCCGGCCGCAGAGGAAGACATCGACGGCAGCGAAGCCGTATTCCGGCCAGGTGTGGATGCTGATGTGCGATTCGGCCAAAAGCAGTACGCCGGTTACGCCGCCCGCGCCGCCGAAGGTGTGGAAGCGGCTGTCGAGCACGGTGGCCTGCGCGGCTTCGGCGGCGGCGGCAGGGATGGTTTTTCAGACGGCCTTCGCGTCGCGCAGGAGGGCGGGGTTGCAGCCGTAAAGGTCGAGCAGGCCGTGGCGGCTGAGGCTGCGGGTCATTTGTGGCCTCCGGAGAAGCCGCCGCCGTAATGGCCGCCGCTGCTGTTGTAGCCGCTGTATCCGCTGCTGTCGGTGTTGGAAAACATATAGTTCAGGCCGGTCGCCAGTGAGACGACTATCAGGCTGACGGTGAGGAAGCGAGAGCGAAGGAACGCGCCGTCTTTCCGATGCCATGCCGAAGTTATAGAGATAAAAGCCCGCGATGCCGACGGTGATTGCTGTCCATTCGCCGTCGCCGTAGAGGAAGGCTGGCAGGTTGAGGACGCACAGGAGGGCGAGGGTAATCCAAACGATGCCCGACGGGGTTTGCCTGTCGTCGCCGGATAGGGTGTTCATCGCTGCCGCCGGCAGGCCGAAGGCTTCGGCGATTTCGCGTTTGCTTGCGGGTTCGCTGCGGCTCCAGGCGATTTCGTGTCACGGACAGTTCGGGCCGATTTTCGCCTTTTGCCGCTTTTTGTAGTCGCTGTGAAAGGTGAGGTCGCGCGTGGCGGACGTGCCAGTAGAACGCGCCGGCGGCGTAGCCGACACGGCTGCCGTAGTCGTAGAGCTTGTCGCCGCCCTGGGGCTGGCCGTGGCGGTCGAGGCGCGGCCAGTCGTGGAGGGTTTGGGCGATTTCCCAGCCGTTGTCGGATTCGATCAGCCAGAGGCCGCCAGAGGTCGGATGGTAGAGCAGGTATTCGCGCCAATAGCCTTCGGGGACGACGCCGGTGGGGCGTTTGAAGGCGTACATCAGGTCGAAGGCGGTTTGGGCATCGAGTTCTTCTTTGTGTACCGCGCCGATGACGATGTAGTTGCGGCCGCGCAGTCGTTTGCCCTTGCGCCGATAGGCAGGGTGCGTGCTTTTTGCTGGGCGGCGCATGGCGTCGGCTTCGATGAGTCTCGACTGTGCCGTCGACGGCTTCCAGGTCGCCGCCGCAGCTCGGGCAGACGATGTTGCATGGCCAATCCGTCCACCCAGTGTCGGGCGAGCCGCAGTTAGCAGCTTTTCTGATTGGCGCGCCTTTCGACGGGCCCGCACCGGCGAGATTTGAACCGGTGCGCAGGTTTTCCAGCTGCGCAGGTCGTCGAGTTTGACGGTGTTGCCGGCGTAGAGGGACGGCGGGTCGTCGCCGTAGCCGGTGGTGAGGAAGAGGTTTTCGCAACGCCAGTCTGCGGTTCGGCTGATGTCGCGGCTGAATTCGAACGGCAGCTGCGCTTGTGCGGCGGTTTCATCGTACGCGGCGCACGTCGGCGGCCATGAAGCGTGTTTGCCGCTGTAGTCGAGGTGCTGAAGCCGGCGTGGATGTCGTCGAAGGGGAGTTGGAGTGCGGACTCGCTTGCGGGCGGGTCAGGAACAGATGTCGCTGATTCGATGACACAGCCCGTGCCGCCTTCGTCGAACAGGATGTGCCATTCGTTCCACACGCCCGCGCGTAGTGCATCTGCAAACGGCTGATGATGTTGAACGCAGAGCCGTGCAAGTAGCCGCGCTGACGATTTGCAGCGGGCTGAAGTCTTCCAGCAGGGCGAGTCGCGGCCTTTTGTCGATATGCCGCCGCCTTGGCGCGCAACATGCCGTTGCAGTAGCGCAGACCAGCGTAACTGAGGTGGGGGAATGGGCGGTAGGGTGCGCGCAGCTTTGGGGTAGTCGGTATGGCGAAGAAGCGGGTTCGCTCATGGTCGGTATTTTCCTAGGCGGGCGGGTGGCCAATTAGACGGTCGGGCTTCAGACGGCCTCTTTGATGTACGGCAGGAGGCCGTCTGAAAGTTATTCCGCCGTTGCGGGGCGGCGTTCGCAGGGCGGCGCGTGTTGTCCAAGTGCGCGTGGCTGGGTTCGGGGAGGCGTAGTCGGCCTCTATCAAATAAGTCGTGCCTGCATGGCTCAGCAGGCGCAGGTCGGCGGGGCCGAAGCGGGCCGGTTGTTCACGGCCGCACAGGCTGTCTTCCAAAACCGAGGCGAGTCGATTTGAGCCGCAGTTCGCCGTCGCGTCCTCGGCAATCAGGCGGTGGCGGCAGACGACGGTTCTGTCGGTGCGGCGGTTTTTGAAGCAGGTGTACTGGGCGTTCAGTTGCGCCTGCGTCATGCGGATTTCGCGGTCAGGCGCGGTTATTTCCCTGCCGGCAGTGGGAAATGCCGGCGGCGATGACGGCCAGTCCGACGGCGGCAAAGCAGCGCATGCAGATAACGGCAATTTTTCGCGCTTTTGTCGCGGCGGACGTTTCCGCTGTCGGGCGGAGTGTTGCTGACGTCGAGGTTGTCGCGCAGCCCAGCCGCAGGCAGAGCAGGCGGCAGAAGGCTGCGGTTTCTGCGTAATCCGCGCCATCAGGGCATCATGAGGTAGCCTTTTCGCCGGCCGAGGCGTGGGTCAGCTGACATGATGCAGCCGCCTGAGCAGCCAGTAGGCTGAAATGGCCGTCGAGCTGCAGCGTTTCGCGCGATTTTGTTGTGGTGGTAGCGTTGCAGGCGGGCGTTGGCCAAATCCAGGTGACGAAAACTCTGAGGCCGGAAGGAATACATGCTTTTCCGTCCTGAGGGCTTCCGGAGTCGAGAATCAAGTAGGATGCCGTCCGCCATTGTGCCGCCAACCAAAATAGGGCTGAATAGCGGCTAGCGACGGACATACATCAGCAGCCCGGAACAGCTGGGGCGCGGCAGCATCCATGCCGCCAGCAGCAACACGTCGGCAGCCAGTAATACGGAAACTTTCCCGCGCTTGCAGCGTCCAAGTACGGCGACGGCTGGCAAACTCATAAAGCGTCCTGCGCCTGCTTCCAGTTCGCGCGTCAGACGTTGCAGCATTTGGCGGCTGCTTTCCGTCAGGACTTCAGCGGCAGGGTGGGCGGATGTTTCGCACGGAGGCTTCCTTGTTTTGTTGGTCGTTAGCTTTTTCAGACGGCCTGTGAATCGAGTTGTCTGGAAAAACGGATTTTTGGCGTGTATTGAACCGCTGAAGGCGGCGGTTGGCAAACGGGCCGCCTTTATGCTGCTTTTCCTCATGCGCCGAAGTGATGGGGAAGGCCGGCCCTGGTTTGCATATTGCGGTTTGTTTGTTGATGTGAGGCCGTCTGAGAAATGGTTTTCAGACGGCCTGCTGCCGTTTAATTGATGAGTTGTTTAATACCTCGGCTTTGGCTTTTTCGCAGTCGTCATGGAAATCAGGCCGCGTCGAGCAGGCCGCAGTTTTGCAGTTTTGGCCTGAGGGTCTTCTGCGGCAGCCGGGGCGGCGGTTGCCGTTGCGGCTGCGGCGGCACCTGCTGCGGGCTGCATCACGCCGCCATTGCGCCTGCTGTTTGCCTGATGCCTGCGCCCACGCTTAAGCCTGCGCCGATGCCGGCTAGCCGCCTTCGCTTTTGCGCCGCCATGGTGATGGACCGCGGTTTTCGACATGAATTTTGCCCATGTCGCCGACGATGCCCTATGGAGATGTCGAGTGCTTTTTGGATGTTCTCCGGCAGGCTGATGCTTTCAACGGTGAAGTTTTCCAGCGTGAGGCTGAGTTTCAAAATTCGGGCGCCGAGCAGGCCGGTCAGCAGCGACAGCAGGACTTGGTTGGCGGCCATGTCGAGGAAGGGGATGCCGAAGTGCCGAAGGCGGTGGCAAAGCTGGGTAACGGCGAGGTCGCGCAGCTGCTGTTCGAGCTGTACGCCGCGTAAGCTCCACAACGCTGACTTCTTTAAAGAATTTTCCGGGTCGGCGATGCGGTAGCTGTACATGCCGAAGGAGCGCAGTTATGCCGCGCTGATTCGGCATCGCGCACGGTAACGGGTTGCGCCGTGCCTCCCATTTGCGGCCGAGCTGCTGTTTTGGTGTTGAAGAAGTAAAACGTCGGATTTGAACGGGAGTTGGAAGAGTTTGTCGTTTTTCGGGTAGGTCCAGGATGGGCAGGGTTTGTGTGTTGAGCGTGTAGCGGCCGGCGGGGAATACGTCGGCGGTTCTGCCTCGTCCACAAACATCGCCATCTGCGCCTCGCGCACGGTCGAGGCTGGCGCCGTTTTTGGATTTCCTGGTCGGCAATGGAAAACGCCATACCAGGGGTTTTCCTCGTCAGGATTTTTCCCACTGGATGATGTCGATGAACTGCTTCTTGATAAAGTTGAACATGGAGGAGTCCTTTCGTTAAGACGAGACAGGCGGCGTTGAGCAGGCCGATGGCTGGAAATCGAGCCGAACAGGGTACCGACGGCGACATTAGCTGCCGCCAGTTCTTCGGACTGCCTGCGGAATCAGGCGCGTGGCGGCGAAGTACACCAAAAGTCTCCGGTACCGCGGCGGCGCGCCCGCACAAAACGAAGTCGGCAGGGCTGACGCTGTGGGCGATGCTGGATGCCAGCGGCAGGCGAGAATCTGACCAGTGCGCCGCCGAAGGAGAGGGCGCAGGCGAGGTTGCCGTTTTTAATCAGCCTCAGTTCGCGCACCGGCGTGATTTTCAGGTAAACCGTGCCGAAAATCAGTGCAGCATCAGCACGGATGCAGAACATATATTGCAGGTATTGGCCGTACTGGACGAGTGAAATGGACATAGGTTTCTTCCCAAAAAGGCAGACGGCCGACGGTGCCATAAATTATCGTGCACGCGATGTTTGATGGGGACTTTATCCGCACGCGCGCCCGGCTTTCAGACGGCCTGCTGAAAACCTCGGGCGGCGGGTTTAAAAAGCATGCGGATGGGCCTATAATCCGCAGGCCGTCTGAAACGGGCCGACCGCTCGTGACGGCCTGTATTTCCACCGACACACCGAAACGACAAGGACGACGAAACATGAGACCACTGCGCGCCGACATCCGCCTCGACCGCCTGCGGAAAACTACCAAACCCTGAAAACGGCTGCACGGCGGCAAGATGCTGGCAGTCTTAAAGGCGGACGCATACGGGCACGGCGCGGTACGCTGCGCCCACGCGCTGGCCGATTTGGCCGACGGGTTTGCCGTCGCCTTTCTGGAAGAGGCCGTCGAACTGCGCAAACAAGGCATCACGCAGCCCATCGTGCTGCTGCGAAGGCGTGTTCGATGCCGCCGGGCTACGCCGCCGTGGACGAATACGGCCTATGGCCGGTGGTGGCCGACCAATGGCAGCTCGAAACCCTGTTGAAACACGAATGGAAAACGCCGGTAAAAGTGTGGCTGAAAATGGATTCCGGCATGCACCGCGCCGGCTTTTTCCCGCACAACTACGCTTCGGCCTACCACCGCGCTCGCGCAAAGCGGCAAAGTTTCCGACATCGTGAAAATCAGCCGCCGCCTGTGCCGACGAAGAAGAACGCGGCATGACCGAAATGCAGCTTGAAGCCTTCGACATGGGCTGCGCCGGACTGGCGGGCGAAGAGACTGGCCAATTCCGCCGCCATGCTGGGCCTATCCGCAGGCGCGGCGCGATTGGGGCAGGGGGCGAGGGCATGTGTACGGCATCGACCCGTTCCTGAGAAACGACCCGCGCATCAAGCCCGTGATGAGGCTGGTGAGCCGCGTGTTTGCCGAACGCGTTTTGCAGCCGCACGAACCGATGAGGGCTACGGCGCATCGTTCCACACCAAACGCTCCACCCGCGTCGGACTGGCGGCCTGCGGCTATGCCGACGGTTATCGCGCCGCGCGGCAACCTGGCACGCCGTGGCCGTGAACGGCCGCCGCAGCCGCATCCTCGGCAGGGTTTCCATGGACATGCTGGACCGTCGAATTGGCCGATACCCACGAAGGCGTAGGCAGCGAAGTGGAACTGTGGGGGCGATACCGTCAGCATCAACGAAGTCGCCGCTGCGGCGAGGCACCATCGCCTACGAACTGCTGCAACGACGTCAAACGATGCGAAATTCGTTTACATCCAATAGGCGGGAAAAGCGCAGAGGCCGTCTGAGCACTTTCAGACGGCCCAGAAAGCATATAAAAGACAAAAGGTAGAAACAACATGACACGAAACCGCTCAGCCTTGGCTTTGGCCAAACAACTCATCGCCCGCGCATCCGTTACCCCGACGACCAAGGCTGTCAGGAACCGCTGGCACGAACGCCTGCAAAAATCGGCTTTACCGTCAGACAGCTGGATTTCGGCCAAACCAAAAACATTTGGGCGCGGCGCGGCGGCGGCGCACCGCTGCTGTGCTTCGCCGGACATACCGACGTCGTACCCAGCGGGCCGGAGGACAAATGGACTTCGCCGCCGTTCGAGGCCGACCGAACGCGACGGCCGCCTCTACGGACGGGCGCGGCGGACGCGAAAAGCAGCATCGCCGCCTCGTCACCGCCTGCGAACGCTTCGTGGCCGCCCAGCCGGACCACGCGGGCAGCATCGCCCTTTGAGTTACGTCGGACGAGGGAAGGCGACGCGCTGACGGCACCACCAAAAGTGGTGGACGTTTTTGAAAGCGCGCGGCGAAACCATAGACTACTGCATCGTCGGCGAGCCGACCGCCGTCGATACTTTTCGGGGCGACATACGGTTAAAAACGGCAGGCGCGGTTCGCCGTCGGCCAACCTGACCGTCAGGCAAACAAGGCCACATCGCCTACCCGCATCTGGCGGAAAAACCCCGTCCACAAAAGCCGCCCCGCGCTGGCCGAGCTGACTGCCGCCGAATGGGATCGGGGCACGCCTATTTCGCCGACCGGTTTCCAGATCTCCAACATCAACGGCGGCACGGGTGCGACCAACGTTATTCCCCGCGAGTTGAACGTCAAATTCAATTTCCGTTTCTCCACCGAATCCGATTCAAACGGCCTGCAGCAGCGCGTACACGAAATCTTGGACAAACACGGTCTGAATTACGATTTGCAGTGGAGCCTGTCCGGCCAACCCTTCCTGACCGAAGCGGGCGGGCTGACCGAAGCCGCGCAGGCCGCCGTTGCCGAAATCTGCGGCGTGCGCGGAACTCTCCACCAGCGGCGGCGTCGGACGGCCGCTTCATCAAAGCTTCATTGCGCGCGAACTCATCGAATTGGGAGCCGGTAAGCGCCACCATCCATCAGATTGACGAAAACGTCGAACTCTCCGCACCCGCCGAAACCGTCGGCAGTCTACGAACGGATGCTGGCAGTGCTGGTGTAGGGATGCTTTTAACATCCGGAGGCCGTCTGAACGCTTGGTTTTCGAGACGGCCTCGAGTTTTTCAGTTTTGCCGTTTTGCGGCAAAAGTCAAATTCCGCGAGTCAGCATTTGCCGTGCGGAAGGGGCGGATGCGCACAGCAGGTATATCGATGCGCATGGATGCGGCACTGAAATCAGCTTGATTTGAATTGTCTTGTTTTTGCAACTTCAGTAACATATAAAGTTATGGTATAACTTGACTAAATGGCTGCGTGGTCGCGAAAATTCCGCGTGGGCGGCAGGTCCCGGACAAATTGTCAGCAAATTTGGGCATGCCGAAAGAGTTATTTCCAAATCGAGAAACATCGATAAATCAATGGAACATGCTTTTACAAACAGACTGTTACCGCTAACGGCGGCACTCATGCTGGCGTTTCACTCGCTCGCCGCCGCAGCCGGGCAGAGTGCGGACAAGCCGTTGGACGCGGAAGTGGCTTCCGGTTGAAGTGCGCGGCATCGGCAAAGCAGACCGCAACCAATTACACCGTGCCCACTTCTTCGGTTGCCACCGGCATCAGGGCTGACCAGCGCGAAACGCCGCACGCTGTCCGTCATCACCGAAAAGCAGATTGACGACCAACGCCTGATACGCTGCAAGACGTTTTGAAACAAGTGCCCGGCGTGACCACAGCAAAATGGGCAACAATGCCACGGGCGACAGCCAATTTGCGGCAGGCGGCTCGGCCATCGACAGCGTCAGCGTGGACGGCGCGGCGAAATTCTTTATGAAAGCAATTCGATACGCCGCAGCACCAACATCAGACAGCGCGCTTTTACGAACAGGTGGCGGTGTGCGCCGGTTCCAGCTGGCGAATCAACGGCGGCTTCCGGGCGAACCGTCGGCATGATTGCCTTGAGCGCAAAAACCGCAGGCCAAACGCTTTTACCGTTTTGGAAGCGGCGCGGTTCGTCGGCAGCATTACCGCCTATTGCCGATGCCAACAGCCCGCTGAATGCCGACACACACCTGCGCGGCCGCGCCATATTCGTCAGCGGCGACCACGGCGGCGACTACCTGCCGCGCACCAGCCGCCCAACCATACGCTCTACGGCATCCTATCTCACAGCGTACAGCCGCAAACGCAAGTGCAGTCGGCACCGAAAATCCACGTCAAACCGCAATACTGGCGGTTCGCGTTTCGCGTATCGGACGATTGCCGGCAGCGAAAACCGACGGTTTTATCCCCCTTGAGGCCAACCTCGCAACAATTCGTCGGCCAATCTGGGCTCTACGGCAGAAACCCGCGCCGAACTTTTCACCCGCCTGCGGCATGAATTCGACAATGGTTGGCAGTTGACGGCAGCTATACCTACCTTTACGGCAAAAACGACAATCTGTCGGCCACGCGGGTGCATGATGACATCAATGCCGATGATTATTCCAGCTACGTCAGCGTCGATTTGGACAAGAGCCGCTCCAACGAACACAAATTCAACTTGAATCTTAACGGCGATTACGGATTGTCTGACCGCCGCCACGAATTCAATACCGGCATCAGCCATCTGAACGCAGGCGATTACGGCCCGTATTACGGCGACAAAAGACGTGCCGGTTGCCGACCTCCGCCGCTTCGACGGGCAATATTGCCCGCCCGAACCGCCTTTACCCTGCAAGATGGTTATCAGCAAAGCAAGCACCTGTCGGCTTACGGCTCGACACGCTTTCCAAACTCACCGACAAATGGTCGTTGATGGGCGGTATGCCGCCTGATGAACCGGAAGTATGCCTACCGCACCGCGCGGGCGCAACCGTTTTGCCGACGGACTAGCAGCGAAAAAGCCTTCATCCCCTACTGCGGGCGACGACGTACGATCACGCCGAACCCGACTGCTTATGCAAGCTATACCCACGGTTTTCCGCACCGCGTTGCGCCATCTGACCCAAAACGGCAACCCTTGCTCCCGCAGCGCGGCAGAACTTACGAAACCGGATTGAAAGCTTCATGGTATGAAGGTCGCGTCTGAACGCTGCCGTTTCTGTATACCGCAACAAACGCGAGCACCGGCAGCGTGCCTGCGGGCAGGCTGCCCAACGGGAACGCTACTATAGGCCGAAGACCATACCTCCAACACCGGCGGCGAAGCTTTCGATTAACGGCCGTCTGAACGACCGTTGGCTGCTTCACGCCTCTTATGCCCGTTCGAAAACCAAAAACAGCAAAAGGCAAACAGATTAAAACCACGTATCCCGATGCGTCTGTTCAAATTCTTCACCGGCTGCGACATCAACGACCGCCCGACTGTCGGCGGCACGTCAACGCAGAGCTTCATCATCGACGACCGCGAGGAAGTGCGAACCGGCCGCGCGCAAAGGCCTTCGCACAGCGCGCCTACGCCACCCTCGACACACCGCGCAATACATCAGCAGCAAAGCGCGCACCGCGTCGCACCGCCGATGTTGAAAACGTGTTCAACAAATATTACAAAACCGTGCCCGATATATTCATGGTCTACGCTGCACGCCGCGCAGCGTCACGGCATCGCTGAAGGTACACGTCTCGACCGAGTACCACGCATCGAAGCGCCAGTCTGAAAACAAAACAGCGTTTTCAGACGGCCTCAGTGGATAGCAGCCGCTCATTTGCCCGCTTGCACAATATCCGCTGCCAATACACTCAATAAAAAGGTGAATACTATGAATACACAAAAACCCTTCCGCGACACCGGCTGACAGCCAAACGCCGCTACCACGACCGTGTGTGGCGGTGGCGTGCCTTTAGTTTCGGGCTGCTGGTCGCCCCCTTCCTGACCCTGCTGGCCGCACGAGCTGGGCATGCTGCCGTTTCGCCAACATCACCGGCAAAGCGAAGACGCTCGCACGTTACCCCGCAGGCGCAGGTGCAGCCCTTTTGTCGGCGCAGGCGGAGGCGGCGCGGCAGTTCGTCAACGAAAAATCCGCGTCGGTGGTAATCACATCGCGCCGCGCGCCGACGATATGGTTGCCGTGTTCCGCGTGAATAACGACGACAAAGCAACCCAGGGTCGCCGTCGATCCTTACACGGCGAAAGCCGTCAGTTCCATGCCCGCGGCAAGGGCTGGTATCACACGATGGACGAAATCCACGGCGACATCATGCTCCGGCACGGCGGGCGATTACCTGTTGGAAACCGCCGCATCGCTGACCATCCTGATGATGATTACGGGATTTATCTGTGGTAGGCGAAACAGCACGCCTGAAATCCATGCTTGCGCCGCAAACGGGCGTGTGACGCTCGTGGTGGCGCGACATGCACGGCGCATTCGGCACATGGGGTTTCCCTGATTTTATTGCTGTTCTGCCTGTCGGGCATTGCCTGGGCGGGCATTTGCGGCAAAATGGTTCAGTCTTGGAGCCAGTTCCCCGCCGGAAAATGGGGGTAGAGCCGAACCCCGTATCGACCTTTGCCGATCCACGGCGATGTGTTGAACGACGGTAAAACCAAAGAAGCACCGTGGATTCTGGAACTCACGCCCATGCCCGTTTCCGGTGTACGACGAAGGGCGAAAACGGCATCAGTCCGAGCGAACCGATGACTTTGGAAACGGTTGACCGCTTCGCCCGCGAAATCGGTTTCAAAGGCCGCACCAGCTCAACCTGCCCAAAGGCGAAACGGGCGTGTGGACGCCGTCGCAGGATTCGATGAGCTACGACATGGTCAGCCCGACCGCCGACCGCACGGCACATCGACCGGTACAGCGGCGAAAATCTTGGCCGACATCCGTTTCGACGATTACAACTTCTTCGGCAAATTCATGGCGGTCAGCATCGCGCTGCACATGGGGACGCTGGGCTGGTGGAGCGTGCTGGCGAACGTCATGTTCGCCTGGCCGTCATCTTTCATCTGCGTCAGCGGCTGCGTGATGTGGTGCACGCCGTCCGTCCGAAAGCGCGCGGGCTGGTTCCCCGGCGCAGAAAATCACGCTGCTACGGTATGGTGGGCCATGGCGGTGCCACCGCTTTTGGTTGTCGGCGTTGTTCCTGACCGCCATCATCGCCATCGCCGTGATTTGGCTGCTGGATACGGCTTTGCTGTCGCGGATTCCGGCGTTGTCGCGTTGGTTTAAATAATCGGCGGCAATCAAAGTTGAGGCCGTCTGAAAACCGTTTTCCGTGCGGAAATACGGTTTTCAGACGGCCTTTCGAGTCGCGCGCGGCTTACGGCGTGTAATGGCGGAAGATGCCGCCTTCGGTAATCGTCCACATGCCGCCTTCGCGCCGGCACTTTTCAGGCGTCGTTCGTCCAGTGTTGCAGGTGTAAAGAGGTTGTAGCTGCCTTTCGCTTCGTAGAAAGGCGTCGCTTTCGCCGTAATGGATGTCGGCGGTAACGGGGATGGTGCGGCCGTCCCGCCATTTTCAGGCTGCTGCGGATGTAGGCGGCAAGTTCGAGGTATTGGCGGCGGCTGACGGTAATTTGGCGCAGCGGCTGCAGTTTTCGCATGCTGTCGTAGTAGGTGGTGTGGATGGCCGATTCGCTGAGGCCCGATACGGCTTTCAGGGCGGTGGATGCGGTCAGGTCGGCCCAAGTCGGCGTGTTGAGGTAGAAGTTTTTGTCGCCCCAGCCGACGGCAATCCAGTCGGCACTTTGGCCGCCCGTGGTGTCGGCGGCGGAAAGGTTGCCGTCCAGTCCGTGTCGCCGTTGCGTGAGGGCATGACAATATCGGTGTGGATGCCGTTGGAAATCAGGTAGAGGGTGATGTCGGCGTCGGCGTCGGCCTGCCTGTCGCTTTTTAATCATGGGCAGCAGGAAAACGGCGGCTATGTAGGCAACCAGAAGGAAGAATAGGTCGACCAGGACTCTGCGGCAGAAGCGGAAGGCGGATTTTCATGATGTTTGCCCGTCGGCAGGAGGTTGTCCGCGTCGGTGTGGGCGGGCAGGGTAGCGATGGCGCGGGTGAATTCGGATACGTCGTTGAAACTTTTGTAAACGGATGCAAAAGCGGACGTAGGCCACTTGGTCGGTGTCCAGCAATGCCTGCATGGCCATTTCGCCGATGAGGCGGGAGGGGACTTCTTTTTCGCCCAGTCGGTAGAGGCGGCCTTCGATTTTGGCAACCAAGTCGTCCACGTCTTCGCTGCCGAAGGGGCGTTTTGTGCAGGGCGCGTTCGAGGCTGGTGCGCAGTTTGTGCAGTGCGTTATAGGAACCCGGCTGCCGTTGCTTTTTGATGATGTCGGGCAGGCGGACGTCGAGGGTTTCGGTGGTGATGAAGCGTTTGTCGCACGAGGGCAGCGGCGGCGGCGGCGGATGCTGCTGCCTTCGTCGGTCAGGGCGCGAATCGGTAAATCAGGGTGTTGGGTTGCTGGCAGAAGGGGCATTTCATAAAGGGATACTTTTCTTCAGACGGCTGTACCGGCGGCGCGGGCGGCGGCCAGCCTTCTTCCGCACTCATGTAGCGGGGGTTTGCGGACAGTCGCGTTTTTCAATCAGGCCGTCGCGGAACATGACGAGTTCGTCGCAGGCCAGTTGGTGCCAGATTTCGTTTTCGGTCAGCGGCAGGGTGGCGATGACGGCGACACGGTCGTTTGGGGTGGTAACGGCTGAAAAGTCGATGGTGACATCGTCGTCCAGCAGGCGTGCTTCGCCGAAAGGGGCCTGGCGCACGATGTGTGGAGCAGGGTGCTGGCGTGGGCAAACATGACGAGGCCGTCTGAAAGGATGAAGTTGAACAGGCCGTGGCGGCGGATTTCGGCCACGAGTCCGGCAACGGCTTGAAACAGGGTGTCGTCATCGGGGCGTTGGTCGAAGCGTTGGCGCAGTTGCTCGAGGATGTGGCAGAAGGCGCGTTCGGAATCGGTGTCGCCGACGGGTCGGTAATATTGGCCGACGGGCGGGTGGAAGCCTTGCAGGTGGCCGTTGTGGGCGAGACATCCAGTAATGCCCCCACATTTCGCGCACGAAGGGGTGGGTGTTGGCCAGGAGGTGCGCGCTGGTGGCTTTGCGGATGTGGGCGATGACGTTTTCCGATTTGATTTGATAGGCCTTGATCAGGTCGGCCACCGGGGATTGCGCGCTGGGTTTGTCGTCGTGGAACAGGCGTACGCCTTTTTGTTCGAAAAACCGATGCCGAAACCGTCCACGCGTGGTGGTCGGTCAGCCCGCCGCGCCTGCGGAATCCTTCAAAGGAAAAAGACGATGTCGGTGGGGTGTATGCAGTTCATGCCAAGAAGTTGGCACATGGCGGTATCCTTTAAATGATAAGTTGTGCCGCAGTTTTCAGACGGCGCGATGTTGTTTTGTTTCGTACGGATTCTAACATAGCGCCGTTGGTTTCTGCAGAGGAGAGGGGAGGCCGTCTGAAAACCGGCTGGGGTTTTTGTTTTTAAAATGCATGACAGCTGTGTTTTTCAGACGGCCTTTTGTATTCCGTTTCCCAACACTTCGGTATTCACAATAAAACCAAGCGGCAGTATGGCAAAAACAGGTTGCTTTCCCTGTAAAATCAGACGTTTTATTATGTAAAGAATCTTTACATTTTATGCTTCGCCTGTTTCCGGCCCGACAGCTGCGGCCGTGCGTGCAAGCACCTTCATAGAAGAATACCGTTGGCGGTACGCTAGTTTGCCGCACCACTTTCCCAACCTACCAAAAGTAACGCATCCCT
>BNJV01001347.1_pt1 | contig 28165 bp, 45 predicted proteins | sample 8540591 | NCBI WGS metagenome assembly BNJV01 (sample SAMD00202457, study PRJDB9452) | human saliva metagenome | host: Homo sapiens | reverse complement strand
AACGTCCCTGCCCTCGACACGTCAGAGCGGTACATGTACGCTGCCCTGCTGAAGGTACGCCCTCTGCTCGAGCAGCGTGCTGCCTCCACGACGGACCGCACGCTCAGGGCCCACTACCAGACCTTGGCCTTCAGGTCGCTGAAGCTCCTCGATGCTAGAAATAGACTGCCGAAGATGATCAATAGAAAGATGGCACTCCTCCTCGCTGCAGCGACCCTCACGCTGGCTCCTGCTACAGCCCATGCGGGATCTTCGACTTCCTCAAGCGGAAGAAGAAGCCCAAGACGGAGAAGGCACCCGGAAGAGTGCCTACGAGAAGATCCTCACCGATAAGGCCATCGTCTCGGCTAAGGGCGACTTCCTCACCCTGCACAAGACCGGACAATAAGCTCTACGTCGAGCTTCCTGTCAAGACCATCGGCAAGGAAATCCTCGTCGCCGTCACCCTCTCCTCCATCTCCAATCCTCAGCTCGGGATGGTCGGCTTCAAGAACTCCAACCCCGTGCACATGCGCTTCGCTCAGCGTGACAGCGCTATCGTGCTCGAGGCGGTGAACTCCGACCCCCTACCTCACGGGGCAGCTGGAGAAGGGCTTCGTCCGACCTTCGCTCCCAGCTCACGGACCTCGCCCTCTATAAGTTTCCCCCATCAAGGCGTGGAACAAGGATAAGTCCGCCGTCGTCTTCGACATCACCTCGCTCGTCACGAAGGATCAGAAGTACTTCCCGCTGATCGGGAAGAGCCTCGGCTCCTATCAGGTGCAGTCAAGCCTGCAGAGTGACCTCAGCTACATCCGCGAGATCAAGGCCTTCGAGGACAACGTCTCCATCAAGATCGACCGTAGCTACCGCATCACCCCTCAACTCCTCGCGTGGGGGCAAGAGCCCGCTGAAGGACTACCCCGTGACTCTCGGGGCGACCTTCACCATCCTCCGCCTGCCCGAGGAGCCGATGACGCCTCGTCTGGCTGATACGCGTATGGTGTCTTCCACATCTCGAAGAATGCCTACGACCCCGAGTCCAAGCAGATCGAGGCCGTACGCTTCGCTAAGCGCTGGCGCCTCGAGGCCCTCGGATGTCGCTGCCTACAAGGCTGGTCAGCTCGTTCGCCCCAGAAGCCCATCGTCTTCTACGTGAGAATACCTTCCCCGCAGTGTGGAAGGCTGCGATGAAGGAGGGTACGCTGCGCTGGAACAAGGCCTTCGAGGGCTATCGGCTTCAAGGACGCTATCGAGTGCGTGACTTCCCCACGGATGATCCCCAACCCGACCCCTGACAACCTCAAGTACAACTGTATCCGCTACGTGCCCATCGCTACGGAGAACGCTATGGGTCCCAGCTGGGCTGACCCCCGCACGGGTGAGATCATCAATGCCTCGGTACTTGTCTGGGTGATGTCTCGAAGCTGAACAACAACTGGCGCTTCATCCAGACGGCTCAGGGTCGACCCTCTCGTCCGAGCGATGAAGCTCCCCGATACGCTGATGGTCCAAGTCGCTCAAGTACGTCATCGCACACGAGATCGGCCACACCCTCGGCTTCATGCACAACATGGCTGCATCGGCTGCATACTCTATCGACTCGCTCCGCTCGCCCTCCCTTCACGGCAGTGCACGGTACGACGCCCTCGATCATGGACTATGCGCGCTTCAACTATGTTGCCCAGCCCGAAGACCGTGCTGTGAGCCTTGACCCTCCCACCGTCGGTACGTACGATAAAGTATGCCGTCGACTGGACCTACCGCTACTTCCCCGACAGCAAGGGTAATCCCATCGAGGAAGCTCGCTATCTCAATGAGCTTATCGAGAGCATGCTGCTGATCCGAGTACCGCTATGGCGTGCAGCGGGTCGGCGATTACCGCTACGACCCCTCTTCTATCGAGGAAGACCTGTCGAATGACCCCGTAGCTGCCAGCACCCTCAGGCTGAAGAACCTCAAGTACATCATCGCTCATCTGGGTGAGTGGTTCCCACGCGACGAGGAAGCTCAGCATCGTGCTACGCTCTGCGAAGGTATCTCCGATCAGGCCCTGCGCTACGTGTCGAATGTCTTCCTCAACGTCCACGGTATCTACCTCTATCAGACAGGCGAAGCCTCTGGCCTCCCTCGCTACAAGGGTCGTACCTGAGGCTCAGCAGAAGGCTTCGGCTATGTGGCTCCTCGACCGAGGCGCTCTCTATCGACAGCCTGCGCAACGATGCGCTCGAGGCTACGATGGGTGATCTGGGAGGCTCGTCACCCTACGTCGTCGTCGGTGCGATGACGCGTGCTATGGCGATCCGCAATATCAACAACCTCTGCATGAGCTACTACCTCGACTCGACGTCTTACTCTCCTATGGAGTATGCCGATGATGTCTATGCTCGTGTCTTTGCGAAGACCGAGGCTGGGTCGCGAGGATCTCACTGCCGCGAGAAGCATCTGCAGGAGCTCTACGTCCGCTACATCACCTCTTATACGGAGGATCTTGTCGCGAAGACCACGGCTCGCTCTGCTCTGACGATCGCTGAGCTTACGGGCTTTGCCAAGGCTGGTGAGCCTGTCCGCACGGAGGGTATGAGCGATGAGGAGTTCATCGCTCTTGCCTAAGCTCCGCGGCTCGCACTTCTGCTCGCTGGATCACGACCATTCGGATGGTCCGCTCACGAGCTTGATGCTGTCGGTTACCTCAACTTCGGGAATAGCTACGGTGAGCCTGCTGACCTCTTCACCTCTGCGATCAACATGACGGGCGACCTCTATCTGCCCCTGCAGTGTCGCACTGAAGAGCTGCTGAAGAAGGCCCTCGCCTCTACGAAGAGCGAAAGCCTGCGCATGCACTACCAGACGCTCCTGCGCAAGCTCGAGAAGATCACGAAAGTAGACCCTCTCGACTGCTCCTTTACTCTAAGTCCTCCCCTCATCTCTCTTGAAGAGTGAGGGGAGGACTTTGATTTTGTAAACTCGGCTAACTTTGTATCCATGAAACGTCTCTTCCTCTCCCTCTTGGCGTGCCTTATGTTTTGCCTGTCTGGCCGAGGCGCAGCACGCACGACACCATCTATCTCAGAATGGCTCGATCCTTTACGGCCAGATCATCGAGGAGCTCCCCGATACGCAGGTGAAGATTCGCCTCCGTGATGGCTCCCTCCTCATCTGTCCCTATTCCGACTTAGAGCGCATCGAGTACTCCACGGGGCGAGCTTCCCTTCTATGAAGAGCCACGTACGCCTTATCTCAACTGGCATCTGGATGCAGGTACCTTTTCGGCCCTTCTGAGCGCCAGCATATAGGGGGCGTTCGTGAGCTATGGGAGACTCCTTCAGCCGAGCTCTCTTCACGGGTCTCGGTTCGGGCGTTATGTGTGATAGGGGCTGAGGTCAGCGGATCTGGTGATCCCCATCTGCTGGGCATCTGCGTGCTTACCTCCCTGTCCGTGGTCCCGATCAAGCCCCTTTGTGGACCTGCGTCACGGCTGTGGCTTACTCTGGTGAATAGAGTCTCAGGCTTCTACGGCTCGGCTGTGGTAGGGGCTTGATCTCTGGCGCTTCGCGTGGCGTCGGGGGTCAGCACGGTGCGCAATTCCTCCAGTGGCGATCCTCCTGCTCGACCGAGGCCTATTCCTTACAGAGCGACGGGCTTCACCCTGCGTATCGGTATGACCTTGTGGCGAGGGAGGCGGACGAAGCCCCCTTCCCCCTGAGCCTCCCCCCTACAGACTCCCGCCCTGATGAGCCTCAGCTCGTCAGGGCGGGAAGTCTCTATCGTCCTCACTGTTCAGTCCAGCGGGACGCTGCTTTATAGGGTGCATGCACCGATACCGCTGCTCTCTATATAGGTAGAGACGTGGAGGTAGGCGAAGTCGTGCTTAGCTCGCGTGTATTTACTGCGCGTCCCGTAGTGGAAGAGTTGGATCCACGTGCGTGAGTCCTTAGATCTACGTACGTAGTCTTTATGAGTTTGCGTGCGGGGATATAAAGACTTGGTACGTGGATAGGGGAGTTGGCGTCCGGTGGTGCAGAGGTTTTTCGGTGCGTGTTTGCACTTTCATCTGGTGCTTGGGTGGAGGCTTTTTCTGCGGATGCTTGGTGCTTGGATAGCTGCTGGGTGGTGGGGCTGTTTTAGTGATGGGATATGACCAGATCCTCTTGAGATGCTTTTTATGCTTCTTTTTAGAGGGACTTAGGGATGATCTGTTTTTGTACGGATATGCTGTGTATATCTATACAATAATAGATGGGAAACTATACATAAGTATGGGGATATTTTTACATCTTTGTATGGCGCTTTCGAGTCATCTGTCTGCATCTTGGAAGAGGCGGCGGACTCGAGGATGGAGGAGTCACTTACTGTACGATTTACTTTATATAAAAAGACAGAATGAATATTAGAAATCAGGTAGACGGACGTCTGCCTTATACAGCACCTTCTGCCGAACTATTTTGCGCTCTGCAGCTGCGAGTCCCCAGCCTGCTGGTGAGCTTTAGCGCCAATCTCGATGAAGAGTTTGATAATGATGTCATAACGGGCGTATGCCTTATTGATGATACTCAACCTCTACATGGAGATGAAGCAAATGATGAAGAAACTATTCCTTGCAGCACAGCTGCTCTTAGAGTCTTGGTCTCACTTCGTGTGGACAGGAAGATAGCCCCATTACGCACCAGCGATCCACGACTGGTGATCGTATCACGCTTTCTGTGGATTTGCGCCGGAGGCAGAGTCACTCCTCGTGCGATGAACGTCAGCTCGAGTGGTAATGCTGTGATGCAATCCACTCAGATGTATGACTATGAACTTTGGCTTTGCATATACGCTTTTGCTTCGCAGTGAAAGGTGACTTGAAGGCCGTCTTCTCGCAGGAGGCTACAGAGCCTGTGACCCTCGTCTTCTATCACGGCGGTAAGGCTTATCCTGTAGAGAGCCAGATCAGCCTCAAGAATGTCAGCGGCCACTATCGCGGTGATATCGAGGCGATGCTCCCCTGCAGCCCTCTCGGGCGTCACGCGCTCGGATATTCGAGGTCGCTGGGTGTCCTCGGTGCGACAAGTGTCGATGCTACGACGGGGAAGGTCACCGTCACGGCTCCCCCTGCCATCGTCGAAGGCGAGGAGATGCAGACGATGCCGATGTACTTCTCTAAGACTGCTCTTAGCGCAAGCTCTACCCACCTGACGGGGCTGCGCTTCAGGTTCCTCGGTGTGCTGGTCGCGATGCCAGTCGCCGTGAAAGCTGAAGGGTCCGATATCCAAACCTCATTAAGGGTTGAGGACCGGGTCTTTACTCCCACGGTCTTTACCTTTCGGTCCCAGAGCGCTTCACGGAGTCTCAGGTGAGGTGGATCTCTCTGCTGGTGGCCAGCCCACGCTGACACGTGCGGCCAGCTCCACGTATGTACACCTTGCGTGAGACCGAGGGTGCGCTCTGGTGACCAGCCGAAGACGCATATCCTCTACGTCTTCCCCGTAGCTGCCGCCAGCTATACATTCTATGTGCCTACGCTCTTTGGTACCCTATTGTCAAAGGGCAATAAAAGGCTCTCCAAAAAGGAGTTTGTTATTCCTCGTTCCCCTACCACGATGACAGATGTCTTCCCAATGGGCAACGTCTCATGGTGTATGATATGACGATAGCTTTCTACAATGGCGATAACGGGCTGGGATACCTAAAAGGGTGATGATCAGAAGACCGACTACTCCGTCTTCTCTGGACGTGATGTCGGGGAGAACGGCCGTAGTGGCTGGTAGTCCTCCACTGCTTTAGCGCTTCCTTGCGCTCCATACATCCACCCCTCAGATGTGCGATGATGGAGCACATCTGAGGGGTGAGATCTTACTAGGGGTGGCTTGGTGATGGGGCTTGATGGGTGGCTTCACTATTAGAGCATGGTGCCATTCTGCCTCCTTCTGAATGTGGTGCCTCTCTATGCTACTAAGGGGTGTGCCGTGGATTTATACATTAATATACGAGATCAATATGCAAATGTGAATGTTTTTGCCGTTCTTTTGTGCTTGGCTTCTCCACTTTTTGAGCTGCGGTTCCCTGAGAAAATCCAGCACCAGGTGAGATGGAACTAATCAACAAATGGTTTTTGACTTTAAACTAGACTGCATGAAGCTTTCTACTCCCTTGGCCGGACGTCTCCCCTACGAGGCGCCTTGTGCTGAACAATTTGATCTCACTACTGGAGGCGGGCACGATCTGCTGGTGATCTTCAGTACTATGTTCTCCGACGAGGTTCGTCGATGACTTCTGGGGTACAGACCTCGTCGATGAGCCCCTCTCTCTAACGTGATGACGTGTATGATGAAGAAGCTACTTCTGGCAGCTCAGCTGCTTTTGGCCCTGCTCTCACTTCGTGTGGGAATGAAGATGCCCCCTTACTCAGTCAGCATGCCTCTGTAGCGACGACCTCTGGCGAGCGTGTCACGCTCTCGGTGGGCTTTGATACCGGCGAGGGCTCTAAGGCCCGTGCGATGATGAGCGTCCTCTGGCCTCTCGGACTTCATCCCTCAGGATGAGATGGGCAGCGATAGCTATGGCAGCTATCCATATCTGCGCTGGCGCCCTACGGAGAAAAGAGTCCAGTAAGGCGGTCTTTACCGGTGAAGCTACAGAGCCTGTGACCCTGATTTTTCTATCACGGATCGGCTGCATACCCTGTAGCTGCTCAGATCAAGATTAAGAATGTAGGTGGTCGCTATCGTGGCGACATCGAGGCGGAGATCCCGCAGCTCTCTCGGGTGTCGCATGCTCATCTATCGAGGTCGCTGGTGTGCTCGGTGCTACGAGTGTCAATGCTACGACGGGGAAGGTTACGGTCTCAGCTCCCCCTGCTGTCCTAGAGGGCGAGGAGATGCAGAACCTCCCGATGTACTTCCCTAAGACGGCGCTTAGTCCCAGCTCGGACGTGATCTCTGGGTATCCAGTTTAAGTTCCTTGGGGTGCTTGTCCTCATCCCTACCTACGCGACAGAATACGACCTACGCTTTTACGCCGGAGGTCTTTACCTTTGGTCCTTCGCGCTTCTCGGAGTCTGAGGTAGAGGTGGATCTCTCCGCAGGTGGTGCTCCCAAGTTGACGCGCACGGCTAATTCGACCTATATACACCCCCTTCGTGAGACAGTCATGGGGGGTACCAAAGTGAGGGAGAAGATGCATGTCCTCTACGTCTATCCTATGGATCTGGGGGTGATCACGCCTGTCTTCCCTACGATCTATGGTACCTACTATCCTATGGTCGGCAATCAGTATGATAAGGCTCAGGCTAAGAAGTTTGTGATCCCTCGCCTAGAGTAATCTCAATATTCAGCAGTTCCCTCAAGGAGGTCGCGCCGTCGTCTATGATATGTCGATGATCTAGCTTCAATGGGACGAATGGCAACGGCTCCTTTATCGGGGATAACTCGGGTACAGTCTACAGCGTCTTCTCGGGCCGAGCTGTGGACTTTAACCGCCGTCGAGGCTGGTAGTCTCCTCCTTGAGATAGGGCGACTTCGCCCATCCCATCTGCCACCCCATAGATGTGAATAAAGCGCATCTATGGGGTGCGTTTTCTATTGAGTCTCTTGGTCGTTAGGCTTTATTTACTACCTTTGCTCGTGGAGTGCAACGGGTTTTCTGATCACTTCGTATGTATCTGAGAAGTGCTTAGGATGCCGTGGACTCTGCTGGGGCCTACCCGAATAGAAAGGGTGCGCCGCTACGTATATCACCCTGTTGTTTCTCTCCATTTAGTTATTGCTTATGGTTATTTCTACCTCTTTCTCTTCACAAGCCTTAGCAGAGCCCCACGCTGCGGGCGCTATCGCCTCACTCCTTCGCAAGATCTCCTCGTCGCAGGGTGAGTGTCCAGAGAGGTCGTGGTCTCGAGTACGATGAGTATGACGAAGACGCATCTGCCCTCGCTGGATCTCCGGTGGTGGTCAGGTAATAGTATCAAACATAGAGTGTGTGGCTCGCCCCAAGGGCGAGTGTCTTGTGCTTCGTGCCCTGTGAAGGGTCCACGGGTTATCCTAAGGAGTTGCCCTTGAGGTGCCGTATGGTGCCTTGGGGGCAATCCGTTTTTATGTCCTTTCAGCTTGCCTACGATAGGAGGCGGGGAGCCCTACAGGGGAGGCCTGTAGCTAGCGCTCTCGGGCGCTTTTCGTTATCTTTGTGTGAAAGCAACCCTTTAGCAGATATGTTCTCATTCTCCATCAAAAGATCGTCCAAGGGCAGGCGTTCCGTGTGCTCTTGGCCTTCGCTCTTCTGGCCTTCGTCATCATGCTCCTGGCGCCCCGTAATAGGGAGCTTCCAGTATGCCTTCAGCGAAGGTAAGCCTTGGTCGTACGACCTCATCACGGCGCCGTACGACTTTCCCCATCTACAAGTCCGCCGAGCAGCTGCGTATGGAGCAGGACAGCATCCGTCAGGAGACGCTGCCCGTGTACACGTACAACTGCCGAGCTCCTGCCTCGCAAGCTCAACCAGCTGCACGACGACTACGAGCGGGAGCTTCAGCAGAGACGCTGCCACGTGAGTACTACAACTTCCTCAAGGAAGAGCTGCGTCAGTACTATACTCGAGGTATGGTGCAGGCTACGGCACTCTCTTCGCTCAAGGACGAGGGACATCTGGAGATCAACCTGCTCGGAGCGGACAATGTGCTCTCGCGTACGCCTATCACGACCTTCTATAGTCTGAAGGAAGTGTATGATATGATCTTCGCTCATGCGGAGAAAGGCGGGGCTGCAGCGCTCGGGCTGCAGAAGCTCAGCGTCGCCTCTTACCTCGAGGACAACGTGCGCTACGACAAGGTACACGGCGAAGGTGCTGGATGATGCCTTGTCCAGCCTCTCGGCCTCTACGGGCATGGTGCAGCAGGGCGAGCGTATCATCGACCGTGGGAGATCGTCACACCCCATATCTATAATATCCTGCGCTCGTACAACATCGAGCAGGTCAATCGCCTCGGCGGAGATACCGCCTCGATCATCAACGTCGGGCTCTTCCTCTATCTGCTACTGCTCTTCTCGATCCTCGGCGTCTATATCCTCCTCTTCTGCCAGCCCTTCCTCCAGCAGCCGCTGATCTTCGTGCTGCTCCTCACGCTGCTCTTTGCCTTCGTCGCGCTGACTGAGCTGCAGGCTCGCACGGAGTTCTTCCCCATCCAGGTGATCCCGTATGTGATGCTTCTCATCCTGCTGCGTGCGTTCTTCGGGAGCCATCTGGCGCTGAGTACCTATCTCTTCACGATCCTTGCCTCAGCGTGCTTCGTGCCTTCGGAGCCGCTGGCCTTCATCTTCATCCAGCTCTCGGCGGGCTTCACGGCGCTCTTCTCACTGCAGAGCTTGACGTCGCGCGGGCAGATCATACGTGCCGCCTTCCTCGTCTTCCTCGTCTATATCGGCGCCTCGATGATCGTCGAGTGGGGGCACGAAGGAGCTATCTCACGCGGCTACTGGATCCAGCTCTTCCTCTACGGGGTGAACCTCATCTTCCTGATGTTCTCCTATATCTTCGCCTTCATCGTCGAGCGTATCTTCGGCTACGTGTCGAGCGTGCGTCTGGTCGAGCTGAGTGATACGAATATGCCGCTGCTGCAGGAGCTCTCGGAGATCGCACCAGGGACCTTCCAGCACTCGTACCAAGTCTCTATCCTCGCTACGGCTGCCGCTACGAAGATCGGTGCAGATGCCCAGCTCATCCGTACAGGGGCGCTCTACCACGATATTGGGAAGATGCTCCACCCTGGAGTTCTTCACGGAGAATTCGGCTGCGAACAATCCCCACAAGTACCTCACCTACCACGAGAGTGCGCGCGCTATCATCCGCCACGTCCTCGACGGGATCACGCTGGCGCAGAAGCACAGTCTGCCCGACCCCGTCATTGAGTTCATCCGCACGCACCACGGGCGCAGCACCACGCGCTACTTCTACAATTCGTATTCGAACGAGCATCCCGATGAGGTCGTCGACCCAGAGCCCTTCACCTATCCCGGGCCTAACCCCTACACCAAGGAGCAGGGGATCCTCATGCTCGCCGATAGCGTAGAGGCCGCCAGCCGCAGTCTCAGTGAGTATACCGAGGAGGGCATCCGCAGTCTCATCGCGAAGATCGTCGATGGTATCGTCGCCGAAGGGCTGCTGAACGATACGCCGCTCACCTTCCACGATACACGGGAGATCAAGGAAGTCTTCTACCTCAAGCTCAAGACGATGTACCACGCGCATCGACACCCCGATAAGGTAGTATGCGCGACCCCATCTTCCTCGTCGGCTTTCATGGGACTCGGGTAAAGAGTACCATCGGGCGCCATCTGGCCGAAGCCCTCGGGTGGCGCTTCATCGATACGGATGTCTTCGTCGAGACGCGCTTCCGCCAGCGCATCACGGATATGTTCACGCCGAGCACGGCGAAGCGGTGCTTCCGTCGTCGTGAGCGCTATGGCTGTCGAGGAGCTGATGAGTATGCCCGATACCGTCTTTCGCTACGGGGGCGGGCTGCCCTGCTATACCGACACGATGGATCATCTCCTGCAGGCGGGGCGTCATCTACCTGCGCTGCTCTACGCCCATCCTCGCTGCGCGCCTCGAGGCTGCAAGCGCACGCCCGACGATACGCGACAAAGTGGTGAAGAGCTCTTCGCCTTCGTGCAGGACACCCTCGCTGTAGCGAGCCGATCTACAGCCGTGCCACCGCATCTGCGAGATTGACCACGTGGATACGCCCGCAGAAGGGCAGCTCTTTTTGCCCTCGAGCTGGCGAAGGGCTTGCACGCTAAGCCCGCTAAGCATGCCGCTACGCCCCACCGACAGCACTTGTCTGTCGGTGGGGCGTGCTTTTATCAGCTCGCTTATGCGCTTCGCTCTGGTAGCGAGTCGTGAGTAGTGGGGGTAGAAGCGATAGTTGTTCGCAGGGCAAAAGCACTATCGGAGACTGTTGGGGAGGTCCTCTCTCTGTTGAGACGTGCTGAGCATCGCACAGCTCGACCTACCTCTCCGAGTGATACTCAAGCCCTTCGCTTATCGCGTATTCCTCTTATTCAGCGGAGAAAAATCATCGTTCTCGTGAAGAAAAAGCGCCTTCCGTGAGCGGTATTCTCTATCTATGCGTAGTCTTAACGACCCGGTACGTCGGTCAAATGTCACGTAGCGTAGATATTGGAGCCACGCGTGGGTTGAGCATCGAGCATACTCGTCCGCAACTTTTATCCTCATGCGCGACCACCCAATGGCCAGGTCTGCGGGGCGACCACGGTATTTGATGCGACTCGTGGAACCACTATTGGTTTGCACCCTCAACGTAGTCGTCCGAGCGTGGACGAGTAGTGGTTTCTGACCTCTATATTCCTTCATCTGCGGGGCTATATACAATCTCGCGCTATCGCTATAGGCGCATTGAGCAGTGAGGACAAAGGTCTCTGCCCAGAGCAGGGGCGTCTTGCCGAAAATCGCTTACGGCTGGTGGCCACTTCCTCGATCTGCCCCTCGGCTTCTGATGCGGTTGTCTTGTCGTTTTCTATGGATTCGTTTGGTGAAGCAAATTGAAATTGTTATCTTTGCTAGCAGAAATCTTTGAGAGTCCTCTCAGAAAGTGAATAGCTCCGTAGCTCCAACTGAATAGAGCATCTGACTACGGATCAAGAGGTTACAGGTTTGAATCTGTCGGGTCACGAACTGAGAGATGAGGCGATACTACTAAAAGAGAGCAGGAATGGCTCCGTAGCTCAACTGAATCGAGCATCTGACTACCGGATCAGAAGGTTACAGGTTTGAATCCTGTCGGGGTCACTACAAGAAGAAGCGCCGTACTACCACGGTGGTACGGCGCTTTCGTACTATGAGCCCGCTCCACCTGTGCGGTGGGGCGGGGTCTTTTTCGTATAGGTCGAGGCAGGCAGATCTCCAAAGAGAGTCGAGGACGTGCTCGAGCCTTCTGCCCACCAGTAGTAGGGATCGGGGACGTCGGTACGCGTGGGCTACGCTCGCTCCACTCAGGGAGGAGGCTGACCTTGCGCGTCCAGCTCTTCGGTGGGCTGCCAGCTCCAGTAGGCGCTCCCGATTCGCTTCGTCCATACCGATGATATACGTCGAGTGGAAGAAGTCCTCGTAGGTAGCTGATGGGACGGGGCGACTCTCGGGAGTAGCCCCGACGGGCGGCGTGGGCACGCATACGCCCGTCAGGGAGCTCGCCTTCTGTGGTGAGCGATGAGGCCCGCGGAGTCGATCTCGTGCTAGCCTTCGGCGCTGACTCGACTACGTGAGTGGCGGAAGGTCCTTCGGCTGATGGGCTGCGGCAGATGTTGCCGAGGCAGACGAAGAGGACACGTACGGGGCGGGGAGGCTGTGGACTCACGTGGGGCATACTACTCGATGCTTGGGTCGCCGGTGACGCGCCCACCACTGACGGCGATCGCCTCAGCGACGAAGCGGATGCGTGAGCCCGGTACCTGCGAGACGGGGCTTCACGGGGATGGGGTTATTCTGGATGTTGTCGAAGTTGCGAAGCGACCTTCTGCCCGTCGACGTAGATGCTGTGGGGCGGACGTGGCGGGCATCACGCTGCTGAGGGCGTGTGGGTAGGCTTCTGGATGGGACGTCCTCGAAGAAACAGCTCAGTGAAGTCCTGCCCAGCTTCGACGTGACCGTCGTGTAGCCGTTGCCGTCGAGCGGCGCCTTGCGGTCATCGGCGCCCAGCGAAGGCGTCTGGATCTGCGAACAGCGAAGCCGAGGCCTTGGTCGTCTCAGGGCGGTCGCTGACGGTCGACGTGGAGGCGCGGGCGCGGATCGTAACGTGGTCATCGCGCTGAGGGTGAAGGACCCTTATAGCGCTGCCAGCCCTTGGGTTGTGGTCTTAGCATCCTCGATCGCGTACTCGATGAGGGACGTCTGGCCGTGACGGGTGATGTGTACCTTGTCGCTCTCGTCACGACGGATCTTGGGAACTGAGCACCTCAGGGGTGGGGAGTGGCGGCGATCTCCGGCGATACAGACGGGGCGTGCCTCCTCGAAGGTGGCGCGCGGGCTCTTCACGTCTCTGCGGAGCCGAAGAAGCGGATGATACGCTTGTAGCCGATGGTCGTCGAGGCTATCGGGAGGTAGCTGCAGACTCCGAGAGACACCGGGGCTCCGTCTCCGTCTCGGTGCGGAAGCGCCGGCACGCTGCCCGAGCGATAGCCCTCGCACCAGGACAGGGAGTAGTGAGGGTGCGTGGGGCCGAGAGGCGGTGAGAGAGGTAGCCGCTCGTCACGCCCGTCAGCCACTTAGCCCAGTGGGTCTTCGTCGCGCTGTCGTTGGAGAGGTCGAGGGCCGAACTTCTTATCGCGCTACTGGGAAGTTCGATGCGGTGACAGCGACTCACTGGAGCTTGTTGTCACGAAGGCCTCCTTCAGATCAGTCGTGCCAAGCGGTGAGGCGCGGAGGTCTCCTCAGCAGGGGATCCGCGGCCGATGGCAGGTCGATGGGGCAGTTCGGGAGGAGGTTGGCATTTGCGCAACGCTCTGGTAGTAGGGCGGACGAGGTTAGCCACAGAGCGGACCTGATGGTCTTCGCGCGCGTGGTAGAGACCATCTGGTCCGGATGCTCACGTCGACTTCGCGCCACTGCAGCGTCCTCCATGCGCAGAGCAGCGGGTGGTGCTTACAGCACGTCCTCGTGACGCCGCGTGGTGCTCGCCAGCGGCTACGCCTGCTCGTGCCGATCAAGCGGATCGTGCAGGCGCAATACCGCCGAAGATCATGATGTCTAACCAAAGCTGTTCTTGCGGAGCATCTTCAGCGAGCGTCCTCATAGCGGTAGTAGCTCTTACGAAAAGTCCGATCTGGCGGCGACAAGGTCATGCGCCGCCGTACCAGCTCCCGATTACCGCCGGGTGGCACCGTCGAACCAGTATTCGAGGCTTGCCATGCGCGTGGTGAGCTCCTTGATGCTGCTCGATGGAGGGTCTTCCACGCAGTACTCGAGGCTGACCGTGGTATTGCCAGCTATTGCGGTCCCATGGGGAGAGGTAGAGACCGAAGAGCAGGCCGTGCTTGCGGCGCGACTCGCTGAAGCTCGCGCGGACGGGGTCGCCACTGCGCCCATCCTTCCAGGGCTGTTCTTTCGCGAGTATTCAGTGAGAATGCTTCGTGGAGCAGGCCAGAGGCGGGAAGCCGTCCGTGGTGCTTGGCCGGTGAGGATGACGCCCTTCGTGCCGGCGCAGCAGGCGTGCTGCACCACTGCTCGGTATCGAGGGCGCTCGGGGGCGAAGGTCTTAGCCGCGTGTTGCCATAGCCCACTCAGGGTCGTTGAAGGTGTTGAGGCCAGAAGTGCACGAGGCGTAGTCTCCGGCTCCACGCCATCTCGAGTCTGGGGCGCGTGTGGGGACAGGGGTGGACTGGGGCGGGTGCTTTTGCTCTCTGCCACGTGCCCCAATGGGGAGGCTGAGGCGAGGAGTAGCGATGCGAATCCCAGCAGTTAGCTTCTTCATAGGTCAGGATGGGTGGATTAATATTTGTATTTGCATGATTCTCTGCTGAGGGGTGCCGGGGCTCAGCTATCGTTTTGTCCAAAGTGGGGTGCTGAGGGCCCGTGAGCGAGGCCGTACGCTATTGAGGCAGATGTGGTGAGCTCTTGCCTCCTGCCTCAGAAATCCACCACGGCCCTGATCGTTGATCTCCTGGATCACGTCTCCGAGGCGGTCGCCAGACGAAGCCGGGGCAGACGACGGCGATTGCGCTCAGCAGCTCCCGCCCATGGGCGGGCTCCAGCTACACACGGCGTGACCGCCTCACGGCTGGAGCCAGTCGTGGAAGCCCAAAGCGGGACCCAGATGAGACATGGCTCCTGGCCGCGCTCAGGCTCGAGACCGAGGGTCTTTGGGTGAGGTGGCGATCTGGTCTCCCTCGCACTGCGGCGGCGGCAGTCGCCCTCGCCGTGGCGCCTCCTGCCAAAGTGCGGCGGTCGGCGCAGTGGGCAGGTGGCCGTGTGCTCACGCGCGCCTTCGGGATGTGAGAGGCGGCGCACCGTGCATCCGAGATGATGAGGGCGGTCGGAAAGGGCTCCGTGAGATACTGCGGACGCTATCAGGCTAAAAGAGCCGTGCGGTGACACGTCCCCGTGAAGGGCTTGCAGACCGCAGGCGCACGCGGGCAGACTTAGACGCGGGCGGCCGGATCTCCTCGAGAGCGAAGGCCACGGCGAGTCCACCATGGCTGCTGCGTGCATGAGTGAGTGAGAGCGGGACGAGGCACGCAGCTCTCTTCGAGTGTCAGGGAGGGCAGCCCAGGGGCTGCTCCCAGGCTTCGCGTGCAGTGGCCGTAGCGCATCCCTGCGCCACGGGCTCCACGGCGCAGCTCGGCGAGCTGCTGGGCTATCGAGGCGGGTGGGAGATGAAGTTTCACGCGTCGGCATCCCACTTATCAGTGCGGTAGTGCGCGCGGCGGACTTCGGCACTGACAGGGGCACGACGGGTGGTGGACGAGTAGCGCGCAGCGGGTGGCGCTGATCCCGACTGATGCGACGGTCCGCGAGGGAAGGTGCGCGAGGTGATGCGCGCACGTCGGGGACGGACAGGGAGTCAGAACCTAGGATTTCCAGGAGGAGCGTGGGCGCGCGCGGGCGGGAACTCCGCCCCGAAGAGGGCAGGGGCGGTGTCGTCCTCATCGGGCTGTGCTGAGGAAGGGCGTACCACTAACTGCCATCGCCTTCGGCGGTGTAGTCACGAGAAGGAGGAGTCATTGTGAAGCGCTGCACGTGGATCTCACGAGGCGGTCGTAGAGAGCCGCTGCAGTTCTTCCATGATCCCCCTCGCCTGTGCGGGCGGAGATGAAAGCAACAACCCTGCTCTGACCGGCCTCGCCATCCACGTCTGCTGCAGCTCTTCGCGGCTGATGTTGCGACAGTGCGCGCATGCGCCGAGGGTCGTCGGCATCACGCTCCTCGGGTGAAGGCGTCGATCTTCGCGAGAGACGAGGATCGTCGGCTGATCGATGCCAGCGTTGATCTCGCGTCAAGCGTCGAGGACGACCTCGATATGCTCCCTCAGGAGCTGGGGGTGGGCGATGTCGCACGTGTATGGGAGGATACCGCCTCGCGCTCGTCGGCGATGCTCTTGGGGACTCCAGTGAGCTCCGTGGGAGCTTGCGGATGAAAGCCACGGTGTCGGAGAGGAGGAAGGGAGAGGTCGCGGACGATGACCTTTGCGGTTGGTCGTGTCGGAGCGTGGCGAAAGGCTTATTCTCAGCGAAGACCTCGCTCTGGGCTGGCGACGACGTTCATCGGCGTGGACTTCCCTACGTTGGTATAGCCGGCGACGAGCAGCGCCGGACAGGCTTGCCGCGAGTTCTTGCGCTGCATCGACATCGCTGTCGATGACCTTCCGGCTCGGCGCATGAGGTGGGCGATACGGTCCACGATGATCCCGGCGGTCGGTCTCGAGCTGCGTCTCCCGCCACGCATCCCCCACACACACGCTGGCGCTCGAGGTGCGTCAGAGGCGGGTCAGTCGGGGAGCATATGCGCGATACTGGGCCAGCTCGACCTGCGTCTTGGCGTGAGGCCGTGGCAGCTCGGGAGGCAGCGAAGATGCTCGAGGATGGGGCTCGTGCGGTCAGGATCTTGACCCAGCGGGGAGCCTGCTGCTCAATGTTACGAAAGCTGTTTGGGGCTGAGGCTCGTCGTCGAAGAATGCGATGCCGATCTCATCGCCGCGACGAAGAGGCGGATTTCACTCCAGCTTGCCTTGCGACCGACGGTGACGAGTGGGGCACGATCGAGGCGCTGGGTGAAGCGACGTACGGCTGCGCAGCAGATGGAGGAGAGAGGCCAGCTCGTCGAGATATTCGCGACCTGCTGCCTCGGTTTTGGTTCGCAGTGATGGGCCCGGCGAGGGACACTTTCCTCAGCTCATGGCTTCAGTGATGACCAAACTCTCTCTACATACTCTACAAAATACGATAATATATAAGGAGGTTCAGCCAGCGTGCATCGCCGTGTCCGAAAGCTCGGTCGCGGGCGCTCGACGACCGCTCGCTCTTCACTCCTGCCCTTATGCGGGTGACACCATCGCGAAGTGTGTGCGCTTCCTCAAGAGAAAGGATCCTTCTCCAGCGCAGGAGGGTTGTCTGGGCCGAGAAAAGCTTGGCTCAAAATCATTGAAATAAGTTTTGATCCACGTACACGGTCTTATCATCTACGTACGTGGACGATAGGATATGTCGTGCGTAGAACCTGAGAGTCCACGCACGAACTGACAAAATAGCTCGCTTGTTTCGACAGGTAGCACTACGGATCAGGAGCTTTTGTGCTGGTTCTCTGAGAGAGCTCTTGTAGTGAAACGGACAGCGCCCGCACCGAGGCCATTGACTCGGTGCGGGCGCTGTGATAGAGGTGAGTGGGCGACGTTTACTTCTTCGACTTGAGGTGGAGCGGTGGAAGCGCTTAGCGTTGTCCGTGGGTTGAAGGTCATCGTGCCAGCTCCCGGATATCGACGGCAGCGTCGGTCTCGAGGCGGTTGATGACGAATCTCAGACCTCGGTGTCCTTGATGCTACGCGCTACGTCGGAGGTAGCTGGGGCGGCTGAGGTGGACGACGCCATTGCGGTGAGACGTAGCTGGTAGACATCGCGGCGAGAGCTCACGCTTCTTGGTCTGAGAGCCCCCATCACCGGATATTCGGTGAACTTACCATAGCCGACCTCGATGGAGGCCTGACCCTTACGGATGAAGGAGATGGAGACGTCGATCGTCGTCGTGGTGCCACCAGGTGGTCGCATGAGGGTTGGGGATGGTCCAGACCGTGCTGGTGAGGGCATCCGTTTCGGGCTCTGAGGAGCAAAGCCGAGGAGGCCGAGAATCGCCCCGAAGGCGAGGAGTAAAAGAGTGGTGAATCGCTTCATCTGTGGTTTGCTATTATATATTGTCTGTGGTCACAAAGATGAGGGCGCAGCAAGCGAGCGCCCGATGGACTACTCTTCTAACGCTTGATTATAAGGGAATTGCATATAGTGGGCGATAGTGTGAGTGTAAATAAGAGAAGGCGCGTGATCGCACGAGTACACGATAGAGAAAATCAGTTAACTTTGCATCGTCCTATAGTACGCTAACTCTGCTTAATAGTATGAGTTAAATTATGAATCTCAGAGTACTCGCTGCTGGTCTTAGCAGGGATCTCTCTTTACCACGCCGCACAGGCTCAGACCTCGCAGCCCACAACGATCGAAGCTCCCGCTCACCGTGTAGCTTTCGCTCACGAGCCCGGCTAACTTCTTCATCTCGCTCGCCCGGTGGTGAGGCGCCATGTTCCTCGAGGAAACAACACACTCAAGTTCACCGACCGTCTCTCTGGACGGCAGCCCTCTCTCTCGGTAAGTGGCACAGCCCTGACTGCTACCCGTCGAAGGTCGTCGGTGGTGAAGCTTACACTACAGCAAGCTCAACTCTGCGCTTCGCAACGACAACTACTTCGTCGGTGGTCACTACGACTTCATGTTCGATGTAGTGAACTTCTTCTCTACCTACAACCCCAACCGCGTATTCCACATCATTCCTTACGTAGGGGTAGGCTATGAGTACAAAGTTCAACCACTAGGTAGCAGGTCTGCCCAACACGCACGCTGCTTCGGCTAACGGTGGTCTCCAGCTGTCCTTCCACGTCGCTCCCGCGTCAGCATCTTCGTCGAGGGTGAAGCCACGTACAACGGCTTCCACATCCGTAAGTCTTACGCTCTCGAGCTTCTCCAACGCATTCCGCGTATCTGCTATCGCAGGTCTGACCTTCAACGTTGGTCGTCAGGGCTCGCTCCTGTTGAGCCCTCGATCAGGGAAACATCAGTCGATCTGCGGTCTCAGATCAACGCCCTGCGTGCTGAGAACGCTGAGCTCGCTAGGGCGTCCCGAGCACTGCCCCGATGTAGAGGCTGTAGCTCCCGCTGCTAATGATCGCTTCGTGGCTGATAAGTCTAGCCCTCTTCGCACAGGGTAAGTCTGTCTGTCGGCAACGACCAGCTCATCACCGTCTTCGACGCTGCTGAATTCGTCGATCAAGGGCGAAGGTGAACTCGTCGTCACGGGTATGTAGCTAAGAACGAAAGCCGCTTGCGCAGGCCTCGCCGAAAAAGCGTACTAAGGCTCGCTACCCTCCTGACGGAAGTATGGCGTATCAGCTGATAGGATCGCGTCAATGGAGGGAGCTGGTGAAGCTCCTTATAGCGCTGACCAGCAGGGGCTGGAACCGCGTTGTGATCATTCGCTCTAAGTAATCCACCTCTAGTCAAGACATTCAATTCTAATGAGACGAAAAATAATGGCAGCTTGCGCTCTGCGCTCTTGCAGCCACAGAGTGCCCTGCAGGCTCAGGGCCCGCTCAGCAGCCTTCTCACAAGACTGCCTTCGTCAAGGATGGTGCGGCACACTGGTTCCTCGAACTCGGGGACGCTGCACCCTCAGCCTCGGCGGTTACAACTACGACGTCAAGTTCGGCGGCGAGCGCGTTAGCCATCAGCCCTAACCTCGCTATCGGTCGCTGGGTAACTCCCGCCTTCGGGATGCGCCTCAGCTCGTGGTGGTAAGCTCTGACGACTACGTGTTGAACCCTCTCTCGCTATGCATCATGCCTCCGTACGGACGTCATCTGCAGCTCCGCTCAGTATGACTTCATGCTTGACGTCATCACTATCTACCTCTCCCTACAAGGAGGATCCTTCTTCACGTCATTCCCTTCGTAGGGGTTGGTGATGGCTACAAGCATCAGGCGGAAGTCCTTGGTGTCAGGGACCACAGCCACCGCTTCGGTCCTCAGGCTGACGCTGGTCTTCAGCTGAAGTTCCGCCTCGCTCGCTTCGTAGACTTCAACCTCGAAGGTAAGGTCACGGCCTACCGACCGCGTCTCCCTCTGCGGGTGAAGCTCGTGTAGCTGGTACGGCAAGCGAAAACTTCAGCAACGCCAGCTTCATCGCTCAGGCTGGTGCTTCGCTCACCTTCCACCTCGGTCGCAAGGGAATTGCAAGCTATCACGCCTAACGATCCTGCGCTCATCGCTGACCTCAACGGCCAGATCAACGCTCTCCGTGCTGAGAACGCTGAGCTCGCTAAAGCGCCCTGTCAACTGCCCTGACGTAGCTGTCCCCGTGGCTGACTCTAGGGTCATCGGTAACGTGATCTACTTCCCGTATCAACAGCGCTGTCGTCATGACAAGAACCAGATGGTCAGCGTGCTACAGCATCGCCGGGCTACGCTGAGAGCAACACCGAGACGATCACGCTCGTTGGTTATGCTGACCGCCAGACTGGTAACCCCTGCCCACAACCTCTCGCTCTCTCTAAGCGTCAGTGCAGAGCTGTCGCTGACATCCTCGTCAAAGTACGGCATCTCTAGCGATCGTCTGAAGATCGACTGGAAGGGTGACACGGTGCAGCCTTACAACGAAAACGTTTGGAACCGTATCGTCCTCATGAGCGCTGAGTAATCCTCGCTCATAGCTCCCTAAGGTGAGCCCTGTCGCTCACCACCCAACGCCCGCCCTCGGCTGACCACAGCGTCGCCGAGGGCGGGATCTTTATGTCGATCTGTGGGGAGTGCCCCTGGGATGGGGAGTCGGCAGTGCCTTCTTCACTGCCTGCTTGCTTAGTTGGGGGCAATGTCTTATCTTTGCACCGCATTCTCCGCCCCTACAGGGGGTGGGCGAGTGATTAGGCTGTCTCGTGGTGTAATGGTAGCACAACAGGTTTTGGTTCTGTTTGTCAAGGTTCGAATCCTTGCGAGACAACAAGCCTCTTGGTAGTGTGATGAGAAATAGTATCTTTGCACCATCAAAAGGCAAACGGCCAAGTACGGTGTGGTAGTTCAGCTGGTTAGAATACCTGCCTGTCACGCAGGGGTCGCGGGTTCGAGTCCCGTCCATACCGCCAGAAGGAGCGTGTCCCCTTCTCCACGAGGAGGAGTGAGCACAGCTTCTCTTCAAGCCAAGCTCGGGATGTAGCGCAGTCCGGTTAGCGCACCTGCTTTGGGAGCAGGGGGTCCCGGGTTCAATCTACGGTATCCCGACACTAGTAAGGAGGTCTGATGTAGAGCACCACGTCAGACCTCCTTCGTCTATATCATCTCCAGAGGGGTGGGCTTCCAGCACCGATGTCGTACCTTTACGTTGCGAGGCCGTCGCCTCCATCCCTCTCTCCAATAGACTAATGAAGCAAGAATCACGAATGATCGCCAAGACACTGCAGGCCACGGAGCCCGTCTTGGCACAAGAACTCAAGGCCCTCAGGGGCTACCGATATCGAGCAGGGGCGCCGTATGGTCTCCTTCACAGGGGGACAAGAAGGTGCTCTATCGTGCGAACTATCGTCTGCGCACGGCCCTGCGTATCCTCCTGCCTATCGCCTCCTTCCGCGCCAATGACCCCGATGAGCTCTCATCGTCAGCTCAAGCGTCTGGACTGGGCGAGTGGATGCGAGGCTGGTGACACCTTGCCTTCGACACCGTCGTCTACTCAGAGACCTTCACCCACAGTAAGTATGTCGGCTACCGTGCTGAGGATGCCCTCGTCGACTTCTTCACCGAGCGTGGGAGAAGCGCCCCCATGGTGCGTCTGGACAATCCCGACCGCCTCTTCCATATCCATATCTCGCACGATGAGGTGACGCTGGCACTCGATAGCTCGGGTGAGAGCCTGCATAAGCGTGGCTGAGAGCAGCACAGACGGAGGCTCCGCTGAGCGAAGTCCTCGCCGCAGGTATCCTGCTTCTGGCTGGCTGGCAGGGTGAGACGGACTTCATCGATCCCATGTTGGCTCGGGGACGCTCCTCATCGAGGCAGCCCTCATCGCCCGTGGTATCGCCCCGGCTCCTTCCGCAAGAGCTTCCGCCTTCCAGCGCTGGGCGGACTATGATCCCGCCCTCTTCGCTGATGTAGAGGGCCGAGTGCCGTGAGCTGAAGCCCTTCGAGCACCATATCTATGGCTCGGATAGCTCTATCGAGGCGGTGAAGGTAGCACGTCCACAACGTCCGCACGGCAGGCCTTGCCGACCTCATCACCGTCAGCCATCGTGCTATGCGGGATTGTCCTGCTCCCGAGGCTCCCGCCCTCATCGTCACGAACCCGCCCTACGGCGAGCGTCTGCGTCTGCGCGATGGCGAGGAGCTCTACCGCATGATCGGCGAGCGCCTCAAGCATAACTATGCTGGCTCAACGGCTTGGATCTTGGCCTGCAAGCTTGAGCACTTCGATAAGATCGGTCTGCGCCACAGCGACCGTATCAAGATGCTCAACGGCTCGCTGGAGTGTGAGCTGCGTGCTTACACCCTCTTCGCTGGTAAGCGTGAGGGACTTCAAGCGTGCTGGAGGCGAAGGAGAGAGGAGCGTGCTCCTCGTGCTCCACGCCCCGAGCGTGAGGCGTGGCCCTCGCTCGGAAGCCTCGTCGCTTCGACCGTCCCCGTCGTGAAGATCGCCGTGAAGGTGGCCGTCGTGAGGGCGATCGCCCGAGCTTCTCTGACCGTCCACGCCGTGAGGATCGCCGTGAAGGTGGCCGTCGAGGGCGATCGCCCGAGCTTCTCAGATCGTCCCCGCCGTGAAGATCGCCGTGAAGGAGGCCGTCGAAGGTGATCGTCCGAGCTCTCAGATCGTCCACGTCGTGAAGATCGCCGCGAAGGAGGAGCCGTCGTGGGGTGATCGTCCGAGCTTCTCAGATCGCCCCGCCGCGAAGATCGCCGTGAAGGAGGCCGTCCCGCGACGAAGGGGGATTGTGGCCTAATGATCGCTTCCGCTACCGCGATGAAGAGGGACGTGAACGTCTTAGGAATAAGCGCTCTAAGCATATCCAGACCTTCTCCGGAGGTGGCGATGAGTAGCCACTGATAGCGGGTTGCAGTCGCCACTTGCCTCGGGCGTTTGGTAGTATCAAATTTTGTTGTACCTTTTGCAGTGCAAACAGGTCAGCCAGGTGGCGGAATTGGTAGACGCGCTCGTTTCAGGTGCGAGTGTTCAAAAAGACGTGCAGGTTCGATTCCTGTCACAGGCATGAGCCTCGACGCACAGCGTCCTCAGTTTGCAAGCTTCAAATACGCGGGTGGTGAGTGGTAGACACGCTACTTTGAGGGGTAGTGCCGGTTACGGCGTGTGAGTTCAAATCTCATCCGCGTACAAAGAAGAGAGTGAGACTCCTCGAGAGTAATTCTTGAGGAGTCTCTTCGTTATGCATACAAGTCGGTACGTACTACGATGATCGTCTATCCTAATGCAAAGCTCAACCTTTGGGCTCTTTGTCACGGGGGCGCCGCTCCGATGGCTATCACCTATTGGAGACCGCCTTTCTCCCTATACCGCTGTGCGACACGCTGGAGCTCGAGCTCACTGATGCCGCTGAAGACGAACTCATCGTCACGGGTGGAGTAGAGACGGGAGCTCTGCAGGACAACCTCGTCCCTACGCGCCGTACGTGCCCTGCGTCAGCTGCACTCCTTCCCCTCAGTATGCCTTCGTCTTACCAAGCAGATCCCCTCGGGAGCGGGTATGGGTGGCTGGGGTCAGCGGACGCTTCCTTTACCTTAACTGCTATCAATGAGCTGTGCTCAGCTTGGCCTTTCTGCCGAGGAGCTGGAGGCTACAGCCCTTCACGCTCGGTGCTGACTGCCCCATCTTCGTGCGCAATCAGCCTGCCGTAGGGCGTGGCATCGGCGAAGTCCTTACTCCCCTTACTCTCGATCTCAAGGGCTATCATCTCACCATCGTCAAGCCCCCCATCCATATCTCTACGGCAGAGGCCTTCCGTGGCCTTCTTCCGCTCAAGCCCGTAGCGACTCCTATCGAGAAGCTTGTTGCTCGCCCATGGCGGAGTGGCGTGACTGCCTCTTCAATGACTTCGAGCCAAGCCTCTTCCCTCATCATCCCGTCCTCTCGGAGATCAAGGACGAGCTCTATGCCTTGGGCGCAGACTTCGCTCTGATGACGGGCTCGGGTGCAGCGCTCTACGCTCTGTCACGTCAGCCCCTCCAGCTTGAGCTCCTCCGCCGTGCGGACTACTTCCTCTACGAGGAAGCTTTAACGATCCTTCACCAAGACCTTCCTTATGACTTCTACATCCATTCCCCCAGCTCCTCGTGGCAGCTGGCTCGTCGGGCAGTGGCAAGACGACCTTCACGCTCGGTCTACTGCGTGCCCTCAAGCGTCGTGGCCTTGCCGTACAGAGCTTCAAGTGCGGACCCGACTATATCGATCCAAAGTTCCACCAGCTCTCCAGCGGTCGCCCCTCTATCAATCTCGACCTTTTCACGATGAGCCCCGAGCATGTGCGTGCGGTCTATGCACGTCACGCAGGAGAGCCGATGCTGTCGTCCTCGAGGGGTGATGGGGCGTATGATGGCTATGTGCGTATGCATGGCTCGTCGGCCGAGGTCGCTAAGACCGTGGGCATCCCGACAGTGCTACTCGTCGATCGCGCTCCTCCGCCTATTCCGTCGGGGCGCTCCTCTACGGCTTCAAGCACTTCCGTCAGGATACGGAGGTCATCGGGGTGCTTCAACGCGTGGCCTCGGAGAATCACTACCGCTTCCTGCGTGAGGGCTGCCGAAGATGCTGGGGTCATTCCCTCGGCTATATCCCGAAGACGAAGCTCCTCGAAGTGCCTTCGCGCCACCTTGGGCTCTCACTCCGCGAACTGCAGGAGCTGGATGCACTCCCGAAGATGTGGCAGCGCTCATCGAGAAGCACGTCGATGTGGATCGCTTGCTCGAGGCTTGTATGCGCCTCGCCCCGCACTCTCTGCGGAGGAGGCAGTGCCTACGTCCGCCCACGGGCGCAAGATCGCCGTTGCCCGTGACGAAGCGTTCAACTTCATCTATGAGGAGAATATCCGCGCACTCGCTACACAGGGCGAAGTGTCCTTCTTCTCTCCGCTCAAGGATGAGCCGCTTCCTGAGTGCGACCTCCTTTACCTGCCGGTGGCTATCCGGAGTTCTACCTCAGCGAGCTGGCCGCTGCCGAGCGCTCGCGTAGCTCGATCGCTGCCTATGCCGCTGCTGGCGGGCGTGTCTTAGCCGAATGTGGGGATGATGTACCTCTGTCGTACGATTCGTGATGAGGAGGGAAGGCCTACCCGATGTGTGGTGTGCTGGACCAGAGGCTACGATGGAGGGCATGCGTCTGCGCTTGGGCTATCGCAAGCTCCGTCTTGGGGGACGTGAATACCGCGGGCATGAGTTCCACTACTCGTCCATCGTGCCTCAGGAGGTCGGCGAAGAGACGGTCGGCGAGCAGCTCACGGCGCGTGACGAAGTCGCTCCGACGCTCGCTTATCGCCGTGGCAATGTGCTGGCGGGCTATACCCACCTCTACTTCGCAGAGCAAGATCCCTTCGCGCTCTTCTCCTAAGCTTTCCATCCCCTTTACGGCTCCTCTTCGTTTGCTTCTCTAAGGGAAGGGGTGCGAACCACTATTGCTATGTGGGTGAACCTATATTGGTCGGTGGGCGAACCAGTATAGGTCGGGACTTCAAACCAATATGAGGTTGTTGCTCCGCGTAGGGATACAGTTGTGGACGAGTGGCTGATAAAGCTGATCTACGTACGTGGCTCTAATATCTACGTACGTAGATATTTCGGATTTACGTATCTGGCCTTTTAAGACTACGTGCATAGATAGAAGAATACCACTACGGGAGGCACTTTTTCTTCACGAGAACGATGCTTTTCCCTCCGCTGAATAAGAGGAATACAGCGCGATAAGACGAAGGGTGTGCATATCACTTCGGAGAGGTATATCGGGTAGCTGGGCGTGCGATATCTTAGCACAATAAGTAGGGGCAGGACTCTGCGCAACAGCCTCTAATTGGCTGTTCCTCGGCGGGGGATAAAGGGAAGGGGCAGTTTTGCCCTCCCGGAGAAGCTGACTTCTAGAATCCATTATAAGCCCTTTTGCATGCAGCGACCTCAGATCGTTGTATGTGCGTCTGCAGGCTGTAGGTAGTGAGTAGAGGATAAGATGGCTGCTTGATGGGACCTCGGCCGTTGTGCGAGAAAGTTGTTACCTTTGTAACGTGGATGCCTAGGCTAATAAGTATATTATTTTCATGGACTTCCGTATAAACATCAATTGCAAATAATCATAAGTATGGAGAAAATTTCTACTCATTTCATATATAGTACCTTAAAAATGGGTATCTGCATATGCCTTGGCTTTCTTGCCTTGGTTTTCTTGCCTTGGTTTTCTTGTACACCTAAATCCGCGAATGCTCTGAGGGTATTCCCTTCTTATCCCAAGAGGAGGGTGCTTGGGGATTATTATGTTGGATAATCCAGATGAACCTCTTTTTCGGAGGGAGTTTGATGAGTTCCATCTCCCGTCTATGATGGTCGATTTTCAGTAAAGGATAAGGATGGATTCTGTCGATTTTTACAAAGCAAAGGCAAAAGCCAACACAGATAGGTGTAGCTTATTCGGAGGTTGGAGTTTTTCAGCATGGGGTTGCCCTGTTGTCCGCAAGGGGAGCACATTGAGATTATTGACCGCGATGGTAAGGTGGTCAAGGTGCTTGATAGGGTTGACGGAAATCGTGTTGAAATATGTGGAAGTTTCTATGGCGGGTTAGCTCCCTATACAACCACTAAGGGGGTGATAGGATATATTGATACTAGGGGGAATTCAGTTATAGCAGCAAAATATTGTCTTGCATCTACTTTTGCAGGTGGGCGTGCTTTCGTCCTTGATGCTAAGTATAAAGATGCATTGGACGATAAAAACAGATTGGAGTAAGATCCCGATTGATGTGATAAATGATAAAGGCATGTCCTGCACTCTTTTTAAGGGACTCATCCGGAGTGCATTTGAGTTCGTTATATTGAAGTTGGTCAACAATATGTTCGTGATGGTATCTGCTCTGGTAAATATGTTGTTTTTGGGGTGAGGGAGATAAGCTGGTATTTACGGTAATGATGGTCGAGTTATCATTAAGCCTCAGGGAGATATAAAAGAAATAGCTCAGGTTACTGATGAAGGTTTCGTTTATCGAGGAGAGTCAGGGTTATTGGGGTACTGTTCATTGAAGGGGAGCAGCTGATTCGAGAGAAATACATGGAACTAAAATGGATTGGACCTAAACGTCTTATCGCAAAGAACGAGGAGGTAGAGCAGCTTCTAGATAATGAGGGGGTGGTTTTTGGCTGAGTATGAGGATCTGACAAACATTCGGTTGTAAGCTTCTCATAGCCAAAAGATGGAGTGTCAAATATTCTTGTTGATCAAAAACGGAAAGCAGCAGGGACATATTAAAGTACATCGCGTCCTTACAGATGTACCGCCTAGTCGTATTACCGATCAGCATGTTTCTGCCGACATGCTGCTCGAAGAATTGAAAATGACAAAGCAAGGGCTTGCTTGAGTTACAGCTGATGGTAAGCCAATGCAAGTTGCGCAGGCTTTTAATGGGAGGACAGCTGAGGGATGTCTATAATGATAATGAAGAACATAACTTCATTTCATGCAAGAAGAGGATTGGTAGGCTGAGAAGTCAACATATTGGCTTTTTCCAAGGTGCAGCCGCGGAGGCTCAAGTTGAAAGGACTCGTAATTTACAAGAGTGGAGTATTATTGATAGTCAAATTGATAGGTGCAAATTTACTTCTGCCTCTCTTAGCGCATTGGATATTACCATTGACACAGAGAATCTTGAACAAGCGACAAAGCTCTTTGAGTCATTTTCTCCTTATTTAAAGCGTTGGGAATACTCATCGTTTCTAATACGCAGGGGCTTGTTACGGAGGGGAGAGCGGTGTATTACGTTTTAGCTTATGGAGAAGGGGTGTTCGGTGACTTTGATTCGGAAAAATCCTGGATTTCCAATTGAAAAATTTCTTGAAGGAGTGATTGTTAGTCGCGGAGGAGAAATTAGCCTATGGGCTATCAGAATGAAACTGATTCCAATTCAATGTGATTGTAGAGCCAGTTGTGATACCTATTTCGTAGCTGGGCTTGTTGATAGTCGAGGCTTATTCTATTTTTCTGTTATAGAGTCCGCACCAAAACAGAAGTTTTGGTGCGGACTCTCTAACAGTATAAGTTTTGGGGGCGTCAGCCAGTGCTGTTCCCTCTTTTGTTGTTGTATAGAGGGAGGGGAGGCGCTTGTATGAAAGTCTGTACATTTGTGGTGTACTTTTTATAAATGTATAGGCAATGAGTACCGCACTTCATAAAGAATACCGCCCGCTGACGGCTGAAGAGATCAGCGCGCG
>BNJV01000906.1_pt1 | contig 28195 bp, 39 predicted proteins | sample 8540591 | NCBI WGS metagenome assembly BNJV01 (sample SAMD00202457, study PRJDB9452) | human saliva metagenome | host: Homo sapiens | reverse complement strand
GAAAAAAATAAAAAAAGCGGGACAGATGTGAGACTGCACCCCAAAAAGTTAGACAGAAAAAAATCTAACTTTTGGGGTGTTTTTATTATGAAATTGAGTTATGAGGATAAAGTTCAGATCTATGAACTTAGAAAACAAGGGCAAAGCTTCAAAGAGCTTTCAAACATATTTGGAATAAACATTTCTAATCTTCAGTACATGATTAGATTGATTGATCGTTATGGAATAGAAATTGTCAAAAAAGGCAAGAATCGTTACTATTCTCCAGAACTAAAACAAGAAATGATTGATAAAGTCCTACATGAAAACTGGTCTCAAGATAGAGTTTCTCTCGAATATGCTCTCCCAAATCGTGGTATGCTTCCAAATTGGCTGGCGCAATACAAGAAAAACGGGTATACTATTGTTGAGAAAACAAGAGGGAGACCAGCTAAAATGGGACGTAAACCAAAGAAGAAACCCGAAGAGATGACAGAGTTAGAACGTCTTCAAGCAGAAAATGAGTACCTGAGAGCGGAGAATGCTATTCTAAAAAAGTTGAGGGAACTCCGATTGAAGGAGGAAAAAGAGCTAGAAGAAAAACAGAAATTGTTCAAGGATTAGTAACAGAGTTTCCTTTAGATATCCTTCTAAACATTATAAAGCTTGCTCGTTCAACCTATTATTACCACTTAAATCAGCTGAATCAAGTAGATAAAGATCAAGCTATCAAATTGGAAATACAAGACATTTATAATGAACATAAGGGAAATTACGGCTATCGGAGAGTTACTCTTGAACTAAGAAATCGCGGATTTACAGTGAATCATAAAAAGGTTCAACGTCTAATGAAAGTCCTTGGTCTAACAGCTCGTATTCGTCGTAAACGCAAGTATTCTTCCTACCAAGGAGAGGTTGGCAAGAAAGCAGAGAATCTCATTCAACGCCAGTTTGAAGCATCAAGGCCAATGGAAAAATGCTATACGGATGTGACAGAGTTTGCCATTCCAAATAGCACACAGAAACTCTATTTATCGCCTGTTTTAGACGGCTTTAACAGTGAAATTATTGCTTATCATCTTTCTACTTCGCCCAACTTAGAGCAAGTAAAAATGATGTTGGAACAGGCATTTACAGAGAAACACTATGAAAATACCATTTTACACAGCGACCAAGGCTGGCAATACCAACACGATTCTTATCATCGGTTCCTAGAGAGTAAGGGAATTCAAGCATCTATGTCACGCAAGGGCAACAGCCCAGATAACGGTATGATGGAGTCCTTCTTCGGTATTCTTAAGTCTGAGATGTTTTATGGTTATGAGAAGTCATTTCAGTCGCTTAACCAATTGGAACAAGCTATTGTGGACTACATTGATTACTACAACAATAAACGAATTAAGATAAAACTAAAAGGACTCAGTCCTGTGCAATACAGAACTAAATCCTTCGGATAAATTAATTGTCTAACTTTTTGGGGTCAGTACAATGTCTCGTTTTTTTGTGGAGAGCAGAAGATGAAAGATTTAACGTTTAGGCAATTACAAGATTATTTACTCGAACATTACCAGCAATCTCTATCGTGACTGGTAGTCTCTCTATCTATGCTATTGTTCGCCTCGGAGCATCAACTGTCAGTGTCTTTGGTAATCTTGGGACAGTTTTGACCATTCTAGCTGGAGCTCTTATCCTCCACGAACCAATTTATAGCTACCATGTGATCGTAGCAACTTTGATAATTGCTGGAATTTTAGGCATGAACCTGATGAGAAAAAAGTAAAGATTGCTTAGCAGTCTTTTTCTTTATCTAAAAAATGCAGAAAATTCAAAAATTTTTAATGAAACAAAGTTTAGAGAACGATGATTTTAATATAGCATGATAAAATAGATAAAAGAATGATACTAGGATAAAGAGGAGAGAGTGTAGAAATGAAGCAAAATGATATAGCTGAAGCTATTGCTTTTTATAACAGAAAAACCGAGACTTTGGTACGTCACATTATACCAGTATTAGATTGTGATTTGGTTGTTTATCATCGTCCTGGATGCTCAAGTAAAGGACATATTATTTTTTATCATGGAGCTTGTGGTCGTAGTCAGATGTGGGCCCATCAGTATGATGCCTTTGAAGGATTTGACCTCTACTTTGTGAATGTTAGAGGGCAGGGTGAATCACCTATGAAAGTTGGCCTACCTGACTTAGAAGGTGCTGTTCAAGATGTAGATGCTATTTTGTCCTATTTTCAGCTAGATGAGGTGATATTGGTCGGACATTCTTGGGGAGGAAATCCACTTCAAGAGTACACCTATCGTCATCCAGAACGAGTTCTAGCCTTGGTCATGGTAGATAGTTGGGGACAGCATCGTTACCTATCAGATAAAGAGAGAAATCGCATAAAATATTCTTCTCTTATGTATAAAACGATTCCTTGGAAGGTGATTGCAGATAAGAACTCAAAGATGTGTACAGATAATCCTATCACAAGAGAATTAGTCAAGACGGCCATTATAGAAACTGGACGAGATGTTTTTTTGAACCTTGGTATCACAGGTTTTTTGACTGTCCATGAGATAGACGGCTATCATGGAAATCCTCCTATGCTATTAGTAAGAGGTGAAAACGATTTTCCTAAACACCTAAAGAAGATCTATGATGGTATCATTGCTCTAAATCCCAATGCGCGTCAAGTAACGATTTCAGATAGCAAACACCAACCTATGAATGACCATCCTGAAGAGTTTAATCAACTTATTGGTGAATTTTTGAAGAAGTAGTAGGCCCGTAAGATAGTATCTATCCAACTTGTGAAAATTCTTGGAACGTGATAAAATAAAGGATAGAAATAGATACAGGAGACAAGATGAACTACTTTAATGTTGGAAAAATCGTCAATACGCAGGGTCTACAGGGTGAGATGAGAGTCTTGTCTGTGACGGATTTTGCTGAGGAACGCTTTAAAAAAGGGGCAGAGCTGGCTTTATTTGATGAAAAAGATCAGTTTATCCAAACAGTGACCATCGCTAGCCACCGTAAGCATAAGAATTTTGACATTATCAAATTCAAAGACATGTACCATATCAATGCGATTGAAAAATACAAGGGGTACAGTCTCAAGGTCGCTGAGGAAGATTTGAACGATTTAGATGATGGAGAATTCTACTATCACGAGATTATTGGTTTGGAAGTTTACGAGGGAGACAACTTAATTGGAACTATCAAGGAGATTCTACAACCGGGTGCCAATGATGTCTGGGTGGTCAAGCGAAAAGGCAAGCGTGATTTGCTTTTACCTTACATTCCGCCAGTAGTTCTCAATGTTGACATTCCAAATAAACGGGTCGATGTGGAAATCTTAGAAGGACTAGATGATGAAGATTGATATTTTGACCCTCTTTCCTGAGATGTTTTCTCCGCTGGAGCACTCAATCGTTGGAAAGGCTCGAGAAAAAGGGCTCTTGGATATCCAGTATCATAATTTTCGTGAATATGCTGAAAAGGCCCGTCATGTTGACGATGAGCCTTACGGAGGCGGTCAGGGAATGTTGCTCCGTGCCCAACCTATTTTCGATGCTTTTGATGCCATTGAAAAGAAAAATCCCCGTGTCATTCTTCTCGATCCTGCTGGGAAACAGTTCAATCAAGCCTACGCTGAAGATTTGGCCAAAGAAGAGGAACTGATCTTTATCTGCGGTCACTACGAAGGGTATGACGAGCGCATCAAGACCTTGGTAACCGATGAAATTTCCCTAGGAGATTATGTCTTGACTGGTGGTGAATTAGCAGCCATGACCATGATTGATGCTACGGTTCGCTTGATTCCAGAAGTGATTGGCAAGGAGTCTAGTCACCAAGACGATAGTTTTTCTTCAGGACTCCTCGAATATCCCCAATATACACGCCCTTATGACTATCGAGGCATGGTGGTGCCAGATGTGCTCATGAGTGGCCACCATGAAAAGATTCGCCAATGGCGACTTTACGAAAGTCTAAAGAAAACCTACGAGCGCAGACCAGATTTGCTAGAAAACTACCAACTGACAGTAGAAGAAGAAAAAATGCTGGCAGAAATCAAAGAAAACAAAGAATAAAGGAGAATCCTATGCAAGTAATCAAACGTAACGGAGAAGTTGCCGACTTTGATCCAGATAAAATTTACCAAGCTGTCCTAAAAGCAGCGCAGACAGTTTATGTTTTGACTGATGACCTACGTCAAAACCTAGCTCAAGTCACTAAAAAAGTAGTCTTGGACTTGGAAGAAGCAAAAGTAGAACGTGCGACTATCAGTATGATCCAATCAATGGTTGAAAATCGTTTACTAGGAGCAGGTTACATCACCATTGCAGAGCACTATATCTCTTATCGCTTGCAACGTGATTTGGAGAGAAGTGGGTACGGTGACCACATCGCAGTTCACCTTCATTTTGAACAAATCCGTTAAGGAAAAGAGTGGGATGCATGAACATCTCACTCTTTCTTAAATCTATTTTTTTGAGCTCTCTGGACAGTGGATGGGACAAAACGTAGCCTTTGATATCAGCGATTCGGATAATACGTGTCACATTTCTGGTAAAATTTTTGACAATAATCTGCTGACGACTGACATCATATTTGACAATGTCACCTGTAAAACTTGTCTCAGCGAGTATGACATGAACAGCTGTTTTTTTCTGGATTGCCTGTTCAATTGTGCTAATAAGGGAGTCGTTTTCAGAATAATCTTGTTCATCATGTCCACTGAGAAAGTCTCGTATCTTATCTAAGACTTGCTTGAATGTGTACCTCATAGGCATCTCCCTTCTTATCTATCCACATTATATAAAATTTTCCTAAAAACTACAAGATTTTTACGAATAGACTATAGAAAGCATATCACAAAAAGGAGTTAAAAATGGCAGAATTTACATTTGAAATCGAAGAACACTTACTGACCTTGTCTGAAAATGAAAAAGGATGGACAAAAGAACTAAACCGAGTTAGTTTTAATGGAGCGCCAGCAAAGTTTGATATTCGAACTTGGAGCCCTGATCATACCAAGATGGGCAAAGGAATCACTCTTACAAATGAAGAATTTCAAGTAATGGTGGATGCCTTCAAAGGCAATCAGTAAAAGAGCCACGGGACTATTGTTCCAGGCTCATTTTTTTATCTTGAGAAATAAGCGATGTTTTTCAATCGTTCTAGTAGGGGACGACCAATGAAACTAATGGCAATGATTTTACCAAGATCAGGGAGAATAAAGGGAAGGACACCAACTGCTAGTGCCTTATCAAATGGCATCCCAGCAAGGAAGTGGAGGCTGAGAATCCCTCCGACAAAGACGAGGGAATCGCCTAAGAGGTTGGCTAGGAAAATACGAATATAGCCACTATTTTGATGGATGAGATAGGATGTAAGTCCAGCATAGACAAGGTCGAACCAAAGATAACCTGCACTTGGACCGACTAAAACGTGGAATCCAGCTCCTCCCCCTGCAAATACAGGTAAGCCGATAGCACCCAGTAGGAGATAGAGAGCAACAGATAGGACTGCTTCTCTGGGTCTAAAAACAGTAGCAATTAGACCGATTGCGAAGTTTTGTAGAGTGAAGGGGACAGGACCGATAGGGAGACTGATTTGTGCCAAAACGGCGATGAGAGCAGCACCGATAGCAGGGACAGCGTAGATATGAGCTTTTTTCAAAACTGTTAACCTCTTTCAAAATTATAGTAACTATTATACTAAGTCAGAAGAAAAAGTCAACCTATTTTTTATGATTAGGTAACAAATTTGTAACAGCCGATTTTGCATGTAAAAAGAGACCTCTTGAGGTCTCTTTCGATAATTAGCGCATGGTCACAAATTCTTCAGAAGCAGTTGGGTGGATAGCTACTGTAGCATCAAAGTCTGCCTTGGTTGCTCCCATTTTGATGGCAACAGCAAATCCTTGAATCATCTCATCCACTCCGTAACCTAGTCCGTGAAGGCCAACAACTTTCATCAGCACCGGCGGTGATGAGTTTGAAGCGAGATTCCTGACGATGGTTTGTTACGGCAGAGTACATAGATGCAAAGCTTGACTTGTAGACTTTAATGTGATCTTGGCCGTATTCTTTGATAGCTTCTTCTTCAGTCAACCCGACAGTTCCGATTGCTGGGTGGGAGAAGACAACGGTAGGGATAGTGGAGTAGTCCATCTTAGCACTTGTTTTCCCATTAAAGAGACGTTCAGATAGGGTACGTCCTGCCTTGATGGCTACTGGAGTTAGTTCCTTCTCACCAGTCACGTCTCCAAGGGCGTAGATGCCATCTACAACTGTATTTTGATACTCATCAACTTGGATAAATCCTCGTTCGTTGAGTGTAACTCCAGCCTTTTCTAACTCCAACCCGTCTACATTTGGACGGCGGCCGGTAGCCCAGATAACTTGGCTTGCAGTGTGACTAGAACCGTCTTCAAAATGAATCGTAATGCCTTGCTCTGATTCTTCTAGTTTGACCGGTACCTTATGGGTGTGCAAAGGTAGACCCGTTTTTTCCATTTCATTGACAAGACCTTCAACGATGTAGCTATCAAAACCACGCAAAGGACGGTCGCGACGAACGAACAAATCAGTTTTTACACCGAGTGCATGAAGAACACCTGCTAGCTCAACCGCGATATAGCCAGCGCCAAGAATAGCAACGGATTTAGGAAGTTGTTCCCAAGCAAAGACATCGTCTGAGCTACCACCGAGTTCAGCTCCAGGAATAGTTGGGATGTTTGGATGAGCGCCAGTCGCAATCACGATATGCTTGGCACGAATCAATTCGCCATTGACGCTGACGGTGTGGGAATCAACAAAATGAGCACGACCCTCAATCAAATCAATCCCGTTACGCTTGAAACTTCCATCATAAGATGAGCGAGCGCGATCAATGTAGGCTTCACGGTTTTGACGAAGCTTGGCGAAATCAAATTGAACATCTGAACTCGTAAACCCGTAGTCAGGGCCGTAGTGGTGGAAGCTTTCAGCGATTTGGGTTCCATACCACATGATTTTCTTAGGAACACAGCCAAGGTTTACACAAGTTCCACCTAATTTTTTCTCTTCGATAACAGCTGCTTTAGCTCCGTGTTCACCAGCTCGGTTCATAGTGGCAATTCCACCACTCCCTCCCCCGATGGCGATGATATCGTATTCTCTCATAGAAAACTCCTTATAGCTTTGATAGTCATATTCTATCGTTTTTACTTTTTGAATGCAAAAATCTGCTACGGCATAAGTAAAAAGTTGAAATTGCTTGCTAAATATAGAAATAAGATGTATTGTGTAACTAGTACAATTGATGTACCAGAAAGAAGCTGAAAGTGAGTTTTGGAATGCTTCTCTTTTCTCACGGTACAATCATTGTTCAGAGTGGATAAATTTGATATAATGGTCTTTAATGGAAAATATGAAAGGTGTTTTGGGATGAAGAAAAATACGAAAAGAAAAAAATGGCAATTTTACACATCTATTGGAACTGCAAGTGTTGTTATTGTCGGGGCTATGGGGATTTTACTTTTTAGACAACCTTCTCAGGCTGCTGTTAAAGATGCCCCCTCTCATTTGGTTGTTGCCAAAGAAGGAACGGTTGCCTCATCTATTCTCTTATCTGGTACTGTTACTGTAAAAAATGAACAGTATGTATACTTTGATGCAAGTATGGGTGAGATTGAAGAAATTTTAGTCTCTGTTGGAGACAAGGTGAGTGGAGGACAAGCGTTAGTAAAATACAATAGTTCTGATGCTCAGGCAGCATACGATGCTGCCAATCGTGCAGTAGCAAAGATTGATCGTCAAATCAATGAATTGAGGGAATCACGAAGTAAGGCCTTGACTTATTATGAAGAATATGGTGGTTCAGATGCTAGCACAGTATCTTCCCTTGATTCTCAGATTAAGGATGCTTGTGATAACCGCGCAGATGCAGAAGCACAAGTTAAAAAAGCAAAGGCTCAATTAGATGCTACAACTATCCTAAGTACAATAGAAGGAACAGTTGTAGAGGTAAATCGCGATCTCTCCAAATCTTCTGCAGGTAATGGCAAGGTCATGATCCATGTAGTGAGCAATGATAATTTGCAAGTAAAAGGTGAACTGTCAGAGTACAACCTTGCCAAGCTTTCAGTTGGACAAGAAGTGACCTTCACATCCAAAGTATACCCAGATAAAACGTGGACAGGGAAGATCAACTATATCGCAACTTATTCAAAGAATGGTGCTGATGGAAGTAATGGTACAGGTGCATCTAATGTCGGCTCTAAATATCCATACACTATTGAAATTACGAGTGATATTGGTGAGTTAAAACAAGGATTTTCTGTTAGTGTAGAAGTTAAAAGCGACAGTACATCTCTTCTGGTACCATTAACCAGCATCGTAGAAGAAGAAGGTAAAAACTATGTCTGGGTTGTTGACGAAGAGAATAAGGCTAAGAAAATCGAAGTTAGCTTAGGAAATGCTGACGCAGAAAACCAAGAAATCACTTCTGGTTTGACAAATGGGGCTAAAGTCATCAGTAATCCAACAACTTCCTTGGAAGAAGGAAAAGAGGTGAAGGCTGATGAAGAAACTAATTAGTCTAAAAAATATCTGTAGGAGTTATCGAAATGGAGATCAGGAACTGCAGGTTTTGAAAAATATCAACTTGGAAGTGAATGAGGGAGAGTTTGTTGCCATTATGGGACCATCAGGTTCGGGAAAATCTACTCTTATGAATACTATTGGAATGTTGGACACTCCAACTAGTGGTGAGTATTACTTAGAGGGGCAGGAAGTGGCTCGATTAGATGAAAAACAGTTGGCCAAAGTCCGTAATCAAGAGATTGGTTTTGTCTTTCAACAATTCTTTCTTTTGTCCAAACTAGATGCCCTTCAGAATGTTGAATTGCCTTTAATATATGCTGGAGTTTCAGCTTCCAAACGCCGTAAATTGGCAGAGACCTATTTGAAAAAGGTAGATTTGACTGATAGAAGTCACCACTTGCCTTCGGAATTATCTGGTGGACAAACAACGGGTAGCTATTGCACGTGCCCTTGTCAACAATCCTTCGATTATCCTGGCAGATGAACCAACTGGAGCTTTGGATACAAGGACAGGAAGCCAAATCATGGAACTTTTGGTGGAGTTAAATGAAGAAGGAAAGACCATTATTATGGTCACGCATGAGCCTGAGATTGCAGCTTATGCAAAACGTCAGATTGTAATCCGTGATGGGGTTATTGCATCTGATAGTGGGCATTTAGAAGGGGAGGGGCATTAAGATGGAAAATCTGAAATTTGCCTTTTCATCGATTATGGCACACAAGATGCGTTCATTTTTGACGATGATTGGGATTATTATAGGAGTATCTTCAGTAGTTGTCATCATGGCTCTGGGAGACTCTATGTCTCGTCAGGTCAATAAAAATATGACCAAATCTCAGAAAAATATTCAGGTCTTTTTCTCGCCTATTAAAAGTAAGGATGGCTCTTTTACCCAAAAACAATCTTCTCTAACACTATCTGGTAGAGAGGATACAGCTTATGTTGTCCCACCCAAAACACAGGAAGCATGGGTTAAGGAAGCCGCTAAACTAAAAGGTGTAGATAGTTACTTTGTGACGAATAGTATAAATGTTACTCTGACTTATAAAGATAAAAAAGTTGAGCAGGCTAGTTTAACAGGTGGTAATATGACTTATATGACTGCCACTGAAAATGAAATAATCGCTGGTAGGAGTCTAAGAGAACAAGATTACAGAGATTTTGCAAGTGTAATCTTACTTGATGAAGAACTGGCTAACAGTCTTTTTGACTCACCACAGGCAGCTCTTAATCAGATAATCTCAGTTAATAACTTTCATTATCGAGTTATCGGAGTATACACAAGTTCTGAGGCTAAAACTGCAAAGATGTTTGGTATCGGAGGTTTGCCAATTACAACCAATACATCTGTTGCTGTTAATTTTAATATGGATGAAATCTCTAATGTTGTCTTTCGTGTAAATGATACAAGTCTTACTCCGACTTTAGGACCAGAACTCGCACGCAGAATGACAGAAATATCAGGAGTACATCAAGGAGAATATCAAGTTGCGGATGAAACAGCAACCTTTGAAGAAGTTCAAAAACTCTTTGGTTTTATAACCACAATTATCAGTGCCATCGCAGGGATTTCACTCTTTGTTGGTGGAACTGGAGTTATGAACATCATGCTGGTTTCGGTGACAGAACGTACGCGTGAGATTGGTTTGCGGAAGGCTCTCGGAGCTACACGGGCTAATATCTTAGTACAGTTTTTTTGATCGAGTCCATGATCTTGACCTTGCTAGGTGGTGTCATCGGTCTTGGGATTGCCGCAGGAATGACCATGTTAGCTGGAGTGCTGCTTCAAAAATATGATTGCAGGTATCGAAGTTGGGGTTTCCTCCCAATTGCTCTCTTTAGCTTGGCTGTGTCAGCCAGCGTTGGTATGATTTTCGGCGTCTTGCCGGCTAGTAAAAGCCTCTAAGCTTGATCCAATCGAAGCTCTTCGCTATGAGTAATATAAACAAGAGGAAAAAAACAAGATGGACATTTGTCTATCTTGTTTTTTTGTATGGATTTTCCTATCGAAAATCACTAAAAAAATATGATATAATGAAGTGTTAGAAAAAAACAGGTTTCATTTGCCTGGAAAGGAAAAAAATTATGTCTGAAAAAGAATTTTTTTATATTACAACACCGATTTACTATCCATCTGGTAAACTTCATATTGGTTCTGCCTACACAACTATCGCCTGTGATGTCTTAGCTCGTTACAAACGCCTCATGGGCTACGATGTCTTTTTATTTGACAGGTCTTGACGAGCATGGTCAAAAAAATCCAGCAAAAAAAGCGGAAGAAGCTGGCATTACACCACAAGCCTATGTTGATGGGATGGCAGTTGGAGTCAAAAAACTCTGGCAATTACTGGATATCTCATACGATAAATTCATCCGTACAACTGATGATTACCATGAAAAAGTAGTGGCTCAAGTCTTTGAACGCTTGCTTGCTCAAGGTGACATCTACTTGGGTGAATATTCTGGTTGGTACTCAGTCTCAGATGAGGAATTCTTTACTGAAAGCCAGTTGGCCGAAGTCTTCCGTGATGAAGCTGGAAATGTAACGGGCGGTATTGCTCCATCGGGTCACGAAGTGGAGTGGGTTTCAGAAGAGTCTTATTTCCTTCGCCTCAGCAAATACCAAGACCGTTTGGTTGAATTTTTCAAATCTCATCCTGACTTCATCACTCCAGATGGTCGTCTTAATGAAATGTTGCGTAACTTTATTGAGCCAGGTTTGGAAGATTTGGCAGTTTCTCGTACAACCTTTACATGGGGAGTACCAGTCCCATCAAATCCAAAACACGTTGTCTATGTTTGGATTGACGCTCTCCTTAACTATGCGACAGCTCTTGGATATGGTCAAGATGAGCATGGAAACTTTGACAAGTTCTGGAATGGAACAGTCTTCCACATGGTCGGAAAAGATATTCTCCGTTTCCACTCTATCTACTGGCCAATCTTGCTCATGATGCTCGATATCAAGTTGCCAGAACGTTTGATTGCTCATGGTTGGTTTGTCATGAAAGACGGCAAGATGTCTAAGTCTAAAGGAAACGTTGTTTACCCTGAAATGTTGGTAGAGCGTTATGGACTGGATCCACTTCGTTACTACCTCATGCGTAGCCTCCCAGTCGGTTCAGACGGAACCTTTACTCCTGAAGACTATGTAGGGCGTATCAATTATGAATTGGCTAATGACCTTGGGAAACCTCCTCAACCGTACGGTTTCCATGATTAACAAGTACTTTGATGGCCAAATCCCTGCCTATGTAGAGGGTGTAACAGAGTTTGACCATGCTCTTGCTCAAGTAGCAGAGCAATCAATCGCTGACTACCATACACACATGAAAGCAGTTGACTATCCACGTGCTTTAGAAGCAGTCTGGGCACTTATCTCTCGTACTAACAAATACATTGACGAGACAGCCCCATGGGTCTTGGCTAAGGATGAAGCCCTTCGTGACCAATTGGCAAGTGTTATGAGCCATTTGGCAGCTAGCCTTCGCGTCGTAGCTCACTTGATTGAACCATTTATGATGGAAACTAGTCGCGCTGTATTGGCACAACTTGGTCTAGCAGAAGTTTCTAGCCTTGAGAACTTGAATCTAGCAGGCTTCCCATCTGGTGTAACTGTAGTTGCCAAAGGAACTCCAATCTTCCCACGTCTGGATATGGAAGAAGAAATCGCCTATATCAAGGAACAAATGGAAGGTAACAAACCAGCCGTTGAAAAAGAATGGAATCCAGATGAAGTTGAACTCAAACTAAACAAGGAAGAAATCAAGTTTGAAGACTTTGACAAGGTTGAAATCCGTGTCGCAGAAGTCAAAGAAGTTTCTAAAGTAGAAGGTTCTGATAAGTTGCTTCAATTCCGCTTGGATGCTGGTGATGGTGAAGACCGTCAAATTCTCTCAGGAATTGCAAAATACTATCCAAACGAACAAGAATTGGTCGGCAAGAAAGTCCAAATCGTTGCCAACCTCAAACCACGCAAGATGATGAAAAAATATGTCAGTCAAGGTATGATTCTCTCAGCTGAACATGATGGCAAATTAACCCTTCTCACAGTTGATCCAGCTGTACCAAACGGAAGTGTGATTGGGTAATAGCGAAAAACCAACGTTAGGCACGTTGGTTTTTCTTGTTATACGAGAGATTTTCTAAAAAGTGGTCTATCTCCTTTTGAGACCTGAGGACAATTACTTTCTCTGGATAGGTTTCTTGAACCCACTTGTAGCGTTCCTTAGCGGATTTGCTCCGCCCATCCCAGAGAATCCATCTGATAAATTCCCAGTCGAAGCGCTCGGGGCAGCCTGCTGCCATACTTTTTCTGACCTTGCCTCGATATGTGAGATACCGTTTAAAGGCTCGAAAGAGACAAGTCCATGGTGAAAAATTTAGGAAGATGATTTGGTCAGCATCTTGCATTCTTTCTTTGTAATAGCACCAAGAGTAGTTGCCGTCGATGACCCAGTCTGAGTGATTAGTGAGGAAGTTTCATCTCGGCTTTCATCCAATCACGATCACTGTCTTGCCAACCTGGTTGAAACTGGAGTGTGTCCATATGCAGTTTAGGAATGGAGTAGTGGTTTGCCAACTTTTCAGTTAGAGTTGACTTGCCAGCTCCAGAATATCCGATAATTGCTATTTTCATTTTCTACCTTTTCGTAATGGAGGACAAAAAAACAGCCTCTATGGACTGTTTCTTATTTAGCAAGTTTAGCTGAAAGACGAGCTTTATCGCGGCTTGCTTTGTTTTTATGAATCAAACCTTTAGTTTCTGCTTTGTCGATAGCTGAGCTAGCAGCACGGAAAAGTTCTTCAGAAGGGTTTGCTTCGAAAGCTTTGATAGCAGTACGCATAGCTGATTTTTGAGCTGAGTTTTTTTCGTTTTGTTTAACGTTCAATTCAGCGCGTTTGATAGCTGATTTAATGTTTGCCAATGTTCTTACCTCCATATTTACTAACTATACCATTATATCTGAAAACTTAGGTTTTGACAAGGGGAAATTATTTTTTTAGGTAAATTTCATCGATTTCGTGGTTTTTAGTCTTGTGGAGAATGACCTCGGCGCGATTCCTTGTTGGTTCGATATAGTTTTGTAGATTTGTGAGATTAATACCGGTCCAGACCTGATGTGCAAAGGCTTCAACTTCTCCAATTGGCATTTTCGTAAAGCGGTGGTAGTAGCTATTAGGATCATTCTGGGCAAAGCTGAGCAGTTTCAAGAAACGATCCAGATACCAGCTTTCAATATCTTCGACAGCAGCGTCTACGTAGATGGAGAAATCAAAGAAATCAGTGATGTAAAGGCGCTCGTTTTGTGGATTTTGAAAGACATTAATCCCCTCGACAATGACAAAATCTGCAGCCTTGACCAGTTGTTTTTCCCCAGGAACAATATCATACACTTCATGAGAGTAGACAGGAATATCCACATCTTGTCCATTTTTTAGACGGTCAAGAAAATTCAGCAAAGCTTCCATATCATAGCTTTCAGGAAAACCTTTGCGATTTAAGATATCTTGCTCAACCAAGGTTTGGTTGGGATAGAGAAAACCGTCAGTTGTCACCAATTCTACAGTAGCATCTGGGAGAGTACGTGATAATAGAATCTGAAGCAAGCGACTAGTAGTCGATTTCCCCACAGCAACACTACCAGAAACCCCAATGATAAAAGGTTGCGACTTACTTTCACGTTGGAGGAAAATTCCTTTTGAAAATGCCAAATCATCCTTAGTGCGCTTGTAAATATGGATAAGATGGACTAGGGGAAGGTAGACGTCCGTTACGTCCTGTAGACTAATCTGGTCATTGAAACTCTTGATAGATTCTAACTCTTCCTCTGTCAAGGGAGGAGTTGTTTTGCGATGCAATGATTGCCAAGTCTGGCGGCTAATTTTTTCAAAATGTAAAAATTCGTTGGTCATATTCTTTCCTCGTTTGATACCTTAGTATATCATATTTCTAATCTAAAGAGAAAATGAAATTCGATATTTCTCATTCTGATTCTTGAAATTTGCTATAAGTTGCTCTAAAAAGGTCAAAAAAATAGAGGAAATAATACGAAAAATTCTTTAATTGTTATCATAACAGATTTAGTTTGTTTGTTGAATTTTTAGCTTTTGTAAACGGTTTTAAAAAAACCTTAAAAATATGCTAAAATAGACTTATGAGTAAAAATGTATTATGCAGAAAATCCTGATGCAGCTCACGACATTCATGAGTTGAGAGTAGAGTTGTTGGGACAAAAAATGACCTTTTTGACGGATGCGGGTGTTTTTAGTAAGAAAATGGTTGATTTTGGAAGTCAATTCTTACTCAAGTGCCTTGAGGTCAACCAAGGAGAAACAGTCCTTGATGTAGGTTGTGGTTACGGTCCTTTGGGCTTGTCCTTGGCTAAGGCTTTTGGAGTTCAGGTGACCATGGTCGATATCAATAATCGTGCCTTGGACTTAGCGCGACAAAATGCTGAACGAAATAAAGTAGAAGCAACGATTTTTCAATCCAATATCTATGAACAAGTTGAAGGGAAATTTGACCATGTTATTTCCAATCCTCCCATTCGAGCAGGCAAACAAGTTGTTCATGAGATTATCGAAAAGAGCATGGATTTTTTGGAAGACGGTGGAGACTTAACAATCGTTATTCAGAAAAAACAGGGTGCTCCTAGTGCCAAAAATAAGATGGAAGACGTGTTTGGCAATTGTGAGGTCGTTAAAAAAGATAAGGGATATTATATCCTTAGAAGTGTGAAAGAATGAGAGCAGTTGATTTAATCCAAAAAAAACGAGACGGTCAAGAATTGACTTCAAATGAAATCAAGTGGTTGGTAGAAGGCTATGTGGCAGGAACTGTTCCAGACTATCAGATGTCTGCTTTTGCTATGGCTGTTTATTTCAAAGGAATGGCCACACGAGAGATTTCTGACCTGACGATGAATATGGTCAAGACAGGCCAAGAGTTTGATTTATCAGCTATTAATGGGATTAAAGTTGACAAGCATTCTACTGGTGGTGTAGGTGACAAGGTGACTTTGATTTTAGCTCCTTTAGTAGCCAGTTTTGGTGTTCCGGTTGCAAAAATGAGTGGTCGTGGACTAGGACACACTGGCGGGACCTTAGATAAGTTAGAAGCGATCAAGGGCTACCAAGTGGAGCGGAGTCAAGAGGATTTTATCAAACAGGTTCAAGACATTGGTGTATCTGTCATTGGTCAATCAGATCAGCTGGTTAAAGCAGACAAACTTCTCTATGCCCTTCGTGATGTGACGGCGACAGTTGATACGATTCCTTTGATTGCTAGCTCTGTCATGAGTAAGAAAATCGCTGCTGGGGCAGATGCCATTTTGCTAGATGTGACTGTTGGTGAGGGTGCCTTTATGAAGACTGTTGAGGAGGCGCGTGAATTGGCTCAAACCATGGTGGATCTCGGTAAGGCCGTTGGTCGAAAGACGGTAGCAGTCATTACCGATATGAGTCAACCCTTGGGACGAGCGATTGGAAATCGTCTGGAAATCCTTGAAGCATTGGAAATTTTACAAGGTCAAGGCCGTCAGGATATTACCCACTTTATCTGTGAACTAGCTCAAATTATGCTTGGTTTAGCTGATGTTGAGAAAACCGTTGAGGAAATCCGTAAGCATCTCGAGAATGGGCAAGCACTGGCTAAGTTTGAAGAAATGGTAGCAGCACAAGGTGGTGATTTAGAAGATCTCTATCGCCCAGTCAATGTAGCGCATGTGGTGGAAATTCCAGCTCAGGAAACAGGTGTCATTTCAGCCCTTCCGGCGATGGAATTTGGGCTCTATGCCATGAGACTAGGAGCTGGTCGTGCAGTCAAGTCTGATGATTTGGACTATGAAACAGGGATTGTTTTTGAAAAGAAAGTTGGAGACTCCGTCCAAAAAGGAGAAATTGTTGCAAAAGTTTATACAAATGGAAAAATTTCTTCTGAACTAGTTACAGAATTTCAAAAATATGTTAAAATGAATGATGGAGTGCAATGTTTACGAGAAATTATTGAAATTATCTCATAAAAAAACAGGGAGAATCCGAATATGAAATTGAATAAATATATCGATCATACGCTTTTGAAGCAAGATGCAAGCCAAGAACAAATTAATCGTTTGCTATCTGAAGCGCGTGAGTATGATTTTGCCAGTGTTTGTGTCAATCCCACATGGGTAAAACATGCAAAAACAGGGCTTAAAGGCTCAGATGTTAAGGTCTGTACTGTGGTTGGTTTCCCTTTGGGAGCAACAACTTCAGCTGTGAAGGCTTTTGAAACAAAAGAAGCTATCCAAAATGGTGCAGATGAGATTGATATGGTTATCAATGTCGGTGCCCTCAAATCTGGCAATCTTGATTTAGTTGAGTCAGACATCCGTGCCGTTGTAGAAGCAAGTGGCGACAAATTAGTTAAAGTCATTATTGAAGCTTGTTTGTTGACTGATGAAGAAAAGGTTGTGGCCTGCCAGTTGTCACAAAAAGCAGGAGCTGATTTTGTTAAAACATCTACTGGCTTCTCAACTGGAGGAGCAACTCTGCCAGATGTCAAATTAATGCGTCAAACAGTGGGACCTGATATGGGTGTTAAAGCTGCCGGTGGAGCTCGTTCTTACGCGGACGCTCTTGCCTTTGTGGAGGCAGGTGCTACTCGTATTGGAACATCTGCTGGTGTAGCAATCTTAAAAGGAGAATTGGCTGATGGCGACTACTGAGTTGATTGAACTAGCAATTGAAACCAGCAAGAAAGCCTATGTACCCTATTCTCACTTTCCTATTGGAGCTGTTTTAGTAGCCAAGGACGGTAGCGTATATACAGGTGTGAACATCGAGAATGCTAGTTATCCTTTGACTAACTGTGGGGAGCGTACAGCTATCTTCAAAGCAGTTTCGGAGGGGCAACGGGAATTTTCAGAGTTGATTGTCTACGGACAAACTGAGAAACCCATCTCGCCATGTGGTGCTTGTCGCCAGGTCATGGTTGAGTTTTTTGAACAAGATCTAAAAGTGACTCTAGTCGCCAAAGATAAAACGACGGTCGAGATGACGGTCGGGGAATTACTTCCATATTCCTTTACAGATCTTACCTAGTAACTTTGTAAAGGCGGTCTATTGACCCTTTCATTAATTCGCAACTAAGTTGCATATCTTATTTAGGAGGTTCAGGAATGAACAAGAAACAATGGTTAGGCCTAGGTCTAGTAACTGTCGCTGCAATCGGACTTGCTGCATGTGGAAACCGTGCGTCTCGCAAAGATTCTTCAGATGCAAACTGATTTAAAAGCTGCTATCGTTACTGACACAGGTGGTGTTGATGATAAATCATTTAACCAATCTGCATGGGAAGGTCTACAAGCTTGGGGGAAAGAAAACGGTCTTTCTAAAGATAACGGATTTACTTATTTCCAATCTACAAGTGAAGCAGATTTTGCAAACCACTTCAGCCAAGCTGCTACAAACGGCTACAAATTAGTGTATGGTGTTGGTTACAAACTTGCTCCAGCTGTTAAAGCTGCTGCAGATGAAAATGCTGATATCAACTACGTTATCATTGACTCTGTTGTTGGTGATAAGAAGAACGTAGCATCTGCTGTTTTTGCGGATAATGAAGCTGCTTATCTTGCAGGGGTTGCTGCTGCCAAAACTACCAAGACAAACAAAGTTGGTTTCATCGGTGGAGCACGTGGTGAAGTTATCACTCGTTTTGAAAAAGGATTTGAAGCAGGCGTGAAGTCTGTAAACAAAGACATTTCAGTAGATGTACAATATGCTGAAGACTTCAACAACCCAGAAAAAGGTAGAACTATTGCAGCGACTCAATACGCTGCAGGAGCTGACGTCATTTACCAAGCTGCTGGTGGTACAGGAGCTGGTGTCTTCAAAGAAGCAAAAGACTTGAACGAGAAGAAAAATGAAGACGAAAAAGTTTGGGTTATTGGTGTAGACCGTGACCAAGTCGACGAAGGTAAATACACTTCAAAAGATGGTAAAGAATCTAACTTCGTATTGGCTTCAACTTTAAAACAAGTTGGTAAAACTGTTCAAGAAATCGCAACTCAAACTGCTGATGGCAAATTCCCAGGTGGAAAAGTGATCACATTTGGTTTGAAAGATGGTGGTGTTGATTTGACAACTTCTAATCTTTCTGAAGATGCTAAAAAAGCAGTAGAAGATGCTAAAAAACTAATTATTGATGGTAGCGTAAAAGCACCTGAGAAATAAGAACCTTCCAGAAGCGGTCCATCCTTCTTGGGTCGCTTTTTTTGAGGTGTTGAGACATTTTGTCTCAATAGAACCTACTAACTTGTTTAGCAGGTCCTACTGAAATAAAATATAGTTTTCTAGAAAGGAATATTCGAATGGCACACGAAAACGTCATTGAGATGCGTGAAATTACCAAAATTTTTGGTGAATTTGTCGCAAACGACAAATCAACCTCGAATTGCGTAAAGGTGAAATTCATGCACTTCTTGGTGAAAATGGAGCTGGGAAATCAACCCTGATGAATATGTTGGCTGGTCTTTTGGAACCAACGAGCGGAGAAATTGTGGTCAATGGGAAGTCTGAAAAACTAGATTCTCCTTCAAAGGCTGCTTCTCTAGGGATCGGGATGGTTCACCAGCACTTCATGCTGGTAGAAGCTTTCACTGTTGCAGAAAATATCATTCTTGGTAGCGAAGTAACTAATAAAGGTGTATTGGATTTGAAAAAGGCTAATGCTGATATCCTTGAGTTGTCAGAACGCTACGGCTTGGCTGTGGATCCTACAGCAAAAGTGGCAGATATCTCTGTCGGGGCTCAACAACGGGTTGAAATCTTGAAGACACTCTATCGTGGAGCTGATATTCTGATTTTTGACGAGCCTACAGCAGTGCTAACTCCTGCTGAAATTTTGGAGTTGATGGATATCATGAAAACCCTTGTTAAAGAAGGAAAATCTATCATCCTCATCACTCACAAACTGGACGAAATTCGTGCAGTTGCAGACCGTGTCACAGTTATTCGTCGTGGGAAATCCATTCAAACCGTCAGCATCGAAGGTGCTACCAATAAAGATTTGGCGGAGATGATGGTTGGGCGCTCAGTTTCGTTCGTAACAGAGAAGGAAGAAGCGCAACCTAAAGAAGTGGTTCTTCAAATTTCTGACTTGGTCGTGAATGAAAACCGCGGAGTTCCTGCAGTCAAAGAGCTATCTATTGATGTTCGTGCAGGCGAAATTGTTGGGATTGCAGGGATTGATGGTAATGGTCAGAGTGAATTGATTCAGGCTATTACTGGACTTCGCAAAGTTAAATCAGGTAGTATTAAAATTAAGGGACAAGAAGTTGTTGGCCTTTCCTCACGTAAGATTACTGAAATGAATGTCAGCCACGTTCCTGAGGATCGTCATCGTGATGGTCTTGTTCTCGAAATGATGCTTTCTGAAAACATCGCACTTCAAACTTACTACAAAGAACCACTTAGCAAAAACGGTGTGTTGAATTACAATCAGATCAATTCATATGCCCGCAAGTTGATGGAAGAATTTGATGTTCGTGCAGCCAATGAGATTGTTCCAGCAAGTGCTCTATCAGGAGGAAATCAACAAAAGGCCATTATTGCTCGTGAAGTTGATCGGAATCCAGATTTGTTAATCGTTAGCCAACCGACACGTGGATTGGACGTTGGTGCGATTGAGTACATTCATAAACGTTTGATTGGTGAACGTGATAGAGGAAAAGCCGTCCTCGTTGTTAGCTTCGAATTAGATGAAATTCTAAACCTATCAGACCGGATTGCTGTTATTCATGATGGAAAAATCCAAGGTATTGTGAAGCCATCTGAGACCAACAAACAAGAGCTTGGTGTCTTGATGGCTGGTGGTGAATTGGAAAAGGAGAAGAGTGATGTCTAAAAAATTACAACAAATTTCGGTTCCTTTGATTTCTGTAATCCTAGGAATTATCCTTGGAGCCGTCATTATGTGGATCTTTGGTTATGATGCTCTTTGGGGTTATGAAGAACTCTTCAAGACAGCTTTTGGTTCTATTAAAAATGTGGGTGAAATTTTCCGCGCTATGGGACCACTGGTTTTGATCGCTCTAGGATTTGCAATAGCTAGCCGAGCTGGATTTTTCAATGTTGGCTTACCAGGACAAGCCTTGGCTGGTTGGATTGCGGCAGTATGGTTCGCTTTATCTTTCCCAGATATCCCTCGTATCTTAATGGTTCCTTTGACAGTCCTTGTGGCTGCAATTGCAGGAGGTTTCGTTGGTTTGATTCCAGGTATCTTGCGAGCATTTTTAGGAACGAGTGAAGTCATTGTTACCATTATGATGAACTACATCGTCCTGTTTGCTGGAAATGAAATCATTCGGAACTTCCCTAAAACTTCATGGTCGATTCTGAATCCAGTATCACAGTAGGGACAAATGCAAGTTATCGTCTAGGTTTTCTGACTGAATTAACCAAGTCAAGGATGAATATTGGTATCTTTATCGCCTTGATTGCTGTTGCAGTGGTTTGGTTCATTATTAAGAAAACAACACTTGGTTTTGAAATCCGTTCCGTTGGTCTTAACCCGAATGCTTCAGATTATGCAGGGATGTCAGCTAAACGAATCATCATTCTTTCCATGGTGATTTCAGGTGCTCTCTGTGGGATCGGTGGAGCAGTAGAAGGGATTGGTACCTTCCAGAACATTTATGTTCAACCTGGTTCCTTGGCTATTGGATTTAATGGGATGGCAGTGGCCCTCCTTGCTAGCAATTCTCCTATTGGGATTGTCTTTGCGGCCTTCTTGCTTGGAACCTTGCAAACAGGTGCTCCAGGTATGACCACAGCGACCATTCCACCAGAACTTGTCAATATTGTGACAGCTTCGATTATCTTCTTTGTAAGTGCTCATTACATTATCGAAAAATACATCAAGCCCAAAAAACAAATGAAAGGAGTAGAGTAAGGATGAATACTGTTGCTATACTAACAATTCTTGTATCGAATATGCTGGTCTATGCTGCTCCTCTCATTTTCACTAGTATCGGAGGAGCCTACTCCGAACATGCTGGTGTCGTTAATGTCGGTTTGGAAGGTATCATGGTTATGGGAGCTTTTACGGGAGTCGTATTTAACTTGACTTTTGCTAGTTCTCTTGGTGGCATGACCATCTGGCTATCTCTCCTTGCAGGTGGTTTGGTTGGTCTCATTTTCTCTGCCATCCATGCTGTAGCTACTATTAACTTCCGTGCTGACCATGTTGTCAGTGGTACGGTATTGAACTTGTTGGCTCCTGCCTTAGCTGTCTTCTTGGTAAAAGCGATCTACGGAAAAGGTCAAACCAACAATATCGATTTGTCATTTGGTAAATTTGATTTTCCTTTCTTGTCTGATATCCCTGTCATTGGAGATATCTTCTTCAAGAACACAAGCTTAATGGGATATGTCGCAATTGGATTTTCATTTGTATCATGGTTTATCATGTTTAAAACGAAGTTTGGTCTTCGCCTTCGCTCAGTTGGAGAACATCCACAAGCTGCGGATACCCTTGGGATTAATGTTTACCTCATGCGTTACTATGGTGTGCTCATCTCTGGATTTTTAGGAGGAGTTGGAGGTGCCTTGTATGCACAATCTGCATCTGTCAATTTCTCTGCAACAACCATCGTCGGTCCAGGGTTCATCGCTCTTGCGGCCATGATTTTTGGTAAATGGAATCCTGTTGGTGCTATGCTTTCAAGTCTTTTCTTTGGACTTTCACAAAGTTTGGCAGTTATCGGTTCTCAATTGCCTTTCCTACAAGGAGTGCCAGCGGTTTACCTTCAAATCGCCCCTTATGTCTTGACTATCCTTGTCTTGGCAGCCTTCTTCGGAAAAGCAGTTGCGCCTAAGGCAGATGGTATCAACTACATCAAATCAAAATAAGCATACAAAAAAACGTCAGTTTGTACTGACCCCCAAAAGTTGGACAAATAATTATTTAAAGGATTTAGTTCTGTATTGCACAGGACTGAGTCCTTTTAGTTTGACCTTAATTCGTTTGTTATTGTAGTAATCAATATAGTCTACAATAACTTGTTCTAATTGTTCAAGTGATTTAAACGACTTCTCATAACCATAAAACATCTCAGACTTAAGAATACCAAAGAAGGACTCCATCATGCCATTGTCTGGGCTGTTTCCCTTGCGTGACATAGATGCTTGAATTCCCCTACTCTCTAGGAATCGATGATAAGAATCGTGTTGGTATTGCCAGCCCTGATCGCTGTGTAAAATGGTATTCTCATAGTGTTTCTCTGTGAAGGCCTGTTCCAACATGACTTTCACTTGTTCTAAGTTGGGCGAAGTAGAAAGATGATAAGCAATAATTTCACTGTTAAAGCCGTCTAAAACAGGCGATAAATAGAGTTTCTGTGTGCTATTTGGAATGGCAAACTCTGTCACATCCGTATAGCATTTTTCCATTGGCCTTGATGCTTCAAACTGGCGTTGAATGAGATTCTCTGCTTTCTTGCCAACCTCTCCTTGGTAGGAAGAATACTTGCGTTTACGACGAATACGAGCTGTTAAACCAAGTATTTTCATTAGACGTTGAACCTTTTTATGATTCACTGTAAATCCGCGATTTCTTAGTTCAAGAGTAACTCTACGAAAGCCGTAATTTCCTTTATGCTCACTATAAATGGCCTGAATTTCGGTTTTAAGCTTTTTATCTTTATCAAGCCCATCCAGTTGCTTCAACTGATAATAGTAAGTCGAGCGAGCTAGACGTGCTGTTTCAAGAAGAAAAATCTAGTCGAAATCCTCCTGAAAGCATTTCTCTAACTGTCTCTGCCTTTTCTCGCTCTAGGGCTTCGTCCCTTTCCTCTAACTCTTTTTAACTTTTTTTAGGTAGGCCACCTCAGTCCGTAAGCGTTCATTCTCCTCCTGAAGTCGCTCCAGTTCTGTCATCTCTTCCCAAGTTTTCTTCCGTTTACGTCCCATTTTAGCTGGTCTCCTCTTGTTTTCTCAAGAATAGTATACCCGTTTTTTTCTTGTATTGCGCCAGCCAATTTGGAAGCATTCCTTGGTTTGGGAGAGCATAATCAAGACTGACACTTCTTTGCGAACGACCTTCCAGCAGAACTTTATCAATCATTTCTTGTTTTTAATTCTGGGGAATAGTAACGATTCTTCCCTTTTTTAACGATTTCTATTCCATAACGGTCAATTAATGTCACCATGTACTTTAGACCAGCAACATCCACTCCAAATCTTTTTGAAAGCAGGTTGAAGCTTTGTCCTTGCTTTCTTAGTTCATAGATCTGAATTTTATCTTCATAACTCAATTTCATAATAAAACACCCCAAAAGTTAGATTTTTTCTGTCTAACTTTTGGGGTGCAGTTCAAAAGTTAGATTTTTTCTGTCTAACTTTTGGGGTGCAGTTCAGTTTAAACTGGCGTTTTATTTTTTAGGATTTTGATGGGTTAGGTTCAATCCCCAAGGAACGAGGTTTTCAGTTTTGTTTTTGATGCGTGTGATATTATCCTTATGACGAATGATAATCAAGCTGGCAAGTGCTAGGATAATCAAAATGAAGAGAGGGTCATAGCTGTTTAGGATAAAACCAAATAGTGGAAATAGGAGAACTCCGATAACGGCTGCGATAGAAGCAGTAACGCTAGACAGTGAAATCATACTACCTAGATAGAGGGTTCCAAAAAATACAATCGCTAGATAGAGACAGAAGACAGGCGCAAATCCGAAAACAACTCCAGCGCTTGTTGCGACAGCCTTGCCCCCTTTAAACCCTGCAAAGATAGGAAAGGTATGTCCAATTACGGCCAAAAGTCCAAAGACGAGAGGTGATAGACCTTGTTGGTGGAAAAGAATAGGAAGTAGAGTGGCCAAGGTCCCTTTAAAGAAGTCAATCACAAAGGTTGCCATACCTGCTTTCTTACCTAAAATACGGAAAGTATTGGTTGTTCCAGTATTTCCAGAACCATGTTCACGCAGATTTGTTTGAAAAAAGATTTGTCCAATCCATAGACCAGACGGAATCGAACCTAGCAGATAAGCTAAAATTAATAATACAAATGTCATCATAGACCTATTATACCATGAAATGGTGTAGAAAGGCTGAGAATATCTTGTGAAATTGTGACAGCTGAATGGGAAAAACTTTGCAAAATCCCTAGAAAACCTGTAAAATAGTAAAGATGAACAAATAGGAGGTTCCTTGTGTCAAAAAAGGAAATCAATATTAATAACTATAATGATGACGCCATTCAGGTGCTAGAAGGGTTGGATGCGGTCCGTAAACGTCCAGGTATGTACATCGGATCGACCGACGGTGCTGGTCTCCATCACCTAGTCTGGGAAATAGTGGATAATGCAGTCGATGAAGCCTTGTCTGGATTTGGTGATCGAATCGATGTGACCATCAATAAAGACGGCAGTCTAACCGTTCAAGACCATGGTCGTGGGATGCCGACTGGGATGCACGCTATGGGAATTCCAACTGTTGAAGTTATCTTTACCGTTCTCCACGCTGGAGGAAAATTCGGTCAAGGTGGCTACAAAACATCTGGTGGTCTCCATGGGGTTGGATCTTCTGTCGTGAATGCCTTATCTAGCTGGTTGGAAGTTGAAATTACTCGTGATGGTGCAGTCTATAGACAGCGTTTTGAAAATGGAGGCAAGCCAGTTACGACTCTTGAAAAGGTGGGGACAGCACCCAAGTCTAAGACAGGTACCAAGGTTACCTTCATGCCGGATGCGACTATCTTTTCTACGACAGACTTTAAGTACAATACCATTTCAGAACGCCTCAATGAGTCAGCCTTTCTCTTAAAAAATGTGACCTTGTCTCTGACTGACAAACGAACAGATGAAGAGATTGAGTTTCACTATGAAAATGGAGTTCAGGACTTTGTTTCCTATCTGAATGAAGACAAGGAAACCTTGACGCCAGTCCTCTACTTTGAGGGTGAAGACAATGGCTTCCAAGTGGAAGTCGCTCTCCAGTACAATGATGGATTTCAGATAACATTCTATCCTTTGTCAATAATGTCCGTACAAAAGACGGTGGAACCCATGAGACGGGACTCAAGTCTGCTATCACTAAGGTCATGAATGACTATGCACGTAAGACTGGACTCCTCAAGGAAAAAGATAAGAACCTTGAAGGTTCAGACTATCGTGAGGGACTAGCGGCTGTTCTTTCTATCCTAGTTCCGGAAGAGCATCTCCAGTTTGAAGGACAGACCAAGGACAAACTAGGCAGTCCGCTGGCTCGCCCAGTTGTAGATGGCATTGTAGCTGATAAGTTGACTTTCTTCCTCATGGAAAATGGTGAACTGGCTTCCAATCTCATCCGCAAGGCCATCAAGGCGCGTGATGCGCGTGAAGCAGCCCGAAAAGCGCGTGATGAGAGCCGAAATGGTAAGAAAAATAAAAAAGATAAGGGCTTGTTGTCTGGTAAATTAACACCAGCTCAGTCTAAAAACCCTGCTAAGAATGAACTCTATCTGGTCGAGGGAGACTCTGCCGGTGGCTCTGCCAAACAAGGTCGTGACCGTAAATTCCAAGCTATCTTGCCTCTTCGTGGTAAGGTCATCAACACAGCCAAGGCCAAGATGGCAGATATCCTCAAAAATGAGGAAATCAACACTATGATTTATACCATCGGCGCGGGTGTGGGAGCAGACTTCTCTATTGAAGATGCCAATTATGACAAGATTATTATCATGACCGATGCCGACACCGATGGTGCCCATATCCAGACCTTGCTCTTAACCTTTTTCTACCGTTACATGCGTCCGCTAGTCGAAGCTGGACATGTCTATATCGCCCTTCCGCCTCTTTACAAGATGTCCAAAGGGAAAGGCAAGAAAGAAGAAGTAGCCTACGCTTGGACAGACGGAGAACTAGAAGAACTCCGTAAGCAGTTCGGCAAAGGTGCTACCCTCCAACGCTATAAGGGGCTTGGTGAGATGAATGCGGACCAGCTCTGGGAAACAACTATGAATCCAGAAACGCGTACCCTCATCCGTGTTACGATTGAAGACTTGGCACGCGCCGAACGCCGCGTCAATGTCCTCATGGGAGATAAGGTCGAACCACGCCGTAAGTGGATTGAGGACAATGTCAAGTTTACGTTGGAAGAAGCGACAGTGTTTTAAGGAGTATGAATAATGGATAGTTCAGGACATTCGATCTTTGGAAGTTACTTGGGTTTGATTTTCTTAGTTTCTTTACCCTCGGCTATTCTTGCATGCTACATCAATAACCGGAAAAAAAGTTTCCAAGGATTATATGCACCGATTGTATTTACTTTATTTATGATCTTGATGCTTTATTCAATATGGATTCCTCAGAATCCGGTGCTTTGGTGGCGTCTGCTATCATGCTTTTTATTGGTTTTCCTTTGATAGCGGGAGCCTTAGTCTACACACTTATTCGATTGTGTTATGTCTATCCGGAGAAACGGTGGAAGGCTTTTTTGATTTTTCTGTCCTATATTTTATCTCCCTTATCTGTCGGTATTCTGGGATGGTATGTGGTAAATTTAGTTCAGATCCATTTGTTGACATTCTTGGTAATGATTTTGATGATTCTAGTTTCCTATCTTCCTCCTCTCTATCTCCATTACACCAAACGAAATCAGTAAGTCACGGAATACTTTTTTGCTTGGGTATAGTGATTAATTGCTTAGCTACTGTCAGAGAAGGCTAATTGTTTACAATTTATTTTATAATGAAAAAATTTCAAACAGCTCTAAGTGATGAAGGAGTGAAAGATGAGAACTGATCAGGAGATTCTTGGACTGATTTTAGGGACAGTTAAAACTTTAAAAGTTGACGCTGGTAAGAACTCAAGTATCTCCTCCTCAATAATCTGACGGATGACCTTACTCAAACCCGTTTCTTTAAGGGTGTGGATGCTTCATATTATTACGAAGGGGATAACCTTTACCAGAGAGGGGAGTTATAAAGTTCAAGTAAAGGTGATGATTATCTTTTTTTAGGTAAACAATCGCTAAAACTATTGGAGGTGCGGTATTGATTACGTTATTAATGTTACCTTTTTTCCTTGTTCTCCTAGCCATTTTTGGAATTATATATGACTTAATGACCAATAAAGGTAGAAAAGAGTGTGCTCGCACAGTATCTTTGTTTATATTGAACATCCTCACTATTGGTATCTGTCTATTAGATCTACCCATGGAAAGTAAACCATACTCAGGAACAGGGTTTATCTTATTTTATGCACTTGCCTTCACACCTTTGATGATTGTTTTTTCACTATATACCCTCTATAGGATTGGAAAACATTATAGGTATTTTTAAGAGTAAGTTTGTTATAATACTCCTATTCAATGCTATTTTACTTTTCCTTCTTTCATTAGTAAATACTTTTTGTATTATGGAGAAGCTTTCAAATATATCATAGAAACGATATGAATTTGTTTTTATTTTATTTTTAATCGTTTTGGGGATTTGTTCAACTATCCAATTCATTGTAGGCGAACTTGAGATGAAAAGAATACGAGGCATCCAAAAAAACAAGAGGAGCAAGACGGCAATGAAGAATAATTCTATAAAAGATATGTGCAGACAACATAGAAGTGAAGCGCAAATGCTAAGATTGATTTCACAGACTGCCGAAACTTTGC
>BNJV01002569.1_pt1:15000-28279 | contig 28279 bp, 24 predicted proteins | sample 8540591 | NCBI WGS metagenome assembly BNJV01 (sample SAMD00202457, study PRJDB9452) | human saliva metagenome | host: Homo sapiens | reverse complement strand
TTAAAGTGCGGTTGAAAAAAACATGAGATTTTTGACCGCACTTTTTGCCATTTTAGCCCCACTAGTTAGGTTTTTTACGTGGGTTTCTACGATGAGCGTATTAGCTCATCTTATTTTATAAACACAGGAGTGGACCAATGAAAATATCTAACGTTGCTTTAGCACTTTCTGGTGTTGTATTTGGTGGCGTGTTGCTAAGCTCTCACGCATCTGCTGCAGAAGGTCGTTTAGTGGTGTATTGTAGTGCACAAAATACGATGTGCGAGCAAGAAACCATGGCTTTTGAGAAAAAATACGGTATTAAAACCAGTTTTATCCGTGGTGGAACAGGCACAATTTTAGCCAAAATTGATGCTGAAAAAGATAACCCTCAAGGGGATGTATGGTATGGCGGTACGCTAGATCCTCATTCTCAAGCGGGTGAAATGGGCTTACTTGAAGCGTATAAATCATCAAATCTCGCACAAATTCCTGAACAGTTTAGAGATCCTGCTAAAATTAAAGGCAACTATTCTTCAGCGATTTATCTCGGTGTATTAGGTTTTGGTATCAATCCTGAGCGTTTGAAAAAGCTTAATTTACCAACACCAAAATGTTGGAAAGATCTAGCCGATCCTGCGTATCGTAATGAGATCCAAGCAGCAGATCCTCAAAGTTCAGGTACGGGTTATACACAATTAGCCACCTATATCCAACTTTGGGGTGAGGATGAAGCGTTCAAATATCTCAAAGAACTCAATAAAAATGTTTCCCAATATACCAAATCAGGTAATACAGCGACCCGTAATACGGCACGTGGTGAAACCGCAATCGGAATTGGTTTTTTACATGAATATTCTTTAGAGAAAGCCAAAGGCGCACCAGTAGAATTAGTTGTTCCTTGTGAAGGTACAGGCTATGAAATTGGTGGCGTGAGCATTATTAAAGGTGCAAGAAACCTTGAAAATGCGAAATTATTTGTGGATTGGGCGTTATCAAAAGAAGCGCAAGAGTTAACCTGGAAAAAAGGGGAAGCGTATTCTATTTTAACCAATAGTACCGCAGAACAATCACCTTATGCGCTCGATTTTAAATCTATCAATTTAATTAATTATGATTTTGACAAATACGGCTCAAGTGATTTACGTAAACGTTTGATCACAAAATGGGTTGATGATGTTAAATTAGCAAAATAATGATGTATACATAGCGAAATAATAGCTATTATATTATTTCGCTTTTTTTCTTTTATGCGAGGTTGTATGAACGCAAATAAACTTCCTATTATCCAATCTGCTAACTTTTGGATAATTCTTGCAGTGATTGCATTTCTTCTTCTGCCTTCCCACGCTTTAGATTATGGCTTGTTTGAAAGCACAAGCGATGAATACCTAGGTGCAATGGGTTGGTCTTCGTTAAATATTACGGCATTATGGTTTTTATCGGTTATTTTATACGGTTTGATGCCACTTCTTAAATTACCGAAGGATACACAAGCGAAAGCAGAGCTGTATCTTATTGCAGCAGCGACATTATTTATCTTTGTCAGTGCAACAATTTGTAAAGTCAGCATGGGTTATTCAGTGATTGTATTAATCGCGAGTTTAACCGCATTGGCGACGTTTTCTTTCGCAAAATTAAAAGTGATGCAAGGGGATAAATTTATTATCGCCTCTTTACTTTGCATTATCTTATTAATTTTCTTCTTCATCGTTTACCCGACATTGGCCATCTTTGTTTCAATGTTCTATGACGGTGATACCTTTGCACCACAACAAGTGATGCGAATTTTGACTCAAAGCTATATTGTACGTGTTATTAGTAACTCGCTATTCTTATCAGGTTTTGTAGGCATTGTATCAACAATTTTCGGTTTGGCATTTGCGCTTTATACCACCCGTATTGCACGTAGAACGGCATTCATTGGTAAAATTTTCTCCATTTTACCAATCGTCACACCGCCATTCGTTGTAGGCTTAGGGGTAACATTAATGCTTGGCCGTTCTGGTTATGTGACAGAGTTCTTATCCACAACATTTGGATTTGAGAACCATAACTGGTTATACGGTTTCAACGGGATTGCCATTGCACAGATTCTTGCTTTTGCGCCGATTTCATTCATGATTTTAGATGGTGCATTAAAATCTGTTCATCCATCAATTGAAGAAGCGTCTTACACCTTACGTGCAAATCGTTACCAAACGTTCTTCAATATCATTTTCCCATTACTACGTCCAGCATTGGCAAACTCATTCTTAATCGTGTTTATCCAATCCTTAGCGGACTTTAGTAACCCGTTAGTATTGGGTGGTAGCTTTGACGTAATCGCGACACAAATCTACTTCTATATTGCCGGCTCACAATTAGATTATGCTTCAGCAAGTACTTTAGGTTCGATGCTTTTAATCTTCTCATTAGCCGTATTTATCATCCAATATATTTGGATTGGTAATCGCTCTTATGTGACCGTTTCAGGCAAATCCTATCGTGGTGACGTGCAAGATTTACCAACCGGCTTGAAATATACCATCATCGGAATGCTTGGTTTCTGGGTACTCTTTAACTTAGCGTTATACGGCAGTATTTTCTACGGTAGTTTCACGGTGAACTGGGGCGTAGATTACACCTTAACCTTGAAAAACTATGCGATGTTATTCGGACAAGGCTTAAGCGATGGGGCATGGCCATCATTGATTAATACTTTAATCTACGCAGGAATTGCCGCACCATTGACCGCACTTTTCGGTTTATTAATTGCGTATATTGTGGTGCGTAAAGATTTCCAAGGTAAAAAATCCCTTGAGTTTTTAACTATGCTTTGTTTTGCGGTACCAGGAACCGTTGCAGGGGTATCTTATATTTTAGCCTTTAACAATGCGCCACTTTACATTACAGGTACTAGCATTATCGTGATCATTTCAATGGTGATGCGTGATTTACCAATCGGTATGCGTGCAGCGATTGCAGGTCTTGGTCAATTAGATAAATCACTCGATGAAGCATCTCTTTCTTTAAAAGGTAGCTCATGGAAAACATTATGGTTTATCGTTTTACCATTGTTAAAACCAGCTTTACTTTCTGCATTGGTCACCAGTTTCGTTCGTGCGATGACTACCGTAAGTGCGATTATCTTCTTAGTCACCGCTGATACACGTGTGGCAACAGCCTATATTTTAAACCGTGTAGAAGATGGTGAATATGGTGTTGCTATCGCATACGGTTCGATTTTAATCATCGTGATGATGGCCATTATTTTATTCTTTGACTGGATTGTGGGTGATACCCGAATTTCCCGTTCTAAAGCGAAAAAAATGAATTAACTCGTTAAGTTGTAGGTAAATATTATGAGTAATAATGATTTCTTAGTATTAAAAAATATCACCAAATCTTTTGGTAAATCCACAGTCATTGATAATTTAGATTTAACCATTAAACGTGGCACCATGGTGACCTTATTAGGTCCATCTGGTTGTGGTAAAACCACCGTGTTACGTTTAGTGGCAGGTTTAGAAAACCCAACTTCAGGTCAGATTTTTATCGATGGTGAAGATGTAACCAAATCATCTATTCAAAATCGTGATATTTGTATCGTATTCCAATCTTATGCATTGTTCCCGCATATGAGTATCGGTGATAACGTAGGCTATGGTTTGCGTATGCAAGGCGTGGGCAAAGAAGAACGCGCTAAACGTGTAAAAGAAGCCTTAGAGTTGGTTGACTTAGCGGGTTTTGAAGATCGTTTTGTGGATCAAATTTCAGGTGGTCAACAACAACGTGTCGCTTTAGCTCGTGCGTTAGTATTAAAACCAAAAGTATTACTTTTTGATGAACCATTAAGTAACTTGGACGCAAACTTACGTCGTTCTATGCGTGAAAAAATCCGTGAACTACAACAAAGTTTAGGTATTACCTCACTTTATGTGACTCATGACCAAACGGAAGCATTTGCGGTATCTGATGAAGTTATCGTGATGAATAAAGGTAAAATTATGCAAAAAGCGCCAGCAAAAGAGCTTTACTTGCGTCCAAATTCTTTATTCCTTGCAAACTTCATGGGCGAATCGAGCATCTTTGAAGGTAAATTGGAGAATAACACCATTGATGTGAATGGCTACAAATTGCCATTAAGTAATGCGGCGCAATTCAATTTACCGGATGGTGAATGCTTAGTTGGGCGTACGTCCTGAAGCAATTTACTTAAAAGCAGAAGGCGAAGCAGCACAACAATGTGAAATCAAGAGTGCAGTCTATATGGGTAACCACTGGGAAGTAGTGGCAATTTGGGCTGGTAAAGAATTGCTCATTAACACCAAACCAGAAGACTTTAATGCCGATCTCAAACAAGCTTATGTGAATTTCTCTGAACAAGGTATTTTCTTGCTGAAGAAAGAGAAATAATATCAATTTAAAGGCGTATGGAAGCATACGCCTTTTCTTTTAAAATCCGTTCAAAATTGACCGCACTTTTCCGCTCATTTTTACTTTATCTAACAGAGCTGTATAATGTCTCGCTTTTGAATATAAAACGATAAAAGGGGAAAGCTCATGATTAAAACCGATACCTTACCGCAATTTTTGCGTAACAAAGTGGCGGAAAACGATGCCTTTGGTCTCGTAGAGGGCTTGTGCCAATTATTACGTAGCAGCCCCACAGAAAAAATTTCTCCGACCTTGCATTTATTTAAGTTTGTCTTAAAGAACGATAAAGAATTAGGCTATTCTGTTTCGAAATTATTATGCGGTTGGTTATGTGGTTTACGTCTTTATCCGTTGTTTATTAGTAGTGGCATTCTTACGCGTGGCGGTTTTGGGCAAGAAATGAAAACGCGTATTTATGAGCGTTTTAACCCGTCTTTTAAAGATATTAATGATTTACGTGATATTTTCTATTTATTGTTTAGCGATAAAAATGATGCTCGCTGGATTGATGCCGTTCCCTTAAAAACGTGGCGAGGCGTATTTGGTGTTTTAACCCGTTATACAGAACAAAAAGATCGCGAACGTTTAAAAAATCATATTGAAAGTGAAGGGCTATTTGCCATTGAAATGCTTTCAATTTGGATTGCCGCTGAAGATATGGATCCTGAGCTGATGCGAATGGAGCCTTCTCTGTTGAATGCAGATTCACCTTTTGTGGCTTTACACCATGAAGTAGTTGATTGGGTAGAGGCGCGTCGCCAATCAACGGTTTTTGATGATAGTCATTTACAGGTAATGTTTGATCAATGTAAGGCATTGATTATTGGCTTACAGAAACGTGGCGCGGTAGTGGGATCATCCTTAAATACAGCGTATTTATTGGAACGTCTTTCCCAGACTTTAGAACGGTTAGAAACCTTGATGGCGATTTTTGTTTCAAATCGCTATTTACCGCGTCGAATTTTATTATTAACTGGTTGTTTTGCTCGTGCAGCAGCAGAACGACATAGTATTTCGAGACTATGGAAACAAAGCTCAGGATTAATGGCTCGTAGTGTTACGCAGAATGCAGGCGATCATGGTGAGCATTACATTACTCGAGATAAAAAAGAGTATTGGGCAATGTTTTATTCTGCCGCAGGTGGTGGTGTATTAATTGCATTGATGGCGCTATTTAAAACCTATCTAGGCAGTATAATTGATGACAAAGTCTGGAAAGGCATTGCAGAAGGCTTAAATTACGGCTTAGGTTTCATGGTGATCTTTATGCTGCATTTCACGGTTGCAACCAAACAGCCAGCTATGACTGCAGCCCGTTTTGCTGAGGCTGTTGAGAAAACGCCTCAAGGGAAAACCGTCAATATGAAATTAGCCCAATTATTAGTGGATGTATTTCGTTCTCAAAGTATTGCTGTGCTAGGTAATGTGCTCATTGCGATGGGCTTAGCCGCATTGATTGCGTTTGGTTACCAATATAAAACAGGTGAGCCGTTGATGAATGCTGATCAAATCGCGTATCAGTTGCATAGCATTGATCCTTTTGCGGGAACCTTATGGTTTGCAGCCATTGCAGGTGTATGGTTATTTTGCTCAGGGATTATTTCGGGCTATTTTGATAACCGAAGCAATTATTTGAATATGCGTATGCGTTTAGCCCAACATCCGTTATTGAAAAAACTAATGTCTGAGAAGACTCGCGTGAAATTTGCTAATTATATGCATGAGAATTATGGCTCGCTAATTGGTAACCTTTGCTTTGGTATGCTGCTTGGTATTACGGGCGTGGTGGGTTACTTAACGCATCTTCCGTTAGATATTCGTCATGTAGCATTTTCATCTGCGAATGTAGGTTATATTGCAGTGAGCGGACATTTTACCTATTCATTACTTTTACAATGTATTGGTTTTGTATTATTGATTGGTTTAGTGAATTTAATTGTCAGTTTTTCATTAACGCTTTGGGTTGCATTGCGTTCTTTGAATGCGGAAATTGATAGCTGGTGGCCAATTTGGCATGAAGTTTGTCAAATTGTGAAAAAACGCCCATTGAGCTTATTTCTTCCTGTTCAATTAGATAAATAATCGGCTTAAGTGCGGTCAAAAATATCAACGTTTTTGACCGCACTTTCTTTTCGACAAATTTAATTTGCGTTATCATGTTGCTCATCTAATGCGATAACTTTATGAATTATTCTAATGAAACCTACATTTCTTGAACTTCGTCACCTAAGAACCTTGCTTGCTCTGAAGGAAACGGGCAGCGTTTCAATGGCGGCAAAAACGTGTTTATTTAACACAATCGGCACTTTCTCACCAAATTAAGTTAATGGAAGAGCAATTTGGTTTACCTCTTTTTGAGCGTAAAAGTAATCCGTTGCGTTTTACCGCAGCTGGCGATCGTTTGATTCGTCTTGCCAATGAAATTCTTCCGAAAGTGGTTGATGCTGAACGTGAACTTGCTCGTGTAAAACACGGTGATGCAGGGCAGTTAAGAATTGCGGTGGAGTGTCATACCTGTTTCGACTGGTTAATGCCAGCGATGGATGAGTTTCGTCAGCATTGGAGCTTGGTAGAATTGGATATTGTGTCTGGTTTCCACACAGATCCGGTTGGATTGTTATTATCTCATCGTGCAGATTGGGCGATTGTGTCTGAAGTTGAACAAAATGATGATGTTTTATTTAAGCCGTTATTTTCTTATGAAATGGTGGGAATCTGTTCTAAAGATCATCCATTAGCCAATAAAGAGGTTTGGCAGGCGGAAGATTTCGCTGAAGAAACTTGGGTAACCTATCCCGTGCCTGATGATATGTTAGATTTATATCGTCAAGTATTGAAACCGAAAGGTATTAATCCACCTCGTCGTACAACAGAGCTAACGATCGCCTTGATCCAGTTAGTGGCGAGCCGTCGAGGCATTGCTACCGTACCTTATTGGGCGGCATTACCTTATTTAGAAAAAGGGTATGTGGTGGCGCGTAAAATTACAGAAGAAGGATTGTTCAGCAACCTTTATGCAGCGATTCGCAAAAGAAGATGCGAATTTAGCTTATATCGAAGATTTCCATCAAACAGTAAAAGCACAAAGTTTTTCGACCTTACCTGGTTTGTCTGTTTTAGAGTTGTAGTAGGTCAATATGTCAGAAGTAGTGACAGAAAATCCCATCAAAGCCGCAGCAAAAGCGGCATTTCCTTACAGCATGCCAATGCTTGCCGGCTTTTTATTTTTAGGCATAGCATACGGCATTTATATGAAAGCACTTGGATTCGGTGTTTGGTTCCCTGTGGCAATGGCAGCGCTCATTTATGCAGGCTCCGTGGAATTTATTGCAGCCGCCGCCTTAGTTATGCCTTTTTCGCCTTTAAGTGTTGCGTTAGTTACGCTGATGGTCAGTGGTCGCCAAATTTTTTATGGCATTTCCATGTTAGAAAAATATGGTGCTCAACTCGGGAAAAAACGTTGGTATTTAATTAGTACCCTAGTAGATGAAAGTTTTTCCCTGAACTATATGGCGAAGATCCCCGATCATTTAGATAAAGGCTGGTATATGTTCTTTGTCAGTTTTTATCTCCATCTCTATTGGGTGGTAGGAGCCGGATTAGGTAATCTATTTGGCTCAATTATACCTTTTGATTTAAAAGGGGTAGAGTTTGGTATGACTGCACTTTTTCTGGTGATTTTTGCTGAAAACTGGCTCAAAGAGAAGTCTCATGAAAGCTCATTATTAGGTTTAGGTGTGGCTTTTGCATCGCTATTAATTGTTGGGAAAGAGCATTTTTTAGTGCCAACACTCATTAGTATTTGGATTTTATTAACGGTACGACGTCCTAAACTTTCATCTAAATTGGAGGCACTAAAATGACATTGATGGAACAAATTATCACCATTGTGATTTGTATTGTGTGCGTGCAATTTACTCGATTATTGCCATTCTGGATCTTTCCCGCAAATCGCCCGATTCCGGAATATATTCGTTATCTAGGTAAAGTACTACCTGCCGCGATGTTTGGAATGTTAGTCGTGTATTGCTATAAAAATGTGGATGTATTGAGTGGTTATCACGGCTTACCCGATTTCATTGCGGGTGCTTTGGTATTGGGGTTACATTTCTGGAAAAAGAACATGTTTCTTTCTATCTCGGCAGGCACAATTTTTTTATATGTTTTTAGTGCAAAAAGTCTTTATCTAAGAGAATTTTGAGCGAAATAAAAAAATTTCTTGATATTGCAATCGGTTGCCTTTATTTCGCCTCTTTTCCTCAATTCCAAAATCTTTTATGATGCCGCCTCAATCATTGTTGACGGAGAGATTTATGGAATTTAATTTCATCGAATTATTAGGTTATTTGGCAACATTCTTTGTGGCTGCGTCTTTTTTATTTAAATCGATTGTTCACTTGAGAGTTGTTAATGCAATTGGAGCGGTACTTTTTGTCGTTTACAGTTTGATCATCAAATCTTATCCAGTTGCGCTTCTAAACGCCTTCTTAGTTTTCGTTAACTTATATCAACTTTATCGTTTAAAAAAAGAGCAGCCAGCATCAAAAGTGCTTAAATAATTGACTGCACTTTTCCACGATTTACCCCCATATTTGATATAAGGCAATCACCAGAGGCATAGTAAACATACAAAGCAGCGTCGTTATTCCATAAATGGCGCTGGCTTTTTGTGGGTTGTTGTTATAAATCACCGCCATTTGTGTCACTGTTGAAGCTGAAGGGCTAGTGGTAGCCAAAAAGCTAATCAACACGATAATCTCACCTTTCTCAACCCAATGTACAAAGCCAATCAGTTTTATTAATACCAATAATGCAATCGGAATAAGTAACAAGCGCAAAAGTGTGACTAAATAAATGCGTTTGGATGATACGATGCTCCGTAAAGGAATTGCCGCAATCAGCATACCCGCAACAAGCATGGCATTCGGACCAATAAACAAGCCAATCGAAGAGAGTGTACCATTGATAATACTTGGTAATTTTATTTGAAAAGCAAATAAAAATGCTCCGACGAGAATTGACCAAATATTGATGTTTTTGGCAATCATCTTCAAGGATAAATTTCCTTTTCCTACAATAATCAAACGGCAATGCGTCCAAAATAGAAAGGTTTGAACCACAATGAAACAGCTAGCGTAAATGACCCATTCTTTGCCAAATAGCGACATCACAATCGGAATAATTAAGTTGCCAGAATTAGAATAAATGGAAGTGGCGTGTTCAATAGGATCGAGCTTTAATAGGTGTTTTAATAGGCTACCAATGATAATCAAATAATGTGAAGAAACACCGCCATAAGCAGTGAAAGCTGTAAACCTTGCAGGATTTCAGGTGTGTAATCAATTTGAAATGCCTCAATCATCACTGATGGACTGATAACATAAAGCCCAATAATAGAAAGTGGCTTGCTATCTTCAGATTTTAATAATTTTGATTTAACCAACCCATAGCCGATAAGCACAATAAGTGTTAGTTCAATAATTTTAGTACCGAGTAAAAATGCGATGTCCATAGTGAATATTGATGAGAGAAATTAGTGCTATGAAAGAAGAAAAGGGCAAATAATTTGCCCTTTAAATTGATTAATATTATTCCCACTCTATCGTTGCTGGTGGTTTTCCGCTGATGTCATACACTACGCGGGAAATGCCGTTCACTTCGTTAATGATACGATTAGATACTTTGCCTAATAAATCATAAGGTAAGTGAGCCCAATGAGCAGTCATAAAGTCGATGGTTTCTACTGCGCGTAGGGAAATAACCCAATCGTATTTACGGCCATCGCCCATTACGCCAACAGATTTTACTGGTAAGAACACACTGAAAGCTTGACTGGTTTTTTCATACCAACCGCTATTACGTAATTCTTCGATAAAGATTGCATCCGCACGGCGTAATAAATCGCAGTATTCTTTTTTCACTTCGCCTAATACACGCACGCCTAGACCTGGGCCAGGGAACGGGTGGCGGTTGATCATTTCAGCCGGTAAGCCTAATGCTAAACCGATTTTACGTACTTCGTCTTTGAATAATTCACGTAAAGGTTCAACTAAGCCAAGTTTCATATAGTCTGGTAAGCCACCTACGTTGTGGTGTGATTTAATTACATGTGCTTTACCGGTTTTGCTGGCTGCCGATTCGATGACATCAGGGTAAATGGTACCTTGTGCCAACCATTTTACGTTGGTGAGTTTTTTCGATTCATCATCAAATACATCGACGAACACTTTACCGATAATTTTACGTTTTGTTTCAGGATCCGATACGCCTGCAAGTTCGCCTAAAAAGCGGCTTTCCGCATCAACGCGGGTAATATTTAAACCGAATTTATCACCGAACATTTCCATGACTTGGTCGCCTTCGTGTAAGCGGAGTAAGCCGTTATCCACGAATACGCAGTGTAGATTTTTACCGATAGCACGGTGTAAAAGTAATGCAACCACAGAAGAGTCAACACCACCAGATAAACCTAAAATTACTTCATCATCGCCCACTTGTGCTTTAATGCGAGCTACGGCATCTTCGATAATGTTTTCTGCAGTCCATTTGGTTTCGCAACCACAAATGTTCACCACGAAATTCATTAATAATTCCAAACCTTTTTTAGTATGGGTCACTTCAGGGTGGAATTGTACGCCGTAGAATCGACGATTTTCGTCAGACATTGCCGCAATTGGGCAGGTTGGCGTCGTACCGGTAACTTGGAAGTTTTCAGGTAAGCGCGTTACTTTATCACCATGGCTCATCCATACATCTAATTTGCTGTCGCCATCATTTAAATGAGCGAAAAGTGCGGTCGGATTATCCATTAAAACAGAAGCGTAGCCGAATTCACGATGATCAGAGGTTTCAGTTAAACCGCCAAGTTGCATCGCCATGGTTTGCATACCGTAACAAATACCTAATACAGGCGCGCCGGCATTAAATACATATTCAGGTGCACGCGGACTGTTTTCTTCAGTAGTACTTTCTGGACCACCAGAAAGGATAATACCATCTGGATTAAATTCACGGATTTGTTCTTCAGTCACATCCCACGCCCAAAGTTCGCAGTACACACCGATTTCACGCACACGACGTGCAATCAGTTGAGTATATTGTGAACCGAAGTCGAGGATCAGAATTTTATGGTTGTGGATGTTTGTCATTTATAATGCTCTTATTATTGATAGTGTAGACGGTCAATTTTCCTCAAAACTTTTGCAAAAATCAACCGCACTTTAAAACAACAAAAGGTGGACTAAAGCCCACCTTACGGATTAGCCCATACGATAGTTTGGCGCTTCTTTAGTAATAGTTACATCGTGAACATGGCTTTCTTTAATGCCTGCACCACTGATGCGGACGAATTCTGCTTTCGTGCGTAATTCTTCGATGGTTGCGCAGCCAGTTAAGCCCATGCAAGAACGTAAGCCACCCATTTGTTGGTGGATGATTTCTTTTAAGTAACCTTTGTATGGAATACGGCCTTCGATACCTTCTGGTACGAGTTTGTCTGCCGCGTTATCAGATTGGAAGTAACGGTCTGATGATCCTTTTGCCATGGCACCCAATGAACCCATACCACGGTAAGATTTAAATGCACGACCTTGGTAAAGTTCGATTTCACCTGGCGCTTCTTCAGTACCAGCAAACATTGAACCAACCATTACACAGCTCGCACCTGCAGCGATAGCTTTTGCAATATCACCAGAGAAACGGATACCACCGTCAGCGATAACTGGAATACCACGATCTTTTAATGCCGCAGCTGCATCAGCGATAGCGGTGATTTGTGGAACACCTACACCAGTCACGATACGAGTGGTACAAATAGAGCCAGGGCCGATACCTACTTTCACTGCGCTTGCGCCTGCGTCTGCAAGTGCGATAGCACCTTCAGCTGTCGCTACGTTACCCGCAACGATAGGTAAATTTGGATATTTTGCGCGAGTTTCACGAACGCGTTGTAATACGCCTTCGGAATGACCGTGGGAAGAGTCGATTAACAATACATCTACGCCCGCTTTTACTAATGCGTCGATACGTTCTTCGTTGCCTGGGCCAGCACCTACTGCTGCACCTACGCGTAAACGACCGAATTCATCTTTACATGCATTTGGTTTTTGTTCCGCTTTTTGGAAGTCTTTAACGGTGATCATGCCTTTTAATTTGAATGCATCATCTACTACAAGTACTTTCTCTACACGGTTTTGATGCATTAATTCTAAAATTGTTTCACGGCTTGCACCTTCTTTTACGGTGACTAAGTCTTCTTTTTTCGTCATTAATTGTGAAACAGTTTTGCTTAAATCTTTTACGAAACGCGTGTCGCGGCCAGTGATGATACCAATCAAGTTATTTTCAGCATCGACAACAGGGTAGCCTGCGAAGCCGTTTTTCTTCACCATTTCGGCAAGTGCTGCAAGGGTTAAATCTGGCGAAACAGTGACAGGTTCAGAAACGATACCACTTTCGAATTTTTTCACTTTACGAACTCGATCCGCTTGGCGTTCGATCGTCATGTTTTTATGAATAAAGCCGATACCGCCTTCTTGTGCTAAAGAGATTGCTAATTTGGTTTCTGTGACAGTATCCATCGCGGCAGAAAGCATAGGAATATTTAAGCGAATTTCTTTGGTGAGTTGAGTTGAGAGGTTGGCTGTGTTCGGGAGAACAGTTGAATGAGCAGGGACGAGTAGAACATCGTCAAAAGTAAGCGCTTCTTGTTTGATTCTAAGCATGGCAATATCTCGCTGTTAAAAGTTGTGTCAAAAAATATTGCGCCGAGATTATACAGATTTTTCATGTGGTTGAAAATGAATTTTTTCGCTTTTATGGTAAGATTTGGCAAGGTTTTTATAAGAAGGAATGAATATGTCATCGTTACTGGAGTGTTTAT
>BNJV01002569.1_pt1:0-10000 | contig 28279 bp, 24 predicted proteins | sample 8540591 | NCBI WGS metagenome assembly BNJV01 (sample SAMD00202457, study PRJDB9452) | human saliva metagenome | host: Homo sapiens | reverse complement strand
CGGATGACTTGTGGCTGGGGGTGAAAGGCCAATCAAACCGGGAGATAGCTGGTTCTCCCCGAAATCTATTTAGGTAGAGCCTTGAGCGGACACCTTCGGGGGTAGAGCACTGTTTCGGCTAGGGGTCCATCCCGGATTACCAACCCGATGCAAACTACGAATACCGAAGAGTGATACTCAGGAGACACACGGCGGGTGCTAACGTCCGTCGTGGAGAGGGAAACAACCCAGACCGCCAGCTAAGGTCCCAAAGTCTATATTAAGTGGGAAACGAAGTGGGAAGGCTTAGACAGCTAGGATGTTGGCTTAGAAGCAGCCATCATTTAAAGAAAGCGTAATAGCTCACTAGTCGAGTCGGCCTGCGCGGAAGATGTAACGGGGCTCAAATATAGCACCGAAGCTGCGGCATCAGTAGCAATACTGTTGGGTAGGGGAGCGTTCTGTAAGCGGATGAAGATGGCTCGAGAGGGCTGTTGGACGTATCAGAAGTGCGAATGCTGACATAAGTAACGATAAAACGGGTGAAAAACCCGTTCGCCGGAAGACCAAGGGTTCCTGTCCAACGTTAATCGGGGCAGGGTGAGTCGGCCCCTAAGGCGAGGCTGAAAAGCGTAGTCGATGGGAAACGGGTTAATATTCCCGTACTTGGATAAACTGCGATGTGGGGACGGAGCAGGTTAGGGTTATCGCACTGTTGGATATGTGCGTTTAGTTGGTAGGTGTGAAGTTTAGGCAAATCCGGACTTCTTTAACACCGAGAGATGATGACGAGGCTCTACGGAGCTGAAGTAACCGATACCACACTTCCAGGAAAAAGCCACTAAGCTTCAGGTTTATCTAAACCGTACTGAAAAACCGACACAGGTGGTCAGGTAGAGAATACTCAGGCGCTTGAGAGAACTCGGGTGAAGGAACTAGGCAAAAATAGCACCGTAACTTCGGGAGAAGGTGCGCCGGCGTAGATTGTAGTCCCTTGCGGGATGAAGGTTGAACCGGTCGAAGATACCAGCTGGCTGCAACTGTTTATTAAAAAAACACAGCACTCTGCAAACACGAAAGTGGACGTATAGGGTGTGATGCCTGCCCGGTGCTGGAAGGTTAATTGATGGTGTAATCGAAAGAGAAGCTCCTGATCGAAGCCCCAGTAAACGGCGGCCGTAACTATAACGGTCCTAAGGTAGCGAAATTCCTTGTCGGGTAAGTTCCGACCCTGCACGAATGGCATAATGATGGCCAGGCTGTCTCCACCCGAGACTCAGTGAAATTGAAATCGCCGTGAAGATGCGGTGTACCCGCGGCTAGACGGAAAGACCCCGTGAACCTTTACTATAGCTTGACACTGAACATTGAATTTTTGATGTGTAGGATAGGGTGGGAGACTTTGAAGATGATACGCCAGTATTGTTGGAGTCGTCCTTGAAATACCACCCTTTAACGTTTGATGTTCTAACGAAGATTGCGAAACGTGGTCTCGGACAGTGTCTGGTGGGTAGTTTGACTGGGGCGGTCTCCTCCCAAAGAGTAACGGAGGAGCACGAAGGTTTGCTAATGACGGTCGGACATCGTCAGGTTAGTGCAATGGTATAAGCAAGCTTAACTGCGAGACAGACAAGTCGAGCAGGTACGAAAAGTAGGTCATAGTGATCCGGTGGTTCTGAATGGAAGGGCCATCGCTCAACGGATAAAAGGTACTCCGGGGATAACAGGCTGATACCGCCCAAGAGTTCATATCGACGGCGGTGTTTGGCACCTCGATGTCGGCTCATCACATCCTGGGGCTGAAGTAGGTCCCAAGGGGTATGGCTGTTCGCCATTTAAAGTGGTACGCGAGCTGGGTTTAGAACGTCGTGAGACAGTTCGGTCCCTATCTGCCGTGGGCGTTGGAGAATTGAAAGGGGCTGCTCCTAGTACGAGAGGACCGGAGTGGACGCACCACTGGTGTTCCGGGTTGTGTCGCCAGACGCATTGCCGGGTAGCTAAGTGCGGAAGAGATAAGTGCTGAAAGCATCTAAGCACGAAACTTGCCTTGAGATGAGTTCTCCCTGTCTTTAAGACAGTAAGGGTTGTTTAAGACTAAGACGTAGATAGGTCTGGTGTGTAAGCGGTGTGAGCCGTTGAGCTAACAGATACTAATTGCCCGAGAGGCTTAACTATACAACGCTCAAGGGTTTTGGGTGTTGAGAAGACGAGACGAAACTCAGAGAAGAAAGAGAAAGTTTTGAAGGTTAAATCAGCTTGTTTGGTTGTGAGACACTAGAGATAGTGGAGCAGAAAGAGAGAAAGAAGTTGTTAAAGGAATAATCCTGGCGGCGATAGAGCGGTGGTCCCACCTGACCCCATACCGAACTCAGAAGTGAAACGCCGATGCGCCGATGGTAGTGTGGGGCATCCCCATGTGAGAGTAGGACACCGCCAGGTAGTGAATGTGAACCCCGAGCTGAATGAGCTTGGGGTTTTTGTTTATGGATTTTTATTAAAAATTATATAGAATGATCTCAATTTTTATTTCTCAATATAAACCATGAAAAAAACTTTAGATATTTTGCGCAACGTTATGTTGATTGGGTTATTCGATTAGGTCGAGTTCGTTTCTCTTTACTTGGTATCGCTGATTCTTGCGATTTTAGCTATCTGTATACAAATCTTATTAAGTACACTACTTAGTGATGGTATTCACTGGAGTGACATTGTTCGCTCGATTACGTTTTTGGTTTATTTACTGCGCCTTTTTGTTATTTATTTCTTTACGTTACTTGTTGAGCGATTAGAGCGTTCCCGTTTAGAGCTCTCTAAAACGCTTGCTCGATTAGAAAAAAATAATCGTGATAAAAGTACCTTGCTTGCAACGATTAGTCATGAGTTACGCACGCCTTTAAATGGGATCATTGGGCTCAGTCGAATTTTATTGGATGATAAATTAACGGCACAACAACAAAATTATCTTAATACGATTAACCTAAGTGCGGTCAGCTTAGGCCATATTTTTAGTGATATTATTGATTTAGATAAGATCGACTCCAAACGCATTGAATTAAATATTCAACCCTGTGATTTTCATTCGCTGCTTAATGATTTTTATAATTTTGGGACCTTGATGGCGGAACAAAAGGGGCTTAAATTCTCTTTAATACAGGATGATAATTTACCTAATTGGCTTTATCTCGACCGTGCTCGTCTTAGCCAAATTCTTTGGAATTTAATTAGTAATGCCGTCAAATTCACTGATAAAGGTGAAGTTATTCTAAGGGTGCAGAAAATGCAAGATAATCAGTATCAATTTAGTGTTACTGATACTGGGGCTGGTATTGCACCTTGTGAACTAGATAAGATTTTTACCATGTATTATCAGGTTAAAGAGAATATTCATCGTTCTGCAGGAAGTGGCATCGGCCTTGCGATTTCTAAGAATTTAGCTCAATTAATGCAAGGGGATTTAACGGTTGAGAGTGAACTGGAAAAAGGTTCAACCTTTTACTTAACGATCATTGCAGAAAAAGCTCAGGCTCATGATGGTAATGCTGAAAAAGCCATGCAGCATCTTTCTATTTTATTAGTAGAAGACGTTGAATTGAATGTGGTTGTGACCAAAATATTCTTGAGAAGCAGGGGCATTATGTTGATGTTGCAATGAATGGTGAACAGGCTATTCAATTATTTGAGAAAAATACTTATGATATTGTTTTTCTTGATATTAAGTTACCAGATATGTCAGGTTTTGATATCGCATACTATTTGCGTAAAAACTACGAAGAAGGGATTTACGATTTTCTTCCACCTTTAATTGCCTTTACGGCAAATGTAATGCACAGCGAAGAGGAATATCAAAATCAAGGTATGGATGGTGTGTTACGTAAACCTCTTTCTTTGACGGAATTACGTCAGTGTTTTAAAACCTTTTTAGGTGATGATATCGAGACTACCTCTGATGAAGAAGAGCTCCCTCAAGTTCAAGAAGGTATTAATATTTCACTTATTGAGTTAATTGGAAAATCACAAGCTAAAGCTAATGTGGAGTTATTCAAACAGTGGATGCCAATTTATTTAGATGAATTAGAAACGGCGTATGAAAATTATCTTACAAACGCAGATATGCAACAAATGGTGTCAGATGTGGCACATAAAATAAAAGGGGCTGCAGCATCAGTGGGGCTTGTTAATATCCAAAATATCGCTAAATTGGCTCAAGATACATCATTACCTAATTGGGCATCTGATATTGCTTTATGGATAGAACAACTCAGTAATGAATGGTCTCAAAATGTAGCTGAATTAGAAGTGTATTTAGAAAAATAATTCATGACACGTCATTTTCAAATTTTAGATCAGTGAGAATATGCCGTCTAATTTGCCGGCAAATACCTTGATCATTAATGAGTTTTCTAAAATTCAAAATCTTCTTGGGCAAGAGTTTGAGACGATCTTGTTTGATGCACGAAAAGGTATCCATTTAGAGGCGTTCGCCATTGCGGCCGGTACATTGAAAATGAATGGTGCCTTAATTGTCTTGCTATCAAATTGGGAGAAACTTCATTCTCAAATAGACGAAGATAGTCTTCGTTGGTCAGGTTCGCTTGAGTCAATTACGACGCCAAGATTTATGACATATTTTAAGCATTGTATTCATAAATATGGTTTTCCCGTTCTTTATCATCAAAATGATTTAAAATTTGACCGCACTTTTCAGCAATCATTTATAAATCACAACGCGACCTTAGATCAGCAGAAAATCATTGAGCAAATCTTACAAAAAGAATCTGATCTCTACTTTCTTACGGCTAAACGAGGAAGAGGGAAATCAGCCCTCGCAGGCTTATTAGCGAATCAACTGGATACTAAAATTTACCTCACAGCTCCAAATAAAAGTGCGGTTAAAATTTTGTCTGAATTTTCACAAAAAGAGATTATCTTTATTGCACCAGATGAGCTTTTCCTTGCTTTGCAACATGATCCTTCTTTTTCTGAGAATGCTTGGCTTTTTGTTGATGAGGCGGCAATGTTGCCGATTGCTCAACTTACCACTTTCTCCCATTATTTTAAGCATATTTTATTTACGACGACCATCCATAGTTATGAGGGAACAGGACGAGGCTTTACGCTTAAATTTAAGCAAAAAGTTAACCGCACTTTTTCAGACTTTGAGCTTATTGAACCGCTACGCTGGGCTAAAGATGATGCTTTAGAGGCATTTATTGATGAGCTTTTATTATTGAATGTTGAAGATGAATTTAAGCAAACACCATACAATAAAAGTGAAACATACCAAATTACTGAACGCTCACAACAAGAAATATTATCTTCTTTGCCTCAATTTTATGGTTTGATGACATTAGCTCATTATCGTACATCACCATTAGATCTACGGCGATTGTTTGATGCTAATTCACAGTGTTTTTTTACTGCTGAAAGCGAACAAAGTTTACTGGGCGCAGTGTGGGCATTAGAAGAAGGTGGAATTGAGGATTCATCGCTTATAGAAGCTATTCAGCTGGGTATAAGACGCCCGAAAGGCAATCTCGTGCCGCAAGCGCTTTGTTTTAATGCTCAGCTACAAAAGGCTTGTAAATTATATTCCTTACGCATTTCAAGAATTGCGGTTCAACCTATGTGGCAGCAGCATGGTATTGGTACACAACTCATCGAATATATCGCACTAAATTCCGATGTGGATTATTTATCAGTGAGTTTTCGGTTATACCAAAGAACTGGCTCAATTTTGGCAGAAATGTGGTTTTTCTCTTGTTCATTTAGGCGAGCATTTAGAGGCGAGCAGTGGTTGTTACTCTGCGATTGCGCTAAAAGGGCTTTCTGCACAAGGGATTGAATTAGAAAAAAGAGCAAAGCAATCTTTTCAACGGAATATACCGTTATCTTTCCATCCACTTGCTCAGGTATTTAATACCACATCAGTAGATTGGAAATTGCTTGATGAAGATTGGTTAAGCCTAAAAAACTTCGCTTATTTTCACCGCACTTTAGCTTCCGCTTTGCCGGCAATTCGTCGATTTTTAATGAATTTAGATGAAAAAGATTGTCCTTTAATGCGAGATTATTTCATCACAAAACAGATACCCTATAGTAAGAAAAATGGGTTAAAATCATTACGTTCTGAAATTGCACAAAAATTAAAAAAGGAGGCAAGATGAGCGAACAAGAAAAAAAAGGTTGGTTTCGCAAAGCCGTAGATGAATATAATAAGTTTTGCAAAGAACTCGGTTTAGATAAAGGCTCTTGTCGAGGTTGTATGCCACGCATTGAATTTGATGATGATGGTCATGTAAAAAAAGAGAAGCCACTAGAGCCGCTCAAAAAATAAGAGAAAGCAGGGTTAATTAGCCCTGTTTTTTTATACAGATAATTCTTGAAAAGTAGAGTGAATTTGCTAAACTAATCAGCTGTTCACGCAAAAAATGAGATAAAAATTGACCGCACTTATGAAAACAACCTATTTTAATTTTGATATTCCCACTCAGCCCAATGACCATAAAATTCTTGGCAACGTATTAACGGGTGCTGATGCACTTGCTGTCAGTGAAATTGCTGAGCAATATGATGGATTGACAGTGGTCGTGACACCGGATACTAAAAGTGCGGTTCGTTTATCACAAGTTTTACCGGATTTAACTTCTCAGCCCGTTCAGTTTTTTCCTGATTGGGAAACATTGCCTTACGATTCTTTTTCACCTCATCAAGAAATTATTTCTTCTCGTTTAAGTGCGCTATTTCATTTGCAAAATACTAAAAAAGGCATCTTTGTTTTGCCGATTAGCACATTAATGCAGCGCGTGTGCCCACCGAAATATCTACAGCATAATGTCCTTTTGATTAAAAAAGACGACCGTCTGGTCATTGAAAAATTACGATTACAATTAGAGTCAGCAGGATATCGCTCTGTAGAACAAGTGCTAGAACATGGCGAATATGCTGTGCGCGGATCACTTTTAGATCTTTTCCCGATGGGAAGTGCGGTTCCATTTCGCTTAGATTTTTTTGATGATGAAATTGATTCGATTCGTACTTTTGATGTCGATACGCAGCGAACGTTAGATGAAATTCAATCTATTAATTTATTACCTGCACACGAATTTCCAACCGATGAGAAAAGCATTGAATTTTTCCGCACACAATTTAGAGAAACCTTTGGTGAAATTCGTCGTGATCCAGAACATATTTATCAGCAAATCAGTAAAGGCACACTAATTTCAGGGATTGAATATTGGCAGCCGTTATTCTTTGATGAAATGGCAACATTGTTCGATTACTTACCCGAAAAAACGTTGTTTGTGGATATGGAAACAAATCAAGCACAAGGTGAACGTTTTTATCTTGATGCCAAACAGAGATATGAGCATAGAAAAGTTGATCCAATGCGTCCTCTTTTACCGCCAGAACGTTTGTGGCTCAGCATTGATGCAGTAAACCATGCATTAAAAAATTATCCTAAAATTAATTTTAAAGCAGAAAAAGTGCGGTCATCTGTTCGTCAGAAAAAAATTTAGCTGGTGTCTGCATTACCAGCAGTGACCATTCAATCACAGCAAAAAAAGAACCGTTATCGCAACTTCGTCAGTTTATTGAGCATTTTAAAGGAAATGTTTTATTTTCAGTTGAAACTGAAGGACGACGTGAAACTTTACTGGATTTACTTTCACCATTAAAAATTAAACCTAAACAGATTAAAACCTTATCTGAAGCCAATCAAGACAAGTTTAATCTTTGGGTAAGTCGTCTTGAGCAAGGTTTTATTCTTGATGAGGCTAAACTCGCCGTCATTACTGAACATGAAATTTTAGGCGAGCGTGTACAGCAACGTCAGCGTGATAAACGTAAATCGGTGAATCCAGATACCTTAGTGCGTAATCTGGCTGAATTAAAAATTGGGCAGCCTGTGGTGCATTTAGATCATGGTGTGGGGCGTTACGGTGGGTTAGTCACGCTTGATACAGGTGGTTTAAAAGCGGAATATTTGCTGATCAATTATGCGAATGAATCCAAACTTTATGTGCCTGTTGGTTCTCTTCATTTAATTAGTCGTTATGTCGGTGGTTCAGATGAAACCGCACCATTACATAAATTAGGTAATGAATCGTGGGCGAAAACGCGTCAAAAGGCCGCTGAAAAAATTCGTGATGTGGCAGCTGAATTACTTGATGTGTATGCTCAACGGGAAGTGAAAAAAGGATTTGAGTTTAAATATGATCGTGAGGAATTCCAGCAATTTGCTGCAACCTTCCCTTTTGAGGAGACACATGATCAAGCCATGGCAATTAATGCTGTCATTTCGGATATGTGCCAACCTAAAGCGATGGATCGTTTGGTTTGTGGTGATGTAGGTTTTGGGAAGACTGAAGTAGCGATGCGAGCCGCATTTTTGGCGGTCATGAATCATAAACAAGTGGCTGTATTAGTCCCTACAACCTTGCTAGCTCAACAGCATTACGAGAATTTTAAAGATCGTTTTGCTAATTTGCCGGTTAATGTGGAAGTGCTTTCTCGCTTTAAAACAGCCAAAGAGCAAAAACAAATCTTAGAAAATTTAGCTGAAGGAAAAGTGGATATTCTGATTGGCACTCATAAATTGATTCAATCTGATGTGAAGTTTTCGGATCTTGGCTTACTCATCATCGATGAAGAACATCGCTTTGGAGTGGGACAAAAAGAGAAAATTAAACAACTTCGAGCGAATATTGATATTTTAACGCTTACCGCAACGCCAATTCCTCGTACTTTGAATATGGCGATGAATGGTATTCGCGATCTTTCTATTATTGCGACACCACCAGCTCGCCGAGTGAGTATCAAAACGTTTGTTCGCCAGAAAGATGATTTAATTATTCGTGAAGCGATTCTGCGTGAGATTTTGCGTGGCGGGCAAGTTTATTATTTACATAATGATGTGGCGAGTATTGAAAAATACGGCTGAAAAACTGACCGCACTTGTACCAGAAGCTCGAGTCGTGATTGGTCATGGTCAAATGCGAGAACGAGAACTTGAACGTGTGATGAGTGATTTTTATCATCAACGTTATAACGTTTTAGTCTGTTCCACCATTATTGAAACAGGGATTGACGTACCAACGGCAAAATACGATCATTATTGAACGTGCAGATAATTTTTGGGTTTGGCTCAGCTTCACCAGTTGCGTGGTCGAGTAGGGCGTTCTCACCACCAAGCTTTATGCCTATTTGCTTACACCGCCACCGAAGTTAATGACGAAAGATGCGAAACGTCGTTTAGAAGCATTAGAAAGTTTAGATAACTTAGGTGCTGGATTCATTCTTGCGACGCACGATTTAGAAATTCGCGGCGCCGGTGAATTATTAGGGAATGAACAAAGTGGGCAAATTGAAAGCATCGGTTTCTCACTTTATATGGAATTGCTCGATGCAGCAGTGAAAGCCTTAAAAGAGGGCAGAGAGCCTTCATTAGAAGAGATTACTCACCAACAAGCTGAAATTGAGCTACGTATTCCAGCTTTATTGCCAGATGATTATCTTGGTGATGTGAATATGCGTTTGTCGTTCTATAAACGCATTGCAGCAGCGGAAAGTAAACAAGAGTTAGATGAATTAAAAGTTGAATTAATTGATCGCTTTGGCCTATTACCTGAAGCAACGAAAAATCTTTTACAAATTGCTGAAATGCGTTTAATGGTGAAACCATTAAAAGTATTGAAAATTGATGCTGGGGCTCAAGGTGGCTTTATTGAATTCTCACCTTCAGCAAAAGTTGATCCAGAAAAAAATTCATCAAATTAATTCAACAAAATCCAATTGTTTATCGCTTTGATGGCCCATTAAAATTTAAGTTTGTGAAAGCACTTCCAGAAAACAAAGCGCGGTTAGAATTTGTGATGGATTTAGTGAAGAATCTAACTGAATAGAGAATAAGTTGTGATAGATCAAATTCAAAGGATAGGAATATGATCTATAAGTCTTTTTTTGTAGACTTTCTAAATCATGAAAGAATATGATAGAAGTAATCTTTTAGGTTTTCATATTG
>BNJV01000053.1_pt1 | contig 28307 bp, 31 predicted proteins | sample 8540591 | NCBI WGS metagenome assembly BNJV01 (sample SAMD00202457, study PRJDB9452) | human saliva metagenome | host: Homo sapiens | reverse complement strand
GGGTTTTTGTTATTTTGTTGATTTAGTTAATTTATCTATATAAATCTATTTTTATTGTCTTTTATGTTGTTGTTATGTATTGCCACATAATATAAATTATATGGCAATTTTGTTATTTTATTTAATATTAAATAATCTTTGATTCTAGTTTACGCATGAATATTGATTCTTTGTTCTCTATTATTGTTATACTAGTTGTTTCTTTGTATTTTTCATTTATTGTGTTTCATACATTTTGCTCCTTTTTCTGAATGCTGTGATTATGTTTTTATTAATTCTGTTTGATATATTCTCTTCATTATGATTTATGATTGAGCCGATTTCTTTGGCTTCTGCGTCATTACATAAATAATTTAGATATATCATGCTTAGAATGATTTAGTTTATCATCTTTAGTTCATTTCACTCATAGATTTGTTATGAGTCCAGATTTGGCTTTATATGTCTTTGAGTTTATTTCTTTCCCAAAAATTTTATTAATTTTTTAAGGGAACTCTAGTATATTATCATCAGAATATTCTAGTATTTCTAACACTTCTACTATTGCTACACTATATTCGATGTTAGCCATTACCTTTCCTCCATATCATTGTCTTTTTCTCTTTTATTTCCTTCTTCTTTTATCTCTCTTGTCGTTTCTTTGGCCGCTCCATGACTGTGCTTGTCTTTCTTTTACTGCTGAGTCATGAAATTCTTCTCAGTATGTTTCTTTGCGTTTTGAAGTCCACTTTACTAAATCTAGCGTCTTCTAGTGGATTATATCCTTCAGGAGCTTCTTCTAACATTTTGTTGTAGAAAATATCGTTTCCTATAATTCTCGTTCTTCTTTTTCAAAATAACATATCTAGTAATGTTCCATCTTCTTCTGGTATTTCGATTTTTAAATATTCTTTTAAATCTACTAGTCTTTTTCTTCTTTAGTGGACTCTGGATTTCTTTCTATCTCTGCTATTTTCTGGGACATTTGAACTATTCGTCCTATAATCTCGCATTTTCTATCCATGTATCTGGTTCACAATGTTCCGTTTGATATTCTAAATTCTATTGTATTCATCCCATTGTTAATATTGAACATGTTTTAAACTAGTATCTATTTACCTGGACATTTTGAATTTCTTCTATAAATGAATTTAGATCTTCTTCATTTCTAAATTAATTGTTCCTTCTTCAATTGCTTTATTAATCTTTGGTGATATTGGTTTTGCATACTCTTGCAATGTAAATCTTGATATATTGTTTTTCATTGCTAATTTTGCAGATAATTTCTTCTGCATTTCCCCATATTTCAAATAGATTAATGAAGGCTTCTTTCTACTTTTTAAATAATTTGATCCTATGTGTAGTGTCCACCACGCATCTTTCATTAGTTTCATTTCCAATTTTTGTAGCATTGTACATACCATGTATATATCTTCTATATCTTCTTGATTATCTGTTAAAATGTGGAGATGTTGTTCTACGCCTTCCTCTAAGCTAGCATCTGGTTTAATATCCCATCCCCTGGCTTCTTTGCTTTCATCTCGTTTAAGATTTTTATCTTTTTCTATGTATTTACTTAAATATCACTTCAGATTCGATTTCCATTCCTATTGTTATTTCTTCGTCCAATCCAATCTCTGAACTATGTTGGTTGTTGAATTAAAAATTTTCTTTTTGGTATTCTCATTGCTTAATGACATTTTTATTAAAGTGATATTTTGCTCTTCTTTTATTTCTTCAAGCTTTTCAATTTTAAATTATCATTACTTAATGATGCTATTATTGTTGCTGTATTGTCTTCATCCTTAAAAATGCACATCTTCTAATAGTTTTTAACTTTTCATCGCTGTTAAATGTTAAAAATTACTCTTTGTATTTTTAATGATTCAATATCTGTTTCATGTACATATTCTGTTTTTACATCTTCATCTCTAATTGTTAGCAATATTCTATCTTGTAAAAATTGACTCTTTATTTTTAGATAAACACCTGATTCTCTTTCTTTCGCTTAATGTTATTATTACATCTGATTGTTCGTCATCTATCCTTCTAGTGCCGCAATTCTTTTTCTTCATCTTTAATTTCTTTTATGAATATTATAGATGATGTCTGATTTAATTAGTTTTTGCTATCTTCATTCTTTCTTCATCGGTGTTGATCTGATATTTCTTAGTACTGTTTCCATCTTTTCCGGAAATTGAAGTAGTGGTGAAATTCTCAATCTTTTTCGATTGATGTTAAAGCTTTCTACTTCTAAATAATTGTAAAATCTTAAAAATATCCTTTCATTGATTCAATTTTTCATCTCATCCGATTTCATTGTTAGGGATAATGAGCTTTCTATCGTATTCTCCAAATAGGTCCAATGATGCTGATTTTAATTCATCTGATTTCATACTTAGTGCTATTTCATATTTGCAACTAACGCTTTTGATCTACGTTTGTTATATAATTTAATTTGATATCGTCTGAAGTTATTGTTACTTACTATCTTTCCTCTGTCTTCTTCGTGTATTTTTTCTAGCATACTCATTTTTAAATCATCACTTTGTAAACTTTTCAATAAGTACTCTTATATAAAAATAGTTAGTTTCATATTCTAGTCTTTTTATCTTTTTCTTCATCTGACAAAGATCTCAAGTCAATTTTCGTCCATTGTATTTCCTTTTAATTATTTTTCTAAATATTTTTGCATTATCTCATCTGCGAATTTATTAAGAAATTAGATAATTTTCTTCAATATTTTTCTTTGTTAATATATTTTCCTAATATATTTGCGTTTGTTTTTCTAATAGATTATTTTATTAAATTTCAGCAATGATAGTATGTACGTGACTTCGTCATATATAATAAATGCATTTTTGTCGTAATTTGTTGTTTTGTTATCTAATTTGCAGATTTTTATTTTATTTTGTGGATTATTCATAATTGCCCTTTTTCCAAGCTCTGCTTTTCTATCTGCTTCAGTCATATAAAAATAGTTTTCGTTTATGAACTTTTCTACTAAACTTTCTATGTCTCTATATTGATATTTTTCTTTTTCCTTCTATGACAATTAGATTTTCCATTATTTAACCTCTATACTATAAATTCATTTGATTATATTATATAATTTTTAGATTACAGTTTTCGTTTCATTAAAATGATTATTCGTGTTTTTAAAACTTAAAAACTGTGTAAAAATTCAAATCTTTTACACAGTTTTCTTTAATATAAATTATTTTCTTGTTTTACTATGTCGTTTGAAACATTTTGTTAATATTGTTATTGTTTGCCGAATTACTTATTGTATTATTTGTTGTACTATTAGTTGTATCATTTGGTGCTACAGCATTGTTTGGTGATACTTTATTAACTGGTTTTTCTTTGTTGTTTGATGATGTTATTGCTGTTCTTTTTATTACAGTGATGCTCATTTCTCTACCAGATCTATATTTTTAAAGATAATGTATTTTCCTTGTACATCTTTTGCAAAATATGAATCTTCTTTTTGATCTGAATTTAAATTGTAACCAGCAGCTTTACATCTCTATATATTCTGCAAAATCTGCTTTCTGTAGTATTTTTGAATAATGAGAGTTGAAGTTCTCTTTGATTTGATCTTCCAACAATTCCTGATTTTTGATTTTATTTCCGGAATAGTTTTTGCAAGTTCTGTAGTAGGCCATTTTTATTTCTGGATTTTTGTTAGGTGAAATCATATATTTTTAATGTTTTTCTTTGTTCATAATAATCTAACATTAATCTATAATTATCTTTATCATATGCTTCAAAACTTCCTGATACTAATCTTTCATCAATATTGAAATCTACATTGTTTTATGTATTCTTCATAATCTTTTTGGTGTAATGTTTGGGATATTTAATATCAATTCTTTTTCATTGTTTGAACTAATTTGGCCTTTATTGCCTTTTGGCAATCTTCCTAATTTGCTTCCTAATTTTTAATTCTTTTAAATTGATTTTTCTGCCTTTTTCTGATGATGTTGTTTTTGACATAAGTGCTCCGCCCATTTTTAAAAGTGAACATTGGCATTGCCATCATTATTGCTACTCCAATTATGTTTGATAATATAATTACTACAAATAATACTGGTAGGAACCATTTCTTTTCGTGTAATTTTGTTTTGTACATTGTTTTCTTCCATACTTTCCTCCTATAAAAATATAATTAAATTCTTTTAATATTGATTTAATTTCTACTTTTATTTTGAGTCTATTTTTGTTATTATTACTGTTTTGCCATTTTTATTACTATATATCTTTATCATTTTGCTTTTACTTCACTAATAATTATATTTTAATATTTATATCTTTTTCTAATTTTTGTTTTGTTCTTTTACTATTGCTTCTTTTTCTTTTTAAAAACACATTTGTTAGTGCATCTTCGTCTGTTTGTGCTTCATAGAATTTGATATCATGTGTTTGATCTTTTGATATTGCTGTATATGCTGTTTTTAAATATTTAGGACTTTGTTCATTCATTGATGATGATAGTAGTATCCTTTATCGCTTAGTTTTTGTTTGAATTGGTCAGCTGTTATTTCTCTTTGATTGAATTTACTTTTTATTAATCGTTGATATGCCTATAATTATTCCAATTATGGTTATTCAATTATAATTAATATTAGTAAAAATTTTTGCTAATAAATTATTTCTCATTTGTACCTCCTTTTTAAATCTGCTTGATTATTTACATATTCAAAGGCATTTTCTAATATTATTTTTAATCTATTATTTTGTTTTGTCAAGTATAAAAATCCTATTAATGCTTCAAATGCAGTGGAATACATATATTCTTCTACTGATGCATGTTTTTGGTGAGATGATGACTTTGTGTGTTTCGACCACGTCGTACAATGTCTTTTTCTTCTTCTGTTAATATTTTCTTCACTTAACCTTTTTAACAAGTTTGCTTGTGCACTTGCTTTACAAATTTAATTGGTTTATGTGCATTTTTATGTGGATTTAAGTTTGTACTGTTTGCCAAATATGTTCTTATATATTGTTCATATACACTGTCTCCAACATATACCCGAGTTAATGGTGACATCATTAATATTTCTGTTTCATTTTTGTTATGTTTTCTTCTTGAAAATCCAATATTTTTATCTCCTATTTTTACTTTTTTCAATTGTTATTCTACCAATTTTTCCTGTTTGAAATTCTCCTAATATAATATCTGCTACTTTTTGTTCATTAATTCTTCCACCTGATAAGATTGCTCTCTTTTTCTGGCAATGGCTTCTAATGACTTGCATTGTACTATCAGTTTGTTCATATCTGTAATCATCTTCTTGCGTTTTCATTTATTATATCATTAATTTGTATATCATAGCGTTTTTCTAAATTTTCTTGATAATTTTCTATTAAAGTATTTTTAGCAAGTAGTACGCTACTTCAACTTTATCTACTGCTGCTGATCCTATTGAATTCAGATATGCCCAGTACGCAATGTTACTTCTTGATCATTTAATTTTGGCCATAACATTCCTGGTGTGTCCATAATTTCCAATCTTGTCATTACTTGTATCCATTGTCTTTCTTTCTGGTTAATCCTGGTCTATTCTACACTATGTTGAAGCTTTTCCTGAAAATTTATTTATAAAACGATTGTTTCCACGTTTGGAATTCCTAGTATCATTACTCTGTTTTGACCCTGTTCTTCTCTATATATATTTTGACTTATTTCGCTATATACTCTGTTATTGCTGATGTTGCATTATTCATTCCTCTTCCTATTGTTGCTTCTACTGGTATTGCCTGTGCCTTTTTCTTTATAAATTTTACCCATTTATCTGTTTTCCTCTTCATCTGCTACATCTGCTTTTGTTTAAAACGATTATTCTTTTTACTTTTCTTGAATATCTCTTTTACATCTGGATTTTGACTTGATAATGGTATTCTTGCGTCTACTATTTCGACTATTATATCTATTATATTTAAATCTTCTTGTATTTGTCTCCTGGTTTGGCCATAGGCTGGATACCAGTTAATGTTAGTCTGATTATACTTTGCTTTCTTGTTCTTTATCCATATATGCCTCCTTTGCTTGTGTTTACATTTACTTCGCTATCTTGATATAATCAATGTATCTAAAATTTTTAATAAATTTTGTTTTTCAAAACTATTTAGTAATACTTAATATAAATGTAGCAGTCTGCTTTCTAAATCCGTCGATTCGACAGTTTAGTCGTATTATAAATTTGATTTCTATATTTCTAAAAATTTCAAGTGATTTTATTTCTTATCCAATTTCTTATTCATGTATATTGCTTTAATATTTTTCTATTCTATTATACGTATTCATTTTTCTTGTTTTATTATGCTTTTTTTCCATCAATAAACAGACCATCTTCGTAATCATATTTTCAGATGTGTTGCTATTTTTTAGTTGCAATAATTTTTAATTCGTTCATTTCATTTTACTTAATATTCTATTGTCTTTCATGGTATATAAACAAATCCACTTCTTTTAAATATATTCTATAATCTAACATCTATTCCTGTTGGCTGTACTGTGGGCTTATTTTCTTATTAGCAAATCAATCATTTATATAATATTTATATGTGCCATTATACTTATAAATACACTTATTATTATAATTATTATTGCTAATTTTGTTTTTTGTTGTTTAAGTTTATTTTCATATTTTTTTCAACTCTTTTTCATTAATATTTATGTTATATTTTGATCTATCCAATCTAAAAAATTTCTTTATTTGCGCCTTTTAATTCATAATGTAAGTTTCTGCTACTTCATAATCGTAATTTGTTTTATTTCGTTTTCTATTGATGAAAATTCACTTTCTTTTGTTCTAAAGTCTAGTTTATATTCATCGGTTTTTCAATTTATTATTCCACCAAGCTTGAATTTACCACGCTTGTATTGCTCCTACAATAAGCCTTTTTCTGTAGAGTATTTTATAATTTTATTCACTATTTCTTTTTGTCTGTGTATTTGTTACTACAATATATTTGTCCATCAAAATTCCCTTTTCATTTATTATCTCTTTTGACTTTTGAATAAAAATATTTATTTAACTTTTGGATTTTTATTGTTTTTCTTATATATTCTGGTTTATATCCCATCATAAAATTTTGGTGCTTTGAAGAGTCATATGTTGTCAAGTTATGATGTCAAAAATCTTCATTTTGAAATAACTTCAACTTTTTCATAAGGAGTGTTCCTATATGTTGATGACGATATTCCTCATACTACTAAAGTCTCCAATATGGACTTCATCATATACTAATGTCCGTTAATTATTCCAACTATTTTGTTGTTATCTTTTGCAATAAAATTAAAGTTTTTATATAGTACACTCTAATCCATCTGCATATTCTTCACGACTCATCATCAATGATTATATCTCTTCATTCTCTGATCTAAATATTCTATTTGCAACATAGCTGCTCTCCTGTCAATTATCGGTTGGCATCATTCCATATCCTAAATCTGCGTCAATTCTCTCTCAAATCCGAACTTTCATAAACTTTTCTTTATTTTTGATTGCTCCAAGATATACTCTGAATTCAGAATGCTTTCCATTATTTTCCATCCTAATAACTTTATGCATTACAAGTGGCTTCCTATTTCTTCTTGTCCTTCAGTAGCTTGGTTTTCACCATTATGTCTTGTATACACAGAAAACATATTGTATCTCCTATAATTCTTCCGTATCCAACTATTTTATCGTTATCGTATACGCTTATTGAATATGTATTTTCTAATGCTCTTTTGGTTATTTGATTATCACTATCGCTCCCCAGCCTACTTCATCATATAGTTGATTAAATTCTTCAATATTTTTCTACATTTTCTTTTATTTCAACATTGATCTCCTATTTATAAATTATATATAATTAGTTCATAGGCTATGTCTTTAAAGTTCTTCTAAATTTATTTCCATAACTTTTAATTTCTTCATACATTTCTATTTTTAATATTTCATCATCGTTTATATCTGAAAAATCACTTATTATTTTCGCATTCTATATAATCCCATTTTCTTCAACATCTTCTAAATTCAAAGTTATTTTTCCGTTTTGTAAAATCATTAAATGTTGCTTTTTCTGAGTTTAATTCTTTATATCCCATCTAATATTCTCATCCTACTATCGATGTCTTCTATTTTGTGTTTTAATGATTTTCTTCTTTACGATTTCATTGTTTTTATATTTCTTATCTTTGAATACTAAAAATTTTCTTTCCATCATATATTCTCCATAGTGATGTCTTGTACTTAATGATCTATTTGAATATTATTTTTATTCAATTTTTCTATTTCATTTTTGAAAAATATATATCTGACCCATATTCGTCTGTTGCTTGTTCGAAGCCATGTTCTATTAATTTTGTTTTACTGCTTTGGAATCTCTTACTTTTAACTGTTAGTTCTATTGTTTGCATTTTATTTCTTTAATGCATAAATTTGTTAATTCCTTTTGTATTATAACATGATTTATATAACTTTTCCTTATAAAAATGAGAGCTACTTGAGCTCTCAAATCACATCTTCATCCGATTTTTCTATTCCTCTGGCTTATCTTCAGCCACTGGGAACATTTCTGCTTCTTCTTGATTAAGTGGAATGATTTCACTTTTCTCTGGTACGATGCACTCTATACTGAATCTGCAGCATTTTCTCTTCTTCTACCAATCTGTAAGAAGAGAATTGTTAATTTTTACCTGTTGCTCTTTCAAAACTATAATCTATTATGTCTTGAAAATAGTAGCTAAAAAGTGAGAAAAATTCAGCGTATCTCCTTAGAGACAACCTGATTTTCGTTATTGGAACATCACTTTTAAATGTGATGCCCTGAGGGAATCAATTAAAACATCTCTACTCTTCTTTGATGCTTTAAGCATCTCGATATGAGAATCAATTCTCCACTTTTCTAAATTTATTTGATTCGTTTCTTATCGGTCTTTTTAAGACCCTTCCCATTTAGGGGCTTCAAAAAGCCTATACTGTTTGGTATCATACGATGTCCATATCCCTCCGGCATCGCATATACATTTTGTGAAAATAGTCAATGTAAAAAGAATAATAATATAACTACTAAGAAATTTCTGTTCTTCATGTTTTCCTCCATGATGTGATGTGATTCAGCTTATAGTATGATTATATTGTACTACTTTTATACTTATTTGTAAATATACATGTTAATATGTCCTTCTATGTATAAATAAAAGAGGATAGCCAGTGACTAACCCCTCATAAATGTCATATTCCAGATTTGAAACGCCCACAAAGGTGGGCACAACCACTGAGTCCTGCATGCGCCCGGACTATGATCAGCTCCATTTCCTGACGGACATGGCTCAACTGTTTCCTCTATAGCCTTTATTATTGTTTCATCAGGCTTAGAAGATTCAATCTCTGGCTTGGGTACACCAGTTTCCTCTGGTTTCGGTTCAACTTCATCAGGAACAATTTTATAAGATTTGACACGGGTGGCTCCTCTTTGCCTCTTGATCTTGCATATGGGGATTAATGCTCACTTCCTGACCTTCAAAATCATGCAGACCAATTCCTTAAATCTTCGTTATATACGCCACGCAAAACTTCGCACTAAAATCGCTGATGAGTTTTGACCATTAGATGCAAGATCTACCCTTGAAACATGTGTCAGATGACCATGCCAATCCCATGTCATCTATCTTTCTTTCTTTCCGTGCAGAGTTTTAGAGATGCTTTCTGTTCTCTTCGTCTCTTTTTCCTTTTAGCTACAGCAACTCTCGAGTGCTGAGAAATATATCCATGGCATACGTTCCAACATTTAAGAATAGCATGGCTGCAATGACCACTATTTCAGTAGGCCATACTTTTTAGTGCTATTTTCATTTTCCTCCTATATCCTGAATACCGACATTTAGAAAAGGCAGCATTAAGCTGCAATATATGTATTTTGCAATATTTTTACATGTTTGTAAATGTAATGTTCTTCTACTGAATTTCAGATAGTTTCTTCAATACTCCTTTGATTGCTCTCCCAAATAATAGCTAAAATTCTTCTGAGTTAGATCATGTGTATCATCATATTTATCAGATTCATCTAATTGTTTTGAATATTCATTTATCATATCTGCATATTTAGCTAACAATGTTAAAATCCACTTGGATTTTTATTATATTTTTCATAAATTCAACATATTTGTTCATAAATGATTCCTATGAATCCATATATTTTTGAAATCACTAGACTCAACCCTAGTGCTTGTGTTTGATTTTTTCTTCTTTTAGGCTCTTCCTTTTTACTCAGTTTTGTTTTCTGTCTCTTCCTTTAGTATCTTTTTACTGTATCATCCTTATAAAGTTGATATTTTCAATAACGTTGGCTCAATATAATTTATGCTGATTTTTATCTTTTCTTTTATTTTCTGCACTATATCGTTTTTCACTCTTACTATAATTTTCAGTAAATCCACTCTGTTCGCATTCTTTTGATATATTTTATTATAATCATCAATTAGTATTGCCTATTATTGCTCTATAAAATGTTTTTGAGTCATCTGTACAATCCTTGGTTTTGATATGGGTTTTGGGAATCTTGCTTGCTAACCCTAGCCATGGCCATTCTGTTGTTTTTAAATTTTCTGGAGCTCTTTAATATTACTTCCATTCTGTTACTGAAATAACTCTGAACGTGATATAGTCAATTTATAGCCTTCATTTATTATATCCTGTAAAATTAGTATCTGTTTCTTCTTGATCTATTGTATATCCCTTTTATCTTTTGCTGATTTTATATATTTATAATATTTATCTTTTTGTACAATTTATTCTCTATTGATAGATTAGTTGATGTGTTATCAATTATCTTTCCTTTTAGTGTATTTAACTCATTTTTAAATCTGGTAATGTTTTTATTCATTATTGAATTATTATCTATTTCTCTTGATATTTCTAATTCATGCGGTCGACCCTAAGCACTATTTAACCCGATTATTGGAATTATTAGTCACAAATCCCATAATCGCCAAAATTGTATGTAAATCTTTTTATATTCTTTAATGATTTTTCATTTTCCATTAGCCAAGAACTCATAAATGAAACACTTGTATTAATAATAAAGACTTTTATGAAAAATGTTGTACTGTAACGATCCAATCTCGCAATTGCAAATGCTGTGTAACAGCATTTTGCTAAATTTGCTTTTCTTCGAATCTCTCTTTTCTTCTTCATTTCACTTAAATTTTCATTTTCTTTTTCCCAAATTATTAATATTTGGCCATTTGGAATTACAACACTGGACAAATTGATTCTTGCTTTTTGTCATTGCTAATTTCTACATCATTTTACAATTTTTGGACATTTAACTCTGAAAGCTCATATCTCTTTCCCCTTTATTATACTTTACATGTAGGCTTCTTAAACCTCATATTTTACTATATATATGTATATATCAATATATATATTAGTGTTATTATGTCTAAAAACTCCACGAGGTGGAAAGCTATCAATAGTGTTATTTATATTCTATTAGCTGCTTGTTTATGATATGGCATCTAATTGATCTCTTTGCTTCACTTTATTGGGCATTTTACTAATTTGTGCATCAATTCTACCTCTAATGGTTCTGTAGATTTTGTCTGAAATTTCTATTTGATATATGTGTGTCAATGATTGCATATCCCTATTGTCTCTAGTTTTCCCAGTAACAATCAATATCACAAATTTTATTCATGGCTATTATTTCTAATCCAGCTTCTCTTTCTAAAGCTTTCTCTTATTAACGTTAAGCTTTCTTCAGTTTCATTTGATTCTATCCCTCCACCACAATGATATATATCATCGCCTTTTTCGTTAAGTATAATTCTTCGTTTCTGCAAAACATATTCCAAAAACAGTTTCTCCTAAAAATCATATTTTACATTTTCGTCACCAATTAATATCATTTTGTTTCTTCTTTCTATAAGTCTGTATAATATAGGAATTCTCTTTATTTAGCTTTTGGCATAATCTCATTTCTAATTTTGTACTTTCGCCTATATAATTGTCTATATTTACTACTCAATATCGCATCGATGTTTTCCTATTCTTTTAAAATGTTCCTTTTCAATAATTCGGTTTTGCATTTAGTATCTGAGTATTTGCAATGCACTTTGATACATTAGTGTCAATATACACATCCTTTTTAGTGCAAGCTCTTCGTAACTTTTCTCTCACTGCTTTTTATATCTCATGCTTCCACAGTATTGTTGCTCTTCATGATTATCTCCACCTTTATTATTAATCTTTTATTTTTATCATTGTTCCATTCACATTTTTATATTTTCTATTTTATTTATTTCAATTTTATTGATGCGTTTCTTGCCTCTAAATCTTTTCTCCTAATATTTCTGATATTCCTAAAAGATATATTACTATATCTGCTAATTCTTCGCCTAAATCATCTTTATTCTTTCTGGTAGGCATCATGTCTTCTGCGAAACTTCTCCATATAATAAACAAATTATACTTTCTTTTATGTCTGTTGTATTAAATCCTTTATTAATTTTATTTTGCAAAATTTCTTTTTGTGCATTCTTTTAAATTCCTTATGCATACCTCTCCTTTACTGAGTTTGTCAAAATTCCAAATATTTAGCTTCACCATTTTGCATAAATTTTGGTTTATTAATTCTGCTTATTTTTCTACATCCAGGCACATTCTTCCAATTTGCACTCTCATCATATATTCTTAAGTTGATTTTGTTTTTATGTATCGTTTTACCAAATCCTGCCGTGCCATATATGCAATCCACTAGCTGGCATCTACAAACTGATTCTTGGCCATAATCCTATCGCTCCTGCTGATGGCAGTACCATTTAATCATCATAACTCCTTGTGTCCCTAATTCTCATCGCTCTTTGCCTGCACTGCACACACAGCTCTCCTGCATGACGCCTCCAGCCACGTGCTCTGTCATGCACTTTGTCTTTGACGCAACTACGTCGTGGTCTACCACACCTTAAAACTCATTATTCTCCTCTTTAATCAAATATTTCTTCTTTACACCATCTTGCAACTGTCTTTGGCATCGCAATAACGACGTGCTTTTCTTTCATAATCCATCTCTTTTTAATCTCGCTTAATGCCTTTGTTTCTCCATCCGAGCATGTAGAATTTAACTCATGTACCACATCTTCCTCTTTGTTCCTCCTTTGCTTCATATGATGTTGTTCCTGTTCCTCCGCCAGGAAAATACTAGTGGCTCTCCTGCTCCTGGCTCACACAATATGTGCTAATGCTCTAATCTCACTTTTTCTATTTGTTTCATTTTTGAATAGTTCTTGCACCTTTTCTACACCGATTTGTTTATCAAAATAATGATTGTATGGTCCTGGCTAACATTCCTCCTCAAAAGCTTCTATGTATATGCCACCTATCACAGTTTTAAAAGGTGGAATATTTAATTTACCTCGCAGCATATTTTGCGCTAAATGCTTTGCTACTTTACGCTAATCATCTTCTTGGATTTCCAATTATTTCAAAATCTGGGTTTATGTATTTCTATATTGAGTCCATATTTCTTTCCAAAAATTCATTTGCTCTCTTCTACTTTATGTTTGTTCGTTGTTGCATAACTAATGCCAACTTTCTTTCCATATTTCACTCCTTTGTAACCAAGTTTTCCAGCCTGTACTGCAAATTTTATCTTCTTATTTTCATATTGCCTTGGCCTGCATTTGCACTAGTGTCTGTATGTTTTGTCTCCATGACAATCACTACCTCCTGACATTAAAATATTGTTGTCAGTGCGGTATTTGATTAATTTTTCTGGACTGTTCATTTGTAAATGATGAATGATATACTTTCTATTCCATCTGTAGTCTATTTCTTTGAATAATTTATCTAAAAATCTTTATTATCTACAAATTATATCTATATAAATGTGCTAAAACGTAGCTTTCCTCGTGCTGTGACAACTTTTCTGATTTCTTCTGCTCTTGGTGATGCATTCCAAAATCTACTATATGCTGCAAATTCTTTTGTGCTATGACATGAATCAGAATTTGTCCATTCATTCTTCCTCATTAAACTATCATATTTTATTTTCTGGTATGTTCCTTTAAATTTTTCCTAAATGTATGTGTGACTGGCCAGACATTACGAGTATCAAATCTATTTATCTAATTTTACCCCATTTTGACACGCAATCATCATGCATCATTCTAAATTCGTCAAATCCTCATGTCAGTACGTTTTGACGATATGCTGTTTCTATCTGCTAATCGTGTATCGTGCAAAATCATATGCGTAGCACGCTGGACGGCTACTCCATCGCGGTGATGTACTCAAATTCAACTCCTGGAAATTATATTTCCTGTGAATATTGATTTGCCAGGCATCATTTTGCTGCTAATCTCGATGTGCTGCGCAACCGAGTGCATGATCAGTGGTCAGTGTTGTACGTAATCCCGCTCACTGGCGCTGTTTCGTAGTAGCCACTCCACACTCATGTTCCATCGGAGTATTTTGTATGCATCTCTAAATCAGTCGTGTTTTATTTCCAATTTATTTTGTTTAGCTTTTGTCTGCCTAACAACATATTATTGCGATTTGGTTGTTTTGTCGTCAGTATTTTGTTGCGTGCTTTTACCTGGCTATCGCTCACGGCCAGCAAATGCTGCCTACTCGTGTAATTCTCGCTCTCAGTGTTTCCTTTCTGACCTCATTCACCAATATTACTATTTATTTTGCCCATGCTCTTTCTCTATACCTTCCTCTAATGCAAAGTCTGCTTGTCCTACTGAAAGCCAGGAAAATGTAGTATCCATTATACAATCCTGCAGTTTTATCGTCTTTGAGTGACTGTGTACTAACGTCAAAATAAAGGATTCCATTCAATTCCAACATATTCAAATTGTTTTGGAAAATTACTTTTAAATAATTTGTTGCAGCACGTTTAGCTCTGGCTTTTGGAATACACTCAATCCAAAGTCGATAACTGTTAATAGTATTATAGAAACTACAATAATTATAATTTTTCTTATTCATCACCCTCCAATGCAAATTATTGTTTGCATAACATCATAACATAATTATTTATCTTTTCAAATTTTAATATTCATACAACAAAAAGAGCCTGATAAATTCAGGACTCTTGTTATGGCTCCCTCGTGTTGGGCTTGAACCAACGACCCATCGGTTAACAGCCGAGCGCCTCCACCAACTGAGCTAACGAGGAACATAAACCTGGCAACAACACTCGCAGGAGAGCCTGGTATACCGGCGAGCATTGTCGCACAGCGAGCTTGACTCTGTGTTCGGGATGGGTACGGGTATTTTCCCTCAATGTTATCGTGCAGAAATGTTTTGTGTACTGTTGGCGCCAAAAGTCATAGTTAACAAGTTTATCTCTATTCTCTGTTTTCCACAATGTTTGGTTATCTTTTTCTCTTACATACGCTATGGTTAAGCTCGATTTTATTAGCATTGGTCAGCTCAGTGAACTGCTTCACTTTACACAACCCATCAACCACGTGCCGTCTTCAGCTGGAATCTTTACCACCATAACGGTATGCGGATATCGCCTCGCGAGTTGGCTTCACACCCTAGGATTGCCTCAGCGTTTATCCGACTCCGGGCACTGACTGCAGCCATGCTCACTTCGTAGAACGAACTGGCTGCACCATCACGAAAGTCCACACTGGTCCTCCTGTACGAGGGGCGGCGCTCCCTCAAAGGCTCTTTATCCTGCGCCGCACGACGAGATGCGGGCCGAACTGATCACCGGCGACGTTTGCTGAACCCAGCCTCGCGTACTCGCTTTAATGGGCGAACGCTACCCTTGCAGAACGTACTTCCGCTTCCAGGATGCGATGAGGCCCGACATCGCGGTGCTAAACCTCCCCGTCGATATGAACTCTTGAGATGAGCCTGTATATCCTCCCAGGAGTAACTTTTTGTCCCGGCGATGGCATTTCCATTACATAATCCACCAGATCTACTGTCACATTTTCGTGTCTGCAACGACTCGCCAGTAAGTCTCCCAGTCTAGCCCCTTCTGCGCTTACACTCTATTGCGCGATTTCGTCCGCGCTGAGGAACTTCTTCGAACGCCTCCGTTACTCTTTGGAGGCGACCGCCCCAGTCAAACGCCCGTCTGACATTGCTCCCTCTGACCGGATGACGATCACGAGTTAGATTCAAACGATAAGGTTAGTCATGCATCCCAACGTTCCACTCTTCTTAAGCTGGCGCTGAGCCTCCATAGTCCCTAACGCTATCCTGTACTATAGAAATTAAGCACTGACCTAGTATCAAACTGCAGTAAAGCTCCATGGGTCTTTCTGTCTTGTCGCAGGTGACTAGCATCTTTCACTAGTACTGCAGCTCGCCGGGGACATTCGTCGAGACAGCTCCCAAATCATACCGCCTTTCGTGCGCGCGCTCAGAACTCTGCCTGACAAGGAATTTATTTGCTGCTTAGGTAAACTGTTTATGGTTGCGTGCCGCTGCTCACTGGGGCTGCAGTTCGTGCTTCACGCATTACCATTTAACTATGCGTTCCCGCACCTGCGCGCTGGGCAGGCGTCAGCTCTTCATACTTCATCTTTCGATTTAGCAGAAACCCATGTTTTTGTTAAACAGTTACTTAGGACAATTCTCTCGCGACTGGCTGTTACACCAGTACCCTTCTTCCATGTTTGCAGGGTCAATTTTGCGAAGTTCCTTAACACTTCTCCCGATCGTCTTGGATCCTCTCCTCATCTACCTGTGTCGGTTTGCGGCACAAGTATATAATACAAGATCTACAACCTTTTCTCGTCAGCGTTGCTTCTTGGTGCTTCGTTACTTTATTTCACCCTCTTGCGGAACAAGTTTTTCCATTTCCTTGCTCCCTCCACTTCTGCGTCAGTTGCATCTTTTTAAGTATTATATGGTGCAGGAATATCAGCCTGCTATCCATCAGATACGCCTTTCGGCCTCTCCTTAGGTCCTGACTAACCCCTGGGCGGGACGACCTTCCCAGGAAACCTTAGACTTTCGACGGCAGGGATTCTCACTGCTCTCGCTACTTATTCCAGCATTCTCTCTTCTATCTCGTCACCAGTGCTCACGCTCTGACTTCTCCTACATTGAGAATGCTCTCACCACTTGTAATAAATTACAAATCCGCAATTTCGGTTGATAACTTAGCAGTAATCTTTTCCCGCGCAATTTCACCTCGACCAGTGAGCCTATTACGCACTCTTTTAATGAATGGCTGCTTCTGAGCAACATCCTAGTTGTTTACGCAAAATCACATCGTTTTCCACTTGGCTATCCATTTGAGACCTTAATTTGACGATCTGGACTCTTTTCCTTTTTGACCACGGAACTTAGCTCCCGTAGTCTGACTCCTGGATATTAACGAATGGCATTCGGAGTTTGATAGAGTTCAGTAACCCTGGAGTTTAGGCCCCCTACCTCATTCAGTGCTCTACCTCCATTGATCTTCCTCCAAGGCTAGCCCTAAAGCTATTTCAGGGAGAACCAGCTATCTCCGAGTTCGATTGAATTTCTCCGCTTTATCCACAGTTCATCCGGTGCCTTTTTAACGACAATCGTTTCGGACCTCCCACAGATTTTACTCTTGCTTCATCCCTGACCATGGATAGGGTCACCCGGTTTCAGGTCTCATAACGCATGACTTCATTCGCCCTATTCAGACTCGCTTTCCTTCGGCTCCGTTTCCTTGCCAAAACTTAACCTTGCCATATCATAACTCTTCTGACCGTTCTACACGAAAAGTACGACATCGCGCCTTAAATCGCTCTGTCTGCTTGTAAACATAGGGTTTCAGATTCTATTTCCTCCCCTCCGGGGTTCTTTTTGCACCTTTCCCTCACGGTACTAGTTCGCTATCGGTCACCAATTAGTATTTAGCCTTGGATGATATCGCTCATTCATACGAGATTTCTCGTGTCTCGCACTACTCTGGATACAGCCATATAAAACCTTGAATTTCGCATACAGGACTTTCACCCTGTGTAGTCTGCTTTTTCCAAAACAGTTTTGCTATCCTCGTTTAATCAATTATGCTGTCCGAACCCAGTATCATTACTGATTCTGGTTTGGGCTCCTGATGTTCGCTCGCCACTACGATTCGAGTTTTTCTTTTCTTTTTCCCATGGGTACTAAGATGTTTTCCAGTTCTCCACGTTCCTTCTCACACACTACTTTTACTCATGTGATAACTGGGCTCACTTTCCCAGCTCAGGTTTCCTCATTCAAATCCCTGGATCGAGACATGTGCTCCTCCAAGGCTTATCGCAGCTTGTCACGTCTTTCATCGGCTTTTTGGTGCCAGGCATTCACCCTATGCTCTTAGTATTAACCCATGTACAATTCTTGTACTGTTTCTATCTCTTTATCTTTCTCGATTCTAAGACATATGGTTTACACCATCTTTGGCATATAATTCTATTCTTTTTAGAATACTCTAGTCACCTGTGTACACTCGCAATTATATTACACTTTATAAGAATATTTTGATTTTCTTATTAACTATATATTTTTCAATGTGCTATTTGACTAAATTAGTCTAGGTGGAGCTGAGGGAGAGTCGAAACTCCTGACCTCCTGTTGCACAAGTGCACAGCTCTAGCCAACTGATTACAGCCCCCATATAAATATTTAAAGAAATGTACTATTAGAGTACATTGAAAAATAAACAATGAACAGTTGGTTTTTCCATGTAGAGGTTTTCGCAACCTCTCATATCTTTTATCGACCTATCTTTTCTCCTTAGAAAGGAGGTGATCCAGCCGCAGGTTCTCCTACTGACTAGCTTTTCGACGTCAATCTGGCTCTGCCTTCGACTGCTGCCTCAATATTAAACTGTTAGCTCACGAGCTGCGAGGTACTCTCATGGTGTGACGGGCGGTGTGTGCCAAGGCCCGGGAACGTATTCACGGCAGTATTCTGACCTGACATTACTAGCAATTCCGACTTCGTGCAGGCGGTTTCAGCTCTACAGTCCGAACTGAGACCGCTTTTTGAGTTTTGCTCCACATCACTGTATTGCTTCTCTGTAAACAGCCGTGTGGTACGTGTGTTGCCCAAGACATAAAGGCATGATGATTTGACGTCGTCCCCACCTTCCTCCGATTTATCACCGGCAGTCTTTCTAGAGTTCACCATTATGTCGCAACTAGAAATAGGGGTTGACGCTCGTTGCGGGACTTAACTAACATCTCACGACACGAGCTGACGACAACCATGCACCACCTGCATAGAGACTCCGAAGAGCTAAATAGTTTCCTACTTATTCCTCTATGTCAAGCCTTGGTGAGTTCTTCGCGTATCTTCGAATTAAACACATACTCACTGCTTGTGCGGGCCCCGTCAATTCCTTTTGAGTTTCAACCTTGCGGTCGTACTCCCCAGGTGGGATTACTGCTTAGCGCCGGCACCGACAATTATTCATTGCCAGCACCCTAGTATCCATCGTTTACGGTGTGGACTACCAGGGTATCTAATCCTGTTTGCTCACATTTCGTGCCTCAACGTCAGTTATCAAGTCAGTTGTCGCCTTCGCCACCGGTGTTCGCTTCCTAATATCTACGCGTTTCCACCGCTACACCAGGAATTCCACAAAGCTCCGATACTCAAAAATATAGTTTTAGTTGCAGTTCTTCAGTTGACAGAGGTATTTCGCCGCTTACATTTCAGTCTACGCACCCTTTACACCCATAAATCCGGATAACGCTCGCTCCATGCTCACCACGGCTGCTAGCACGTAGTTGAGCGGAGCTTATTCAATAGTACAATCATCTTTCCTGTTAAAAGCGGTTTACAATCGAAAACCTTCTTCCTGCACGCGGGCGTCACGCGTCAGGGTTTCCTCCATTGCAATATTCCCGACTGCACCTCCCGCAGGAGTCTGGGCGTATCTCAGTCCCATGTGGCCGTTCAGCCTCCCCAGTCCGGCTACTGATCATCGTCTTGAAAGGCCGTTACCCCACCAACTAACTTCATCAGACTCAGCCATCTATTAGCGGATTGTCTTTTCCTGCTTGTATCATGCGATACTCCCAGCATATGCGGTATTAGCAACGATTTCGCTGTTATTCCCCTCTAATAGAGCAGGTTGCTTACGTGTTACCCAGTCCGCCACTAACCGCTTTTGAGGCAAGCTCTTCAATTAAGTTCAATTCCGACTGCATGTCTGTATTGCGCCGCCAGCGTTTATCCTGAGCCAGGATCAAACTCTCAAATTAATATCTCATTTCCTGAAAATTTAATTCTAATTTTATGAACTTGTAGCTCATTATGATTGTTTTTGTTTATGGTAGTACAATTCAACTACCGCAATTTATTTGGTTTCTCAAAAGATTCATTATTTACTTTTCAGTGTACTTCCAGAATGTTTGTGTCCATTCTGTGTTCCTCTCAGGAACGATTTCGATTATATAATGTACGTTTACTTTGTCACACATTTTCAAATATTTTTAACTTTTTAGAGTAAAAATGTGAACTAAGTTTTACCTGTTTTCCTCGGTTTTTCCTTAATTACTTTTTAGTATAACTGATGTCATTTAAGTCAACAACTTTTTGAAAATGTTATTAAAATTTTATATTATTTTATATTAGTAATGTAGATTTTTGCCCTATTTTGTTACTATAATTGCTTTAGTTTTATAGATTGGGAGTAATTTTGATAACATCTGATAATGAAACATTGGCTGAGCACAAAGTTTTAATTCTTTATGTTTTGAGTATTAATAAATCTATTACTAATGATGCGTTATACAGTATTGTAAGTTCTGCTGTTGATATTAATTATTTTCATTTTCAACAATTCTTTGCTTGATTTTAATTATGCACTAGTTTGTTCGTTGTTATGAAAAAGAAATTCAAAGTGTTTATGAAATTACTGAACTTGGACTTTCTACTCTTGAATTGACTTTTGGATATTTTGCTCGGTATGTTAAACTTCAGATGATAATAATTTTAAAGATCGTGTTGAAAATTTAGCAATATAGATCTATGTTGCTGAGTTTACTCCTATTAATGAAACTCAATACGTGGTTGAGTGCAAGATTATCCTGAAAATGGTGAGGTTCAGTTTGATTCAAACTAACACTATTCTCGTGAGCAAAGCTCAAATATCGTTTTCAAAATTGGAAGAACAATGCTAACTTTTTATATCCTGAGTTATTAAAGATTTTTAACTGAGACTCCAAAAATTGTAGACTATGTTTTTATTTGTTTAAACATAGTCTCATTCTTCATTAGGCTTTTTATATATTCTATTTCATCCGCTTCACCAATCTCATAAGATTGGTTCACCTTTTCGATTACTTTTGTTGTTGGCATTTTCAAAATTCTGATAATGTATCCCAGCTTATTTCTGATTTATTTCCTATTTGTCTTAATATATTTTTCTGATGTTTCTCCTAATAATGGGTTGATTAGTACTGCTATGTCTAGACCTGCTATTAGATGATAAATCACCAGCTTTTAATTCATCTTCTCTAGCTTCATCTTTCCTAATTCCATGGTTTTGTTTCATCTATACTTTGTTGATCCTGAAATACAGTTCAGATAATTTGTAGCGCATCAACAGTCTCAGTTTTAATTTTTGCATCAGAAATCTATTATTGTTTGTTTTAGCTTTCGTCTCATATTCTTCTGTCTACATCATTTTAGTCCCATTAAATTCTGGTCGTACTTCGAAATATTTATTTGTCATGGATACTGTTCTATTTAATAAAATTGAAGTCAGTTTACTAAGTCGTTGTTATATCTACGAATTCTTCTGGTTGAATATTCCGTCAGATGATGTTGGCATTTGTCTTTGATTAAATAATAGTTTTACTAGTGCGTCAATCCGTATCTTTTCTATTAAACTTTCTGGATATATTACATTTCCAACTGATTTGCTCATTTACCATTTTCATTGTAATCCAGTTATGTACTAATATTTGTTTTGTAATCGTGATTTAATGCCATTAAGAATATTGGCAATATATTAAATGGAATCTGGCGATGTCTTTTTCCTACTTATATGTAAGTCTGTGCTACCAATTAGTTGAACGTTTTTGTTTTCTGAGTCACATCCTATTGCTGTTATGTAGTTTGTTAGTAGCATCAAGCCATACATATATTACATGTTTTGGGTCTGATTTTCATCTGGCACTCCCCAAATGTCGTGATGTTCTTGTTTACATAAATCTTCTAGTCCTGGTTTAGTGATTGTTTATCATTTTCTGTTTTTCTATAAATCTGGTTTTTGATGAATTCTTCATGTGTGTTGTAATATTCTAATACAAATCTATCACATATTTCTTCACATTAAAAAGTACGCTTCTTCTTTCATCTTATTACTTCTCTTCCACAGTCCGGGCATTTTCCATCTACTAATTGTAAATCTAGTGAAATATGATTCACATGGTTCGCAATACCATCCTTCATAATAACCTTTATAAATATCGCCTTGTAGCTAATAATTTTTCAAATATATTTGAACGCTTTTGACATGTTCTTCATCAGTTATTCTGATGAATTTGACTATAATCTATTTTCATAGTTTTTCCATAATTCAATCTGCCGCTTCTGCTTGTTTATCAACATATTCTTGTGGAGTCATGTTTGCTGCAATGGCCTTTGTTTTCTATGTTTTGACCCATGTTCGTCCGAAACCTGTTAACATGAATGTATTATATCCTTTTTAGCTTATGATATTTTAGTTAGCATATCTGCTAATACCTCTGTATATGCTGTTCCAATATGGAACTGCCACTTGGGTAGTATATTTGGTGTTGTTATATAATATCATCGTTTTTCTCCTTTTCTTTTAATACCTTGTTATGATACTACTTTTTCCTGCTAGCATACAAAAAGCTCAACGTCTTCTTAAACATTGAGCTTTATTTATTAGTTATTTTTCTTAATTTATATATTTTATAAACATTGTGCTTACACATAACCTCCCTGCTATTATTATAGCTATGACTGCACTCATTTGGGATATCACCTGTTTTGTGTAATCTTTTGGTGCATCTTTTTCAAGTCCTAGAATTGATACTTCCTGTGTTTCTTGTTTTGCTCTTCTTTTAATACAGCTTTGTTTGAATTGTTGTTCGTATTAGTATTTTTGTATTATTTGTTGCATTGTTTGTTGTATTATTTCGAAAATCATTTGTATTTGTTGGCACTTCTGTATTGTTATTTACTGCATTTGGTGTTTATTTGGCTTTGTGTGTCACTGTTATCTGTATTTAGTATCTTTGATGATTATCTGTTGATTCTGCAGTATCTTGATTGTTATTTCGTGTTTCTCACTTTGTCTGTGCCTGTTATCTGTATTATTTACATTTTCTGCAGGTTTATCTGATTGATTTGTGTTATTCTATTCTCAACATTGTTGTTACTGGTGTTAGTGCCATTTGTATTTTCTCTGTTATTATTTGCAGTTGTGCTGCATTAGTGTCATTGTTTTCTTTATTGTGTCTTTCACATTATTATTTGTAAGGATTTTTCTTGGTTTATTATTTATTGTTTGTATTTTTCTGTAGTTTTGTATTATTGTTTTACATTTTCCTGATTATTATTCTCTGGTTGAGTAGGTTGAGCAGGTTGTACTACTTCTCTTACTGTTACTACTACTGATGCTTAGTCTCTTCCGCATGGGCTGCTTATACACTTCTAAATTAGCTGTTCTCTGCTTTGTTTCTCTTTATTTTCCACCTGACACTTCTATAATTTCCAAGTATTTTTCTATTGTCCATACAAGTCTGGACTGCCATTATAGCCTACCAGACCATGGTCGCCATTCCTATGATCTATTTCTAGTGTATATCTTTTGTTTGAGCTCTGCATTCCAACTTTTCCTAAATTAAAGTGGATACATTGTTGCTTCCTAGCATGTATTTGCGTGCTTTCACTCACAGCTCTTACCCATACTGTCACAATTCTTTTCTTTTTCCATTATTCTACTTGAAATCATGAAATCCTGCCTGGATTCTAACTCAGTCAGTTGTTATCGTATGATGGGACAAGATTTTTAGAAAGCTCTTCCTGATGTTCCCATCACACGCCTCCCATTTCTCAAGCTACTCTTTGCTTGATATGAATGTGATGACTTTTATCTGCACTACATCTTTGCTGCTTCGACTGTTATTTTGCTTGCTCTCGTTCTGTTCGCTTGTTGCATGGATATTTGATCTCTGAATTTCTGAATATATATTTATATTTTGCTTTCTGCTTCTGACTTGAGCTGACTGTTTCTACCTACTGCTTTTTAATTGATCGTTTGTTAATTGTTCTTTCTTGCATTTGATCATCTCTAAATGCTACATATATATAAGTAATTCTCTTGATGGTGTTTCTACTAGTTTGGTATGCCATTCTATAATTTTGTAAATCTGCCATATTGTTATGAGTTTCTTGCTCTGTTTGTTTTATTGGACATTGGCATGGTCAACGTGGTTGTTAGGATCTTGCAGCATTGTTTCGTACTGTTTACCGTTGTTTGTGCAAGTGTTATTCCTAACTCAATATAATTAAAGGCTACTATTTTATTAATAATTTTATTCATTTATTTCTCCTTTTGTCCATTCCTATACCTATTTTAGCAATGTCTCAGCCCTTCATAGTCCAACATAATCTTTGCACCCTCACTGATATAAGAGGTGACTTTCTGCCTTTAATACTTCTCATAAACATGTGTACTCCACTAGGTTTACACTCTTTGTTTAAAATATTCTTTGTTTTCTATTTGTTCTAAGTGAAGGAACTCTACCTAATGAAATGTGAGCTTAGAAAATCGTGTTTTTAAAGGAACTCCATACTCTTGCATCTTTTCAACAGCTCTCCTTCTATATTGTAGTGCTCTTTGTAGGTACTACTTCCATAGCTATCCACTCTTTAGCATCAAAACCCAATAATACAAGTTTTCCATTTTAATTTAAGATTAATATCTTTCAATCGTTTTGTAATATTTTGTCTTAATTTCTTCAATATCACGTCTCTCAGTCCATCCTAAAAATTGTAATGTCATATGCATGTAATCCGATTATGCGACGATATTATCATTGTATTGTGATAACTTCATCTTTTAATCTAAAAGTAAGTACTGAAACCTTTCTTCTCAAATCCGATGCAATGTATGACCAGCGGCCCAATGTGCCCATAATACTCCTCCTAAAATATCTACTTTTCTCTTATCATTTTCTTCATAGTGCTTTTAGATTCAAATTTCTTTTGAGTATGCTAAATTTGCTTCCTGGAGGAGTTTGGGTTGATCTCCACCATTCTTCTATCCATTGTTTTCTCTCCTTGAACCTCAATTCATCCTTTAATCAAAGTTCTGCATAATTTTTGGCATATTATATCTTCTGAGACTTTGCACTCTTTCAAGCATTCCTCTCCACAGTCTATTCCATTCTTTGCTTTTGTCTCCAAAGCGATCGAAACTTGTTTTGCTAACCATTTATTACAAGCATAAAGGAGAACCTTTTGGTAATACTCGTGGTTGTAGTGCTGCCCTTAAACCATTTCTGTATTTGATAGCTTTCTTTGCTCCTCGCTGTTCCTCTTTTCTGCAGCTGATGCTGCATCTATTCTTCTTACTGTGCATATGTTACCAAAATGATACTTTTGCAAAGTTCTTCTGGTATAATATATTGAATAAATCTTTGTTTGCATCAATCATTTCTTGAATATTTTGTGGATCGTGAACATTACACAATCTCTATAAATCCTAGCCATGTATATAAGGCATTCTACTTTTTCTATGTAATCTCGACGTTCTCCAGCATTGTTTGTCGCATGTTGTCCAAATACCTTTTGGTTCATGTTCTTGATCATCTATATGTAACGTGATCTTTTCCATAAATCACAATCTGGGTACCTTAGTCTTCATCTGACCAAAATTAAAATGTAGGTCCCAATCGGCTTTTTGAATCAAATCCTCTGTGTGGTTCCCCCATCCTGTGGAACCACTTAAAATACTGATACTCTATCTTTTAATATATTTGGAAATACATCGTTTAACTCTCTTATGTATTCTCGGTTTGAGATCTTAACTTTCTGTTTTTTCGTTTTTCATTTTAATTTCTTTAATTTATAGGTTTTGTTAGAACTTGAATAAATTCTAATCCCATATCTTTGCTAACTCTCTATCCACTCTTTCCTTCTATAACATGTAAGGAACATTTCTCACATGTTGCACTTACTATTGCTTTGTTTTAAATGTCCTCCAAATACATTTCCTCATCACCGCGACATATGGATATGTGTATAGGAATTCATCATTCATTGTGTTTATAGCCTGTTAATGATACTATTTCAAAAACTCTTGGAAATGAATTTGAAATAATATCTTCAGTTTTAAATACTCCCACTGTAAATTCACGGTAGTCGTGGGTTCAAAGCTGTTACAGTTGCTAATTAATTTTATATTTTCTCATTATTGCTACTTCTTTTATTTTGTCTCACATTTTCCTCCTTTATCAATTTTACTACAATGTCTCTATCAAATCTTTTGTATTCCATATTAACTTCTCATTATTACATTTTGCTATATACACCGCCTCTATATATAACCGATTATTATTTTTACTTTTTCCATGGTGTTTCTCTGCAAGCTGTTTATTTCTAACCCATTTTGAATTCTTCACATTTATCTACTTCCATTATTTCTTTGAAGTTCCAAATTAGATTTTTCTATTTCCTAAAATAAAATTCAGTCTTTTTCCGTAATAATGATGCACGATATGTCAATTTTAGATCTTCCCTGGTTTAAAGATATACGCAAGTTCCTCTTTGGCTTCTCGGATCACAGCTTCGTATCAGTCTTCATTTTCTTCTAAATGTCCACCGTAGTTCATATTCTCCATCTTTTATATCCAGTGTTTCTTTCTTTTCGATAGTCAAAAATCTCCTTTTGCCATCTTCATTTTAATCATTAATAAGTCTGCTAAGCAATTCCATTTTGAAATCTTTTCTTTCTATAAGTTTTCTCCTCCTTATTATTTTCTTTTATATAATCTCTCATTTGTTATTTTAAATTTGTTTCATTGTATTTATAATCTCACTTGTCTCATCATTTAATCCATTCTCATCCGATCATCATTTTAATCACATCATCATTGCTCATTTTACAGACAATCCTACTATTAAGGCCCTCAATATAATATTAATCATTCTCTGAGTATAACCCAAATTTATCAAATAATGCCATTTCTAAAAATGCTCTGATAACAATTCCTTCCTTCTTCGGCTCTTCTTGCATATTGCTCTTAATATCTTAACTTTTTGTTACTCTTCTTTGTCCCATCTTTTCTAATCAATATTGCATCTACTGCGACATAAGTTTAAACCTTGCTTTCATAACTCCACATAACAATTTCCTTTTCAAATGTTTCATCATATTTTATATCTTCTATTTTACTTGCTTTTGGTATTTGAGTTTTTATTTTCACAATCTAATCTATTAATGTTGTCATTAGATCTCGTGCCATATAAATTGCATCATTTTAAATCTCCCCACATGTTGCTGCATTGTTGAAATTCCGGCGTGAAAATTACTGGAATATCCTCTCCTTCTTTTCTCTTCATAAAAATTGCTGATATGCTCATAACTGGCACCTCCCTTTTAATTTGTGATACAGAGCCACGCGAGCAAAAAGCTGCACTTTTACTGCTGGCCAATAGATTCGGACCATAGCTACGTTAGAGTCAAAGTCTATGCCTTACCGTCATGTTTTCAATGTATTAAATTTTTGTAAATGGGTAATATGACTGAACCCTGATCTCCAGTGCCACAAACTGGCGCGTTACAATCCAACTACGCCAAATCCACCATGTGTCCTTATAAGTACTGTTTAGCATATATGATATCTTTTTGTTGTCAACATTTAAGTGTGATTTTTATAAAACAGCAGAGATATTACCCATTCTATATAACCTCTATAAATTTATATATACATTATTCTTTTCCTTGCCCAAGGCCGATTAATCTCTTTGAACATCGTCTGCATGTTTGTAATGATATCTCTTTTCCTGCTGTGTCTCTGTTTGCATAATCAAAATCATCTGTCCTGTTGTGTATACATCATACTATATATTCTACTATTTCCTGATGTATCTGTTGCCAGCACAGAATCTCCATTTGCTACTTGATGTAATTTTGAGAAAAATAGTCTCAGCTGTAGTTGTGTCCCATGATTACATTGTTTCCAACATCATTTAATCCTGGTCCATATGCCAAACATACTGATAATTCCATTGCAGATGCTGATGCTTCCGCATACTGATAGTTTTAATTCGATTTTGAATTTCTTCCAGCAACTGTAAACCTTAAATGTTTATTGTTGATATTTTCACCCTTTTGTTTACCTT
>BNJV01000242.1_pt1 | contig 28392 bp, 32 predicted proteins | sample 8540591 | NCBI WGS metagenome assembly BNJV01 (sample SAMD00202457, study PRJDB9452) | human saliva metagenome | host: Homo sapiens | reverse complement strand
AAGATGTACTAGGAAAAGGAGGGGATTGCCTTTAAACTGGAATTCTTTTTTTGTTAACATATGTTTCCTTAAAAAAATCATTTTCGATGTGATGATTTGTTAACATTAATTCAAGCATTCTTTGGTAAACTTGTAACAGAAATTAAATAAGCGAGTTGAAAAGGGAGTAACAAATGTGAACCTGTTAGAAGAAATACAAAAACTATTGGAATCATCGGTACACAGGCTATTCTAAAGTGAATGAAAAAAAGAATTAGAAGGAACTCAAAGAGAAAGTTGGAAACAACAATTGCAACGATTGTTACCAGCTAACCAAAAATGTTAAAGTGTTAGATATAGGAACAGGCCCTGGGTTTTTCACAATTATTTTAGAAGAATTAGGTTATACAACTATAACTGGTATTGATGTTTCCAATAACATGCTAGAAGTTGCCAAAGAGAATATTCAAAAATATGGCAAAGGCCATTCAAGCATCCAACTCATGAAAAATGGATGCCCAAAATTTAGATTTTAAACCAGAAAGTTTTGATATCATTGTTAGTCGAAATTTAACTTGGAATCTAGAAAAACCACAACAAGCTTATTCAGAGTGGTTAAAAGTCTTGAAACCAAATGGAACCTTATTGATTTTTGACGCAAACTGGTATGCGTTTCTTCAAAATGAATCATTAGAAAAAGAATTTGAAAAAAAACGCCAAAAAGCTGTTGAAGAGAAGTTAGAAGATTATTGGCAAGGTGAAGGGATTGATGAGGAAAAAATGGATTGGATTGTTCAGCAATTACCTTTGACCTATCAACAAAGACCACAATGGGATATAGACTATTTTTCTTCACTGGAAGGGATCTCAGTAGAAACGGAAGAAAATTTTGGGGATTTAGTGTGGGATTATGAAGAACAATTAAATTATGGAGCAACACCGATGTTTTGTATCAAAATCGTAAAGGGGGATAAGTGAAGGCCATGGAACAAACCATGCATGAACGAGTTGAAAATTATTGGACAAATCGAAGTTCTTCTTTTTTAGAACAACGAACAAGAGAGTTTCATAGTCCCTTAAAAGATAGATGGATTACAGAATTTGAAAAATATTTACCACAAAAGAAACTGTTAAAAATTTTAGATATTGGTTGTGGAACAGGATTCTTTACAGGAATTTTAAGTCAGATGGGACATGAAGTAATCGGAATTGATTTAACAAAGGAAATGATCCATTTAGCTACTGTTTTTGCTAAACAGGAAAAGTTCGATGCACAATTTTTAACTATGGATGCTCAAAATCTAGCATTTGCGGATGCAAGCTTTGATATAGTGATTGCAAGAAATGTTACTTGGACATTACCAGATGTTCCGAAAGCTTATCGTGAATGGCTTCGAGTATTAAAAAAAGGTGGGTTACTTATTAATATTGATGGAAATTATGGTGCTTCTAGTATGACGGATACGAGTCATTTACCACAGCATCATGCTCATCATCATTTAAGTCAAGATACTTTAACAGAATGCGAACTGATTCAAAGAAGTTTATCCATTTCTAGTGAAGTACGACCTCAATGGGATGTACAATATTTATTAAATCAAGAAGTTGACTCTCTGCAAATTGATCGATCTATTAGCCAAAGGATTTATCTAGAAAAAGATGAATTTTATAATCCAACACCTTTATTCTTACTATGTGCTAAAAAGTAAGGAGTGGAAATAATTGTTTAAAGTAATGAAAAGAATTTTAACCATATTTATACTTTTTGTTGCCATTTCATTTTTTGTATTTTTACTCATTCATATAGCTCCTAGTGATCCTGCTTCTGTCAAAATGTCAGTTGGAACGGGTCGTGTCTCTACAGAAGCTCTTGCACTCATGCGTGAGGAAATGGGACTGAATCAACCCTTACTTGTACAATATGGAAATTGGCTCTTAAATTTCTTCAAGGAGATTTTTGGAAAGAGCTTAATATCAGATATCCCGACTAAGAATTTAATGATTCCAGCCGTTATGAATACGGTTCAATTGGCAGTGATAACATTAATGGTTTCACTAGGAATTTCCATCCCCTTGTCTATATTTTTTGTACGATGTCACAATCGGATTGTAAAGTCACTCTTTCAATTGATTCTATTTTTTTCAACATGTCATTACCGTCTTTTCGTGATTGGTTATTTCTTAATGTATGTATTTAGCGTTCAATTAAGATGGGTTCCTTTTACTAGCTAAACAAGGGGGGAGTGGTTTAATATTACCGGTTATGACGCTTGTTATTCCAATGAGTGCAAAATTTATTCAACAATTTTCGGTCTTGTTAGAACAAGAATTACAACAGGAATATGTTAAAGTGCTTTATTACCGTGGAATAGAAGAGTCAAAAAAATCTTTCAACGACATTTATTGAAAAAAATATTGCCTACGATGGTGACCATTATCTTATTATCGTTTGGTTCTTTAATGGCGGGTGTCGTTGTAGTAGAAACCATTTTTTTATTGGCCAGGAATTGGGAAGTTATTAATGGATAGTATTCGTTCGAGAGACTATCCACTCGTACAAATGATTGTAGTTTCTATTAGCTTTTTTTATATTTAGTGCTCACTCAAATTTCTGACGGAATACAAAAATAGGACAGATACCCGTATTAAAGGCGGTGACTTGTCATGACAAATAAGAGAAAATGGAAAATTGGCATGATTGTTTTAGTATTTGTATTACTATTATGGAGTACATTATTTTTAAACTATGAAACGATGAATGCCAATGCTGTGTTAAGTCCACCAAATGCTAGTCATTGGTTTGGTACGGATGATTTTGGTCGAGATATTTTTATTCGAGTGATTGTAGGAGCTAGATATTCGATTGGAGCTTCTCTCTTCATTGTTGGTTTATCTTATTTAGGAGGAATTCTTTTAGGAGGATTAGCAGGGATATTTGGTGGGCGGATTGATAGAATCATAACGAGTATCATTGATATTTTGTTAGCCATTCCTAGTTTACTCGTAGCTATTACGGTAGCTGGAGTATTAGGTGGAGGGTTAAGAAATGGAATCATTGCTCTTGTCATTAGTTATCTACCTTATTATGCCAAATTAACAAGAGGAGAAATTCGTAAAATTAAAGTTCGAGAATATGTCACAGTCATGTATATGCAAGGAGCTCCATTGTGGTATCGGCTTATGACGATTTTAAAAAATATTCAACGACCATTAGTGACGTATATGATCGTCAATATTTCAAGTACGATCTTAAGTTTAGCAACCTTATCTTTTTTAGGAATAGGAGTGAAAGTCCCTCAACCAGAATGGGGAGCTATGTTAAATGAGGGAAGATTATCGTTTGAACAAGCGCCCTGGTTAATGATTGCTCCAGGACTTGCGATTACGCTAACGATTATTATGTTTAACGGAATTCATCATTGGATTCAACAGACGAAAGAGAGGAAAATATGAAATTAAAAAATTTGTTATGCATCATTGCAGCAACAGTATTAGTTGGATGCGCACCTGTACAACCAACCTCTCAACAACAAGAAAGTAGCAAAAATTCAATTTTGAAAATTGGGGATCCTCAATTTACAGCAGGGATTGATCCAGCAAAGATTGGGAAGGCTGGTTTACCATTCGTTTTGGGATTGGCGAAACTTTATTTCGTTTGACAAATGACTTTAAAGTAGAACCTTGGTTAGCATCCTCTTATAAGAAGATTGATGATCAAACATGGGAAATTCATTTAAAAGACAAACTAACATTTTCAAATGGAAAGCCTGTTAATAGTGATGCAGTCATTGCTAGCCTTCAAAGAGTAGGTGAAAATCATAAGTCAGCAGAAATTTTTAAAACAGCTACTTATACAGCTAATGATTCACGAACTTTTACAGTTCATACTGAAAAACCAAGTCCTCAATTTATTCATGAATTAGTGGATTCAAAGACGGCCATTGTAGATGTAACAAGCAAGGATAAAATTATAGGAACAGGCCCTTATGAAGTGAAAGAATTTAAACCAAATGATTCCATTTCATTAACGGCTTCGACTCATTATTGGGGTGGCAATGCTTCCATTAAGGAAGTTCATTATCAATTAATTCCGGATCAAAAAACATTGGAATTAGCGATTAAGTCAAAAGAAGTAGATGGTGGAGTAGATTTAAATGATGATGTAGCGGATTCATTAAAGAAAGATTCTTCCGTACAAGTGTATAATCAATCAAGTACAAGAACCTATCATTTAGAATTGAATAAAGCAAGATTGCAAGATAAAAAAGTTCGTCAAGCTATTTTATATGCGATTGATAAAAAAGAATTGACACAAGATTTCTTAAAAGGTCATGTAACTCCTGCAGATGGTGCCTTTTTAGATTCAAGTATTTATTCAAGTGGTACTTTTGCTAATAAACAATACCAACCAGAAATGACGAAAAAATTATTAGAAGAAGCCGGCTATAAAACGAAAAATGCAGATGGTATTCTAGTTAATGCACAAAATGAACCATTACAAATTGTTCTAAAAACCTATAAGAGATTAGCCAATGAAAAAATTGCTACAGCTTTGCAACAACAATTGAAAAAAGTGGGGATTGATTTGAAAATTGATATTCAAGAAACTGTCGATGGATTTAATCAATTAGATTATGATATTGCATTAGCTTCCTCATTAACATTGGCAACGGGAGATCCTTATTACTTCCTAAATGCAGCTTTATCGAGTGATGGGGCATTGAATTATGTGAAAAATTCAGATCAATGGTTAGATGAAAAAATTTCTGCCTTAGCTCATGAAGAAGATGCGGATAAACTACCTAGTGAAGTAGCAAAAATTCAAGACTATGCGAAAGACGAAGCAGTTGTTTATTACATTGGATTTGTCAACTTACATGCAGCAATGAACAATTCTATTCATCATTTTGAACTATCTCCGTCTGATATCTATCAAGTTACGAATAAATTGGTAAAAGACTAATGGAAAAGACTATTTTTGAAGTCAAACAATTAAACGCCTCATACGGACAGGAAGTAATTCTCAAAAATTTAGACTTTTCTATTAAAGAAGGAGAAGTCATCGGGATAATTGGCGAGTCCGGTATTGGAAAATCGACTTTTTTAGAATGTTTACTTGGGAATATTCATCAAAAGGTCATGATGAATGCGAGTGAAATGAAGTTTTTAGAAGAAAACTGGTTGACCTTATCTAGTAAAAAGAGAAGAGAATATTTACGACAAGATATTGGCATCATTTTTCAAAATGGACAACATAGCATAGATCCCTTATTTACAATTGGACAACAGTTGGAAGAAATAATGCTAGAAGCCAATCCTCAAAAAATAATTGAAGCACTGAAAATGGTTCAATTAGAAGAAAAAGTATTACAATTATATCCTCATGAATTATCTGGAGGAATGTTGCAAAAGAGTGATGATTGCAATGGCGTTTATCAATCATCCGAAATTAATCATTGCGGATGAACCCTTTAGTGCTTTAGACGTTCCATTGCAAATGGAAATGATGCAATTAATTGTTCATCTTGCAAAGCAATATCGTACAGCAACGATTATGGTGACTCATCAACGAGAGTTAGCGTATAAATTTTGTACAAAAGTGTTGACTTTAGAAGAGGGGGAATTAGTCGCACAGAAGGAAGATTCTCATAAGAAATTCAATTTTAATCGATTATCGAATGAGAAAAAAGAAACATTTTTCCAATTGAAACATGTAACAAGCCATTATAAAGATGAGAATGTGATTCTTAAAAATCTTACAGTTGATATTCCAAAATATGAAGTAACAGGAATCATCGGACATTCAGGAGCTGGGAAAACAACTCTTGCAAGGATTTTATCTGGCTTTATTCCATATGAAGGCCATATTCTGATTGAAGGAAAAGAATTAAGAGAAGTATTGGCTCAAGAAAAACAAAGCTATTATCGAAGAGTTCAATATTTATTCCAAAATAGTTTATTATCTTTTAATCCGAATCAAACGATATTGAAAAGCTTAGAAGAACCATTAAGATTTATTCGAAAAATAAAGGATCGTTCAGAACGGATTCGAATGATACAGGAATTATTTACAAATCTCGAGTTAGAATTGGATTGGTTAGAAAAATATCCTCATCAATTATCCGGAGGGCAATGTCAAAGGTGTGCCATTGCAAGGGCAATATTCGCACAACCAGAGTGCTTGATTTGTGATGAAATAACGAGTTCGCTAGATGATGCGAATCAGGAAAAAGTGATACAAGTTTTGCAAAAAGTTCAAGAGGAAACAAATATGACGATAGTCTTTATTAGTCATAATCAGTCGTTAATTGAAGCGATTTGTTCAACCGTCGTTGCTTTAAAAGAGGGTCAATTGATAGAGACTTTAATTTGAAGAACGAGCAGTGAATAATCCTAAACTGGTTTGTGTTGCCAAAAACGATTCCTATTTTAGTAAGCTCCACTGTCAAAATGGAGCTTCCTTCTGAGCTAACCGGTCAGGATCGGTTAGCTTTTTTCTTGCTCTTGTTAGAAAAAAGGAAGAACTTGGAAAAGGAAGGGCATTATCTTTTTGCAAATATGGGAATTCATTTATGGAAACCCTGATTTTTGGTATGATAGTCGTAATTTCGAATAGGGAGGTTGGAGTCGCCATGAGTGATTTGAATCAGACAGTTGAATTTATTAAAGAAATCGAGAAATTAAAGTCAGTAACAAGGTTTAATAGAACCCTTGATGGACGGTTTGAAAATAGTGCCGAGCATTCCTGGCAGGGTGCGATAGCTGCGATGGTTTTGCAAGATTATTATCCTGAAAAATTGAATATGGAAAAGGTCATGTTTCTGTTATTGATTCATGATTTAGGTGAGATTTATGCTGGAGATACTTGGGTGTTTGATGATGAAAAAAAGCTTCATGCTCATGATAGAGAGCTAGCATCTATAGAAAAAACAATGAGCCTCCTTCCAGAAGCAACATATTTGAATATGAAAAATTTGTGGTTGGAGTTTGAAAAAGGGCAGAGTCCTGAGGCAAGATATGCAAGAGTGATTGATGCATTGGTACCACTGATCAATCACTTGGAAGTGTCAGAAGTCGATTATAATCCCGATCATATCCGTTCAGAGATGGTATTAGAAAAGAAAAAGTTCATAAAAAGTGAATCGGAAGAATTGTGGAAACTGACAGAAGAGTTGGTTCAGGAAAGTGTGGAAAAGGGCTTATATTTATAAGATCACTTGGCCTTTAGTAGGAACCTTCAGCCCAAGAGGTAGCCACCTGTTTTCACGGGTGGTTTTGACTGGCTTGATCTGTGGTATAATGGGAACAGATAGTTTGCACCCTATGAAAGGGAAAAGGTTAGATTGTATGATTCAGTTGATTGCAACAGATATGGATGGAACCTTATTAGATGAACGAGGAGAGGTGGACCTTCCGCGTCTGGAAAGACTTTTGGACCACTTGGATCAAAAAGGGATTCGCTTTGTCATTGCGACGGGAAATGAAATCCATCGCATGCGCCAGCTCTTGGGTCCCTTGGTCAAGCGGGTGACCCTGGTCGTCGCCAACGGAGCTCGGATTTTTGAGAATGACCAGATGGTTCTAGGAAAATTCTGGGATCGGGAATTGGTGGAGGCGGTCCTTGCTTATTTTAAGGGCCGGGAAATTTCAGATCAATTGGTTGTATCAGCTGTCAATGGTGGCTTTGTCAAGGAAGGCACGGTCTTTACAGAAGTTGAAAAATTCATGCAGCCGGAAGTGATTGAAGCCTTGTACAAGCGAATGAAGTTTGTTCCGGAATTGACAGCCGATTTGTTTGACCAGGTGCTTAAAATGAGCTTGGTGGTTGGCTTGGATCGTCTTGATCAAGTGAGTCAGGAAGTCCAACAGGCTTTTGGAGATCAGCTCATGGCGGTTTCGAGCGGTTTTGGCAGCATGGATCTCTTACAAGCAGGTATTCACAAGGCTTGGGGACTGGCTCAATTAATGGAGAAATGGCAGCTCGATGCTAGTCAGGTCATGGCCTTTGGGGATAGCGGAAACGACATCGAAATGCTTGAAATGGCTGCTCACTCCTATGCTGTAGCCAATGCAGAAGAAGCTGTCAAAGCTGTTGCCAAACACCTAGCGCCGAGTCATCAAGAAGGCGGTGTCTACCAGGTGATCGAAGAGTATCTAGGATTGACCTCCTGGGAACAAGTGAAAGGAAAGAAATAGATGGCAGTACAGCTGTTAGAAGACTGGCTCTTAAAGGAGCAGGAGAAAATCGAACAACTTATCGGGAACTCAATCAAGCCCCTCTGAAGGAGCCTGGTTTGATCTTTATTGGAGACTCCATCGTAGAGTATTTTCCCCATTCATGAACTATTACAAAGTCCCAAACACATGGTCAATCGAGGAGTGCGAGGCTATAAGACGGATCTCCTTCGTGAGCATCTAGACGCCCATGTCTTTGGAACGGCGGTGGATCAGATCTTTCTCTTGATCGGGACCAATGATATCGGAAAAGAAATTCCTCAAAAGGAAACCTTGGACAATGTAGAAGCGGTCTTACAAGCAATCATGCGGGACTTTCCGCTGACCCACATCAACCTGATCTCGGTTCTACCGGTGAGTCAAGAAGAGCGCTACAAACAAAAGGTCTATGTGCGGACCAATGAAAAAATTCAGGCCCTCAACCAGGCCTATCACGAATTGGCCCAAGCCTACCACCAGGTCAGCTATGTCGATGTGTACTCGTCTTTATTGGATGAAGTGGGGCAGTTAGCAGAAGCCTATACGACAGATGGCCTTCATTTAAGTGTGGCTGGTTACCGCATTCTAGCCCAAGCTCTGCAGGAGATATTATAGAGACAAAAATAGGAGCGAAAAAAGCCCAACCAGACAAATCTTCAAAGGAAGATTTGTTTTTTGAAAAACTTTTGGTTGACAAATGTAAATCTTAGGTGTAAAATAGCATCATAAGATTTACAAATGTAGATTTAGAAAGGAGAAGCCATGCAAATTTCCAATGCGGAATGGCGCATCATGAAGATTATCTGGATGGAAGGCAAGCAGACCAGCACGGATTTGATCGCCGTCTTGTCCGAGCGCTTTGACTGGTCGAATTCGACCATCAAGACCCTCTTGACGCGCTTAGTGGAAAAGGGCTGTCTGACCAGAGAAAAATCTGGCAAAGCCTTTGTCTACTCGGCTTTGTTGAAGCAGGACCAAAGTTTAGACTTGGTGGTTGAGGATGTGAAAGACAAGGTTTGCTCAAAAAGAATTGTCCAGGTGCTTGAAAACTTGATTCAGGAGAGTGACTTTACGCTTGCAGATCTTAATCAGCTGCAGCAGGTCCTGGAAGAAAAGAAAGCAGAGGCTGTCGAAACAGTCCCTTGCAATTGTATGTAATAGAAAGAAGGAAATTCCATGTTTGGATTGTTAATTAGTATTGTTTGTTTACTTGGGGTTGCTTTTATTGCTTGGTGGTTCTTTGCAGAGCATGAAAAGGTAAGCGGCCACGCTCGTCAGAAATCAGGTTATCAAGAAATTGAAGTCGAAGTTATGGGGGGCTATTCGCCTGAAACCATTGTCCTGAAAAAGAATGTTCCAGCTCGGATCATCTTTAATCGCAAGGATCCCTCTTCATGTCTTGACCAAGTGATCTTTCCAGATTTTGGCGTTCATGAAGATTTGCCTTTAGGTGAAAAACATGTCATTGAAATTACGCCAGAAAAAGCGGGCGAATATGGGTATTCATGTGGAATGAACATGATGCATGGTCACATGATTGTGGAATAAAGGAGTAGGTATGGTAGAAAAACAAAAAGCAGTTGTGGAAAACGGAGTGCAAAAGATCCGTATTACAGCAGAAAAAGGCTATAGTCCAAAGGAATTTCAACTTCAAAAAGGGATCCCTGCTGAAATCACCTTCCATCGGGTCAATCCTTCCGGCTGTTACAAGGAAATTTTGTTTGAAGATCAGGGGATTTTAGAGCCTTTGGAAGTCGGTGTGGATAAGGTCATATCTTTTACCCCGACAGAAACAGGGGACTTCGAGTTTTCATGTGGAATGAAGATGCAAAAGGGTTCCTACACGGTTGTGGAAAAACGCCGTCGTGTCTTGAGTTTGCTGGATCGTTTTTGGATCACCAGTATCTTTACCCTTCCGCTATTGATCTTGATGATCGGGATGGTAGCAGGTTTTGTGTCGCATCCAGTGAGTCATTGGGGGACCTTTCTAGCGACAACGCCGATTATGCTAGTGGCAGGTGTGCCCTTTATCAAGAGTGCCTGGGCTTCTTTTAAGAAACACCATGCCAATATGGATACCTTGGTAGCTCTGGGAACCCTGGTAGCCTATGTCTATAGCGTATTTGCTCTTTTTGCTGGTCAACCAGTATACTTTGAAAGCGCGGGCTTTATCCTCTTCTTTGTTCTTTTAGGGCAAGTCTTTGAGGAACGGATGCGTAAAAATGCCTCCAAGGCTGTGGAAAAGTTGTTGGATTTGCAGGCAAAAACAGCTCAAGTTCTCCGTGATGGGGACTATGTGGAAGTGGCGGCTGAAGATATCCACATTGGTGACTTGATTCGGGTCCGTCCTGGGGAAAAGATCGCGGTCGATGGGACCATTGTGGAAGGAAGCACGACCATTGATGAGTCGATGGTGACAGGTGAAAGCCTGCCTGTGGAAAAGTCGGTTGGTGATGCCGTCATTGGCTCTACTATCAACAGCAATGGGACCATTCTCTTCAAGGCTGAAAAAGTCGGTAGTGAGACCCTCTTATCACAGATTGTGGCCTTTGTTAAAATGGCCCAATCCAGTCGTGCTCCCATTCAAGATCTGACGGATAAGATTTCAGGTATCTTTGTTCCAGCAGTGACGATTTTGGCCATTGCGACTTTCTGGGTTTGGTCCGTGCTTTTGGGAGCATCGCTTCAAGAGGCCATGATCTATGCAGTCTCTGTCCTCATTATTGCCTGTCCGTGTGCCCTTGGTTTGGCGACGCCAACAGCCCTCATGGTCGGAACTGGTCGCAGTGCCAAGATGGGGGTTCTGATTAAAAATGGAACCGTTCTTCAAGAAGTGCAAAAGATTCAAACTGTTGTGTTTGATAAGACAGGGACCATCACCATTGGCCAACCCCTCGTAACCGATGTGGTAGGAGATGAAGCGCGTGTCTTGACACTGGCTGCTAGTCTTGAAACTTTTTCAGAACATCCCCTAGCGCAAGCGGTCTTATCACGAGCAGAAGAAAAAGAATTGGTGCTAACCCCTGTGGAAAACTTCCAAGCAATCGAAGGAAAAGGGGTCCAAGGTCAGATCGATCAGCAGTTGGTGACCTTGGGAAATGGCAAACTTCATGATGGGACAGCGATGGATCCTGAGCTCGAAAAACGGATGGAAGATTTGCAAAAGCAGGCCAAGACAGTCATCAGTTTGGCTGTGGATGGTCAAGTGATTGGCTTGATTGCCATTCAGGATGCTCCAAAGGCCAGCTCAAAAGAAGCTATCAAAAAGCTCAAAGAACGGGGCTTAAAGACTGTTATGTTAACGGGCGATAACGAACGGGTAGCCCAGGCCATTGCTGATCAAGTAGGAATTGATACCGTCATTGCCGATGTTCTCCCACAAGAAAAGGCCAGCGCCATCCAAAAATTGCAAGAAAGCAGTAAGGTAGCCTTTGTTGGAGATGGGATCAATGATGCTCCAGCCCTCTCGATCGCAGATGTGGGGATCGCTATGGGATCTGGTACGGATATTGCGATCGAGTCTGGGTGGCATCGTGCTAACGCAAAATGATTTGCTTGGCGTTGTGCGTGCCTTTGATATGAGTCAAAAGACCTTCCGTCGGATCTTGCTCAATCTTTTCTGGGCCTTTATCTACAATATCATTGGAATTCCAATTGCTGCTGGAGTCTTTGTAGGACTGGGATTGACCCTCAATCCAGAACTAGCAGGTCTTGCTATGGCCCTTAGTTCTTTGTCTGTTTTGACTAGCTCGCTGCTTCTCAATGTTGCGAAAATTGATTAAAGAAAATAAGAAGTGGTACAGCATACTGTATCACTTCTTTATCTTGTTACTAGAGCGAAAAGGAAACAGGTGGGATTAAAATGATAGCAAACTATCCTATTGTAGGATAGTTTGTGAAAAATTCTCAAAATAGCCATCTGTTATGGAATAGGGATTGAGCATCTCTGAGCAGATCTTTATACATGTGAATCTCTTTGTGATAAATTAATACTGTAATCGTTTTGTAAATCGTTTTCATGAGAAAAGTCTGAAAAAACTCATTTTCAAGGCGAGATGATCGCAAAGATGAAGTAGAAGCGCTATGCTGCATTTTTAAAGGATCAAAATAGATTTAAAGGAGAGTTAAAATGACTCAAGGAAAAATTACTGCATCTGCAGCAATGCTTAACGTATTGAAAACATGGGGCGTAGATACCATCTACGGTATCCCATCTGGAACACTTAGCTCACTCATGGATGCTTTGGCTGAAGACAAAGATATCCGTTTCTTACAAGTTCGTCACGAAGAAACTGGTGCTCTTGCAGCGGTTATGCAAGCTAAATTTGGTGGCTCTATCGGGGTTGCAGTTGGTTCAGGTGGACCTGGTGCGACTCACTTGATCAACGGTGTTTACGATGCAGCGATGGATAACACTCCATTCCTTGCCATCCTTGGATCACGTCCAAACAACGAACTCAATATGGATGCTTTCCAAGAATTGAACCAAAACCCAATGTACAACGGTATCGCTGTTTACAACAAACGTGTAGCATATGCAGAACAATTACCAAAAGTAATCGACGAAGCTTGCCGTGCTGCTGTTTCTAAAAAAGGTCCAGCTGTCGTTGAAATTCCAGTAAACTTTGGTTTCCAAGAAATCGACGAAGACTCATACTACGGTTCAGGTTCATACGAGCGTTCATTCATTGCTCCTGCTTTGAACGAAGTTGAAATCGACAAAGCAGTTGAAATCTTAAACAATGCGGAACGCCCAGTGATCTATGCTGGTTACGGTGGTGTTAAAGCAGGTGAAGTGATTACTGAATTGTCACGAAAGATTAAAGCACCAATCATCACAACTGGTAAAAACTTCGAAGCGTTCGAATGGAACTACGAAGGTTTGACAGGTTCTGCTTACCGTGTTGGTTGGAAACCAGCCAACGAAGTGGTCTTTGAAGCGGACACAGTTCTTTTCCTTGGATCAAACTTCCCATTTGCTGAAGTATACGAAGCCTTCAAGAACACTGAAAAATTCATCCAAGTGGATATCGACCCTTACAAACTTGGTAAACGCCATGCCCTTGACGCTTCTATCCTTGGAGATGCAGGTCAAGCAGCCAAAGCAATCCTTGATAAAGTAAACCCAGTTGATTCTACTCCATGGTGGCGTGCTAACGTGAAGAACAACCAAAACTGGCGTGACTACATGAACAAGCTTGAAGGTAAAACGGAAGGCCCATTGCAATTGTACCAAGTTTACAATGCCATCAACAAATACGCTGATGAAGATGCGATCTACTCAATCGACGTCGGTAACTCAACTCAAACATCAACTCGTCACCTTCACATGACACCGAAGAACATGTGGCGGACATCTCCACTCTTTGCGACAATGGGGATCGCCCTTCCTGGTGGTATCGCTGCTAAGAAAGACAATCCAGATCGCCAAGTATGGAACATCATGGGTGATGGAGCCTTCAACATGTGCTACCCAGACGTGATTACGAACGTTCAATACAACCTTCCAGTCATCAACGTGGTCTTCTCAAATGCTGAGTATGCCTTCATCAAGAACAAATACGAAGACACAAACAAACACTTGTTTGGTGTTGACTTCCCTAACGCTGACTACGCGAAAATTGCAGAAGCACAAGGAGCTGTTGGATTCACAGTAAACCGTATCGAAGATATCGATGCAGTCGTTGCAGAAGCTGTGAAACTCAACAAAGAAGGTAAGACAGTTGTGATTGATGCTCGTATCACGCAACACCGTCCGCTTCCAGTAGAAGTTCTTGAGTTGGATCCAAAACAACACTCAGAAGAAGCCATCAAAGCCTTCAAGGAAAAATACGAAGCAGAAGAACTCGTACCATTCCGCCTCTTCTTGGAAGAAGAAGGGTTGCAATCACGCGCAATCAAATAATTTCTCTCGTGGAAAATAAAAAGATCGGAGCTATCCGGTCTTTTTATGTTCCCAAGTGTAGGAGTTACCTTAGAATAGTATCAGTTTTTCATAGGATCTTGTAGGATTTTTTGGAGAGAGAAGGGTATAATAGAACTATCAAATCAAGTGAGGTAGAGAGATGACCGACAAACTTCAATTTCCAGATGGTTTCCTTTGGGGTGGGGCGACGGCTGCCAACCAATGTGAAGGAGCTTATAATGAAGACGGCCGTGGCTTGGCCAATGTGGATGTGGTACCGATTGGGCCTGACCGTTACGCCATTATTACGGGTCAGAAAAAGATGTTTGACTTTGAAGAGGACTATTTTTATCCGGCTAAGGATGGCATTGATATGTACCATCGCTACAAGGAAGACATTGCTCTCTTTGGGGAAATGGGCTTTAAAACCTATCGTTTGTCCATTGCCTGGTCTCGGATCTTCCCTAAAGGAGATGAACTAGAGCCGAATGAGGCAGGCCTACAGTTCTATGAAGACCTCTTTAAGGAGTGCCATAAGTATGGCATTGAACCCTTGGTGACCATTACCCACTTTGACTGTCCCATGCATTTGATTACCGAGTATGGAGGTTGGCGTAGTCGTAAGATGTTGGAATGTTATGAACGACTCTGCCGGACCCTCTTCACTCGCTACAAGGGCTTGGTCAACTACTGGCTAACCTTTAATGAGATCAATATGATCCTTCATGCGCCTTTTATGGGAGCAGGTCTCTGCTTTGAAGAAGGGGAGAATGAGGAGCAGGTCAAATACCAGGCGGCTCACCATGAGTTGGTCGCTTCAGCCATTGCTACCAAGCTAGCCCATGAGATTGATCCTAACAATAAGGTCGGCTGTATGCTAGCAGCAGGGCAAAACTATCCGCATACCTGTGCTCCACGAGATGTCTGGGCTGGTCTAGAAGAAGACCGCAAGAACTATTTCTTCATCGATGTGCAAGCGCGTGGGGAATACCCTAACTATGCTAAGAAAGAGTGGAAGCGTCAGGGAATTACGGTCGAGATGACGGAGCAGGACCTGCAATTGTTGAAAGACCATACGGTGGACTTTATTTCCTTCTCCTACTATGCCAGTCGGGTCGCTTCAGGGGATCCAGCTGAAAGGGAGAAAACAGCGGGCAATATCTTTGCCTCTCTGAAGAATCCCTACCTAGAAAGCTCAGAATGGGGTTGGCAGATTGACCCTCTTGGTCTCCGCATTACGCTGAACACCATCTGGGATCGTTATCAAAAACCCATGTTTATTGTAGAAAATGGACTAGGTGCCGTTGATACCCCAAATGAAGCCGGGGAGATTGAGGATGACTACCGGATTGATTACCTCGCAGCCCATGTCAAGGCCATGCGGGAGGCCATCAACGAAGATGGCGTTGTCCTCTGGGGTTATACGACTTGGGGCTGTATTGACCTGGTCTCTGCCGGGACAGGAGAAATGAAGAAGCGCTACGGTTTTATCTATGTCGACCGGGACAACGAAGGCAAGGGAAGCTTGGCCCGCTCACGTAAGAAATCCTTCTATTGGTACAAAGAAGTCATTGCGACAAATGGGGCTTCTGTCAATTAAATGAGCACTCGATCAAGAGGAATCCTTCACTTGGTCGAGTGTTTTTCTTTGCATTTTTGATTGACGAAGGTCCCTTTATTTGATAGGCTAGGGGAATAGAACTGATTTCGCAAGAAAAGGAAAAAAAGGAGCGAGGCAAGTGGCACGGATTTTTATTAATCGAGGATAATAATGATATCCAAGAAATTTTATACAGTCTCTTAAGTGAAGATCATGAGGTCCTTCAGGCTTTTTTTCAGGTACAGAAGGGCTGCGGCTCTTCCAGCAAGAAGCCATTGATTTGGTCCTTCTGGATATCATGCTTCCCGGGAAAAAAATGGGGACCAGGTCCTTGAGGAGATCCGTTTGCAGAGTCAGACACCGGTTATCATGATGACCGCTCTGGGAGACAAACACCCTCATTAGCCAGTATCTCCTTGCAGGTGCCAATGATTATATTGTCAAGCCCTTTAATCTGGACGAAGTGGCGGCTCGGGTGACGGTGCAGTTGAGAAATCAACCGACGGTAGCACAGGAATCTCAAGCGTCGCAAAAGCGATCCTTTAAGAATTTGGTCTTAAATCCAGAAACCTTTGAACTGGAGTCCGGCGAACAGACGCTTCGATTGGGCAAAAAAAGAATTTCAAATTTTTGAGACCTTTGCTGGCGCATCCAAAGAAGATTTTTCACCAAAGAAGAATTGTATGAAGCTGTCTGGGAAGAAGTCTATCTGCCTGGAGACAATACCCTCAATGTCCAATTAAGCAATCTTCGAAAGAAAATTGCCCAGCTTGACCCAGATGAGGACTATATTGAAACGGTCTGGGGCTTGGGTGTTCGCTTGAAAGGAGACAAGTAATGTGGGTTTTAGTTCTAATTCTTGTCGTCCTTGTCCTTCTCTTGGGCTTGGGTTATGCTCGCTTGCTTTCTGCCTTAAGGTATTTGCAGGAGCAGATTCAAAAGAAGCTTCAAAGCGGGAGTGGGGTACGGCTGACCTCTCAGGTCTCAAAAAAAGAATTGGTCGCCTTGACCAAGCAGGTCAGTGATCTCTTTGACCATATCGAGCGGACCAATCGGATTGCCTTTCAAGAGAAAAAGACCTTGGATATGGCTATCAGTAATATTGCTCATGATATTCGGACGCCTTTGACCATTGCATCGGGCTATACCCAACAAATCATCAAAGGTGGGACGCAGGAAGAGGAAAAGCTGAAGAAAATTGCTTCCAATCTTCAAGTCGTCTCAAAACGCCTGGAATCTCTCTTGGAATACAGACGCTTGATGGAGGGAGCTATTCAGCCTCGGATTTCAGACGTTAATCTCAGCCAAGTTTTAACCCAGCAGTTGTTCCAGTATTATGATAGCTTGTCTGAGGCGGGGATTGCCCTAGAGGTAGAGCTAGAAGAGCATCTTCATTATGCGACCGATCCGGAGCTTTGGGAGCGCCTCTTGCAAAATATGCTCAGCAATGTCCTCAAGCATGGAAAGGAGCAGGCGCGTTTGACCTTGATGTCGGACGCGGACACGATTCGGGTAGAGCTGCGCAATATTGTGCAACAACCGATCCAACATTTAGACCAACTGGCTAGTCGATTCTACTCTGAAAATCTGTCGGATACAGAAGAGTCTTCTGGCTTGGGTCTCTACATTATTCAAAATTTTGTAGAGATCTTAGGCGGCGACTTGCAACTGGCGACGGAAGCAGACTGGTTTGTTTTGACCATTACACTAAGAAAAAATGCTTGAGCACCGCTCAAGCATTTTTGTTATAAATCTTTGTGTTTAAAAGTAGCGAGTCCCAAGAATCCGAAAACAAGGATGAATCCAAGGGCGATTGAGAGGGTGTTGGTCGTTGCAGTGGTGCTCTGTACCAAGGAATATTGGAATTCCAAGTTTATAAAGTGGAAAATGTCAATATCTTTAAGAAAAGCGCAGGAAGGCTTAAGAGGATATTTCCAATGAAGTAGCCAACGAAGGCCAAGGTGATGGATTGGCTAGCGTAGAGGAGGAAGGAAATGATGCTGACCCAAGCCAAGGTGCAGAGGAACTGAATCAGAATAGTCAGTCCAAAATGAGCCAAGAAGTGATCTGGCATGGTGCCAAGTCCATTGTAGAAGCTCGCGATCAAGAAGACGAGACCATAAGAAACGAGAAATTGGAAGAGAGCAATGGTCAGGACAACAGCACTTTTGGCAAAGTAGTAGCTGGTGCGAGAGACACCATAGGCTAGGCTGTTTTTATATAAGTTTTGCGTTAAGTCTGTTCCCAGGACTAAGGTGATGACAATAATGGTAAAGAGGATGGTCACACTGATGCTGGAAGAGTAGTTGGTCAAGGCTTTAAAGCCCGTCCAAACTTCGGTTGCTTGGGGTAATTTGGATTCCGTATTGACGCCGACGTGGCCGGTAGCTCCAAAGATGACTCCAGACAGGATGTTAAGAACGAGAATGGCTTCTGTAATCCAAAAACCTTTGGAGCGAAAAAGTCTGTAAAAATCTGCTTGAATGGTATGCAACATGATAAATCTCCTAAATGAAATATGTGGGATAAGTAATACGAGACGGTGGTTTGACTAATCTACCAAGTCCGTAAAGAATTTTTCCAGATCTTGGCGGGCATAGTAGATTTCGTCCACGTCAATATCTGCTTGAACGAGGGCTTTGACAATGACTTTAATATCGTGAGTCTGTCCGAAGATATGGATTTCTCCATCCTTATCGATGACCTTGATACGGTGATGGAGTTGATCCTGGATCAGTTGACTCGCAAGGGCTAGCTGGCTGGTCTTGAGGATGATGTAGTCTTCTCCTTGTTCTTCGAATTCAGCCTTGCTAATTTCTTTGATCAGGCGCCCTTGGTCGACAATGCCAAACCGATTGGCAACCAGATAAAGTTCGGACAGGATGTGACTGGAAATGAGGATGGTCATGCCGAGTTCATCATTGAGGCGCTTGATCATCTGACGGAATTCCTTGATTCCGACTGGATCGAGGCCATTGATGGGTTCGTCCAGAATAAGAAAATCTGGCTTAGCAATGAGCGCAATCGCAATTCCCAACCGTTGTTTCATCCCAAGTGAAATCACGGAATTTCTTCTTACCCGTATTATTCAGGCCGACATAGTTCAAAGTTTCTTTGATGACCTGGTCGGGGTTGGGGATATGGCGTGCCTTGCAGTAGTAGACCAGGTTTTGATAGGCGGTCATATGCTTGTGAGCTACAGGACTTTCAATCACGGATCCGACCCGTTTCAGGGCTTGGGTCCACTGGGAGCGATTTGTAGAAGCAAAGAGAGAGACGCTTCCGTTGGTTTCTTGAATCAGCTGGGTGATGACCTTGATAAGGGTGGTTTTTCCTGCGCCATTTTTACCGATTAGTCCGTAAACATCACCTTTGCGAATGGTGAGATTCACATCATTTAAGGCGTATTGATGACCGAATTTTTTACTCAAATGGGAAATTTCTAATACTTTTTCCATGGTTTTCTCCTTCGTCCAAATGACTAGTTGTTTTCTTTACACTCTTAGTATACAGCTTGCTTTTCAAATAACTATCAAGCAATTCTCAAATATTTCTAAAAAAATTGCGGTAAAGACTTCTTATAAAATAAAAAAATGTTGAATAGGTGACTCTACAAAGAAATAAAAAAAGAATTTCTAATGTTGAAATTCAATCCAAAAATATATTAAAACTTTCCGCTGTGAGAAAAGTGCTAGAAACGATCATGTTTCTAGCACTCGGGAGTTTTGGAAGTAAAACAGTTTGGGAAACTGTTTTAGCCTGAGCTTTGAAATTAAAAAGCGAAGGGTTTCAAAACAAATTGAACTCGGGCTGCGGATTGTGTCAAAAAGATAAGTTCTCCTAGAATCTACAGATTTTGGTCAAACCTCCTATTTTGACTTTATCCGCAGACGCCCTTTGTATCTTGATTAAGTCATGGAACTTCTTTGAAGTTCGCTGACGTCCGTCCTCACCTAAGGAAAGTTTTAAAAATGACTTTATATATATTAAGAATAACTGTTCTAAAAGTTAGCCTCTTCATTTTAAAATTCAGCAACAAACTCTTTGATGGCTTGCGCGAGTTCATAGGGTTTCTCGGTATTGAGTAGATGACCTCCGTCTACGATTTCTTGATAGCGACCTTTTGGCAGGAGCTTGGCCAATTTTTTAGAAGAAGATTGATTGGCCCAATCTCTGCTACCACAAACAACCAAGCTAGGGAGGGGGCAAGCTTTAGCGGTATCGGTTAAATTGAGCCCTTTTAATTCGGTCAAGATTTGAAGCATCTGTTGTTTATTGGCATCTTGTTTTTCAAAGACATGCTTGGGAAGTAGACGAAAGAGAAGGATCTGGAGCCGATAGAGGGGGTTGGTGTTGAGTTTGTATTGAGTTCCTGCAAGGACCAAGCCTTTGAGTTGCGGGAAGTCTTGTCTGGAGAGATCAAGAGCGAGCACGCCACCTAGTGAGAGTCCTACCAGAATAAAGGGTTCGCTTTCTTGCTGGAGGCGCTCCATCAACCTTTCTTTGACTTCCTGATAGCTTTCTTTTGGGTGGGAGAAAATATCAAAAGTTTTGGAGTGCAAGGGTGAAAGTGCAAATTGGACTCCTTGCCAAGAGAGGACATCTTGCCCTAGTCCATGTAAAAAAATAAGTTTCATCAGGAATCCTTTCTTTGAAAATCGAGTTCGTAGAGACCACGAAGAGCATTGCAGGCATAAATACGATCAGCGTCTGTTAAATCGTTCAGAGTTAAGAGTTTTTCTTCCACCTGCTGGGTCTCAAGAAGATGGCGCCGATAAATGCCATCGAGTAAGGGGAGGTGAGCTGGTGGGGTGTAGAGTTGTCCCTCTATCTCCAGCACCAGATTGCCAATCGTCGTCTCTAGCAAGCTTCCGTCTGGCAGATGGAAAATTTGCTCGTGATCTGACTGGCTGAGATGGTCTCTCTGACTCGTTTTGAAATAAGTAAATGGCGTTGCTAAATCAAGCTTCTGCTCTGTCAGTTGGGCCTGTAGATAGCTAGCGGGCAAGTCTGTCAGCTCTGTGATCTCTAGGTGGAAGGTACCGTTTTTTTGCAAGGCAATCCGACAACGATAGTCAAGGTTGGACTCCAAATGAGCAAGTTCTTCTTGAAGTTCTTTCAGGAGTTTTTGCTCATCATAAGGATAGGCAAAGTAGCGACTAGCCTCTCTCAAACGGGTTAGGTGCTGCTCCAGGAAAGTCAACTCTCCTTGGTGGATGCGGCCAGTCGTCAGGAGCTCAAAGCGAGGCTCTTGCCGGTAAAGAACAGCCGATTTTTGCTTGGTTTCCTGGTATTCACTTTCCCATTTGCTGTCCCAAGTGATGCCTCCTCCCACGCCATAGATGGCTTGACCCCCCTGCATTTGAAGGGTCCGGATGGCTACATTAAAAATCCGTTTCCCTCTTGGAAGAAGGATGCCGATCGTTCCACAGTAGACACCTCGAGGAGCCTTCTCTGTCTTTTGGATGATTTCCATAGTGGAGATCTTCGGTGCTCCTGTAATCGAGCCACAAGGAAAGAGAGCTCGGAAGGTTTGGACCAGGTCGATCTCAGATCGCAAGCGACTTTCAATGGTCGAGGTCATCTGCCAAACAGTGGAGTATTGCTCGACTTGGCAAAGACGGGTCACCTGCTCACTTCCAATCTCCGAAATCCGGTTCATATCATTGCGAAGGAGGTCGACGATCATCATGTTTTCTGCTCGATTTTTCGGATCAGCTTTTAGCCAAGCAGCTTCTTGAAGATCTGCTTGGTTAGTGAGACCACGGCGCGTCGTTCCCTTCATAGGGCGCGTGGTCAGTAGCCGGTCGTCTTGCTCAAAAAAAGAGCTCAGGGCTGATGGAGAGGATGGAGACATCATCGTGCTGGATGAAGGCATTGTAATGGGCCTTTTGCTCAACCACTAACCGGTTGTAGATGGCAAAAGGGTCAGACTTTAGCTCTTGAGAAAGCTGGACAGTGTAGTTGACCTGGTAAGTATCTCCTTGGCGGATATGGTGATGGATCGTCTCGATGGCTTCTTGATAAGCAGGCGCCTCTACCTCTTCCTTCCAATTGGCTGGAAGATCCACAGCTTCATAGTCCTCTGGAAAAGGAAGGGTTTCGACCTCCTCGTGGATAGTAAAATAGAGGAGATACTCTCCCAGAAGAGGTGCTGGATGGACAGCAAATTTCTTCTCAAAAGCAGGAGCAGCCTCATAGCTGACATAGCCAACAGCATAAAAGCCTTTCTCTTGGTAGGCTTCGACTTCTCTAAGAAGAGCCTCTACCTGGTCGAGGTTTTTAGTTTTTAATTCCTTTATGGGCTTGGTGAAAAGGTATCGCAATCCAAGTTCTTTAAAATCAATAATCGTTTGTTTATGCATGCTTTGAGTATATCAAAAATAGAGGAAAAAAGGTAGATAAGGATGCAAGATTCCTTGCTTGGCCTTCCCTTTCATGCTAAAATAACCATAGAAACTGCTTTGGGCAAGGAGTAGGAATATGCAAAAGAATCCCCTCTATAACACCTCTAGTATCAGCTTTTTTCAATACCTCTTTGCGATTGCAGTGATATTGGTGCATAGTGGTCGCTTGACCTCCTATGAGCCACTGCATTTTGGTCTCAAGAGTATGCTCGGCCGGCTAGCGGTGCCATTTTTTATCGTCTGTGCCAGCTTTTTCCTCAAACACTCCCTAGGGAATTCTCAGAAAATGAAGGCCTATCTGGTTAAAATCGTAAAAACCTATTTGTTTTGGAGTTTTGTTTACCTTCCTTATGCTTGGCTCTTTTTCTCTAGTCTTCATCTTCCTGTCTATCTTTTTCCAGCAGGTGTTCTCATCGCACTGATCTATCTGGGAATGTGCTACCAACTCTGGTATATCCCGGCTTTTTTGCTGGGCTTGTTTTTGGTCAATCAATTAGTCAAACGCCTAGGCATGGTTTGGACGGGTTTCCTGGCCTTGCTCCTCTATTGCTGGGGCTTGATCGAGACCTATTCGGCTTATCTGGACACTACAAGTCTTCTTAAAGGCTACCAGCTCTACAGCAATTTATTTTTTACAGCGCGAAATGGTCTCTTTTACACGCCCATTTTTATCTATATGGGTTACTATCTGTATGATCATTTTCATGCACAAGCTTTTAGAATTTACCGTTGGCAAAAGCTAGCTCTTGCCTTTGGTTTGCTCTGTCTAGAAGGAATCATCATTTTTCAACACGAAGGAATTGATAAGAACTTTTTCTTTCTACTTCCCTTTGTGACCGTTTATTTGGTCAATGCCTGCCTGCGATCGTCCTTTTTGAAAAGCTATGATTTGCAGTATTTAAGCAAATGAGTATAGCCCTTTACTTTTCGCATCCGATCTTTATCGAGTGGGCTCGCTATGGCTTTAGCAGCCTCCCCCTCACTTATCCAGATAGGGGCAAGCTGATTTTTGTGACCGGCCTGTTTGGTAGTCACCTCTTTGGGCTAGCTATGCTGTGGGTACGAGATAAGAAGAAAAATCAAAAAACTTCACCAATCTAGGCTAAGGTGAAGTCTTTTTTATGACTTAGTAAGGACAATTTCCTCTAGCTTTGTGTAGCTTTTTTCAATTCCCGAACGTTTTCAAGAAAACTTCAGAAAATTCTTGACTTCTGATGAAATCGGCGTATGATTAGTTGTGAACTGTTGAACAATCATTTTCAAGAGAGTCCCTGATGTCGACTAAGGGATCTGTGAAAGGAAAGACAGTTCAAATCAAAAATCTATAGAGCGTTGCGTCCGAAAGTCTAAACAGACACGGCTCTTTAAAAACAAAAGGAGAAGATTATGAAAACAGAACCGATTCATCGTACCAGTATGTGGAAATTTAAGTTAAGTGCTGCCACCATGACTTTGATTCCCGCTGCCGTGGGGATTAACTATGTTGCCAAAGCCTTGGCGGAGGGGTTAAAGTTGCCCGTTTGGCTGGGGTCTTTGGGAACCTTTCTTGCCAGCATGTTGGCTGGGCCGGTTGCCGGTGCCATCAGTGGTTTCATCAACAACGTGATCTATGGGCTGACCTTATCGCCAATTTCAACCGTGTATGCGATTACCAGCATCGGAATTGGGATTGCTGTCGGAGTTTTGCACGCCAATGGGTGGTTCTCGTCAGCGCGACGAGTATTTGTTTCTGCTATTATTATTGCCATCGTTTCAGCTGTCATTTCAACGCCACTCAACGTCATCTTTTGGGGTGGTCAGACCGGTATCGCTTGGGGTGACTCATTGTTTGCGGTAATGGTCGCCAATCATGCACCAGTGTGGCTGGCCTCATTTATCGATGAGTTTGTCTTGGATATTTTGGATAAAGTCTGCGTGGCCTACCTGGCATTCTTCATCTATCGTCAGTTGCCGAAGCGGATGGTGCACTTCTTTAGCGGTGATAAATGATGACTGATCAAACATTGATTTCTGGAGCGCCACGGGTCAAGCTCAAGTGGTACCAGGTGATCGATCCGATTACTAAGCTCTTGTTCATCTTGGACATGACGTTGTTGAGCTTTTGCCAGTATGAATTTATTGCTTCAGGCCGGATTAATTCTTGTCGCAACACTGCTATTGTTATTTTTCCAAATTGAGTTCTACCATCTTTAAGGCGCTGGGATTCAGCCTGTTTCTGATTTGCACCATGCTGATCATCCAAGGGTTATTTTTACAGTCGGAATCAAACTGTGCTGTTTTTCTGTGCTTGGGGTGTCGTTCTACAAAGAAGGCCTGATTTACGCCACCACTCTGGGTTGTCGAGTATTGGTGATTATTTTGACCAGTGGCTTTTTTTATGGTGACCACGAGTATTTCAGAAAAACGCAGCCTATTTGGAACTGTCCGGATTGTCTTATAAAAACCGTCTACGTTCTGATGTCGGTGTGTTATATTTTGCCGGAAATGATGCGCAATATGCGGAAAAATCCAGCAGGCACAAAAAGTTCGCGGAACCAATCCGCAAAAAAACGTTGATTCAGAAATTAAAGTCAGTCCTGCCGGTTCTAATTCCATTGGTGATTAAGACCTTGGATCAATCGATGGCGCGGTCGATTTCTCTCCAACTGAGAGGTTTTGATAATCTCAACCGGACTGTCAGAACCTCCCAGCGCGTGTATCGCCTGTCGCGGATGCTGCACATTGGTCTGACTGGATTGGCAATTTTTATTGATTGGGTGGAAGATATGGACGAAGATAAACGGATTGTAATTGAAAAATTTGACCACCCGTTATCCGGGTACTGAGCAACCACAACTGCGTCAGATTAACGCGGAGGTTCATACCGGCCAGGTGGTTGGGATTATCGGGAATAGCCACTCCGGCAAATCGACTTTGTGCCATGTGCTGGCAGGGGTCATTCCCAAAATGGTGTCTGCTGAGATTGAGGGCGACTGGCACATGTTTGGCCAGCGAGTGTCCGACAATTGGCCCGTTTATAATGCCATGAATGGAGTTGTACTGCAAAATCCAGCTGGCCAACTAAGCGGGTTGGCAGACACGGTTGCCGATGAAAATCGCCTTTGACTTGATTAATCAGGGAATGGCTGAAGGACTGATTCAAAAAAACGGGTTGAAGAAGTTGCCACGCAAATGGGGCTGATTGAACAGCTGAATTTGCGTCCCGAGAGCCTTTCCGGTGGTCAGATCCAGCGGTTGGCAATTGCCACGGCGATTGCGGCTAACCCGGCTGTTTTGATTATGGATGATCCGACCAGTCAGATGGATCCTCTTGGCCGCCGACAATTTTTCCAATGGCTGGCCCAAGTCAAAGAGACGACTGTCTTCATTGTCACCAGTGAAATTGACGATTTGTGCGAAGTCGCCGACGTTGTGTGGGTGCTGCACGAGGGTCAAATGGTAGCCCAGGGCAGGCCGGGTGAGGTGTTTAATCATTTGGCGGCTGACTGGCAGATTCCAGCCCCGACAATCCAGCAACTTGCTCAAAAAATGGATTGGCACTTGGCTGATGGCCGGTATCCGGTGAATGACGCTGAACTGAAGGAGGTTTTTTATGTCCACAATTGAACTGAATCACCTGACGTTCACTTATCCGGAACGGTCCTTTAGCTTGGATGTTGAAGACAAACACTTCGCCGATCCGATGGTGGCGATTGTCGGCCAAAATGGTGCCGGCAAATCAACGCTCTTCAAATTGTTGACGGGCTTGCTGACACCACAAACCGGTGTGATTAAGATCGATGGAGAAAATTTTAATGATCTTAAACCAGTCGAAAAGTTACTGAAGGTTGGGATTACTTTTCAGAATCCTGACGATCAGCTTTTCAACCCGACCGTTCAACGAGAGGTGGAGTGGAGTGTCGCGCAGGTCATGGATGACCGCGACATGATTACGAGGCGGGCTTTAGCGGCTCTAAAAAGAGTTGGCTTGGATGATAAAACAGCTGAAAGTCCATATGACCTGTCATTGTCGGAACGCAAGCTGTTGAGCGTTGCCACAGTTTTGGCAGTGGATCCGGCGATTTATTTATTTGATGAGCCGATGATGTCGCTTGATTGGGAAAGCCGGCGCAAGTTGACCGCAATTTTCCATCAGTTGGCTGATTCGGGCCACCAAGTTGTGACCATCACCCATGACATGGATTGGGTCGCCGCCGAGTTTGAGTCGGTGTATGTTATGGAACACGGGAAGTTTGGCTTCGCCGGCAGTCCACGGGAATTGTTCAGCGATCACGAACTTGTCCAGCGAGTGGGATTACTACCACCGCGGATTATGGACATAGCGGAGTCGCTGGGTGATTCACAGACATATTTATCGGTTAATGATTATTACCAGAAAAATCGAGATGTATAGAAAAAGTCACCTCTGCGGGTTTTCCAGGTTGAAGGATTAACTTCAGCTTCTGGCAAGAACTCACATGGGTGACTTTTGTGTTTAATAACGTTTCATGATCATCGGGTGCTTCCTCAGATCACTCGGTTTGATTTTACTTTGTTTCATGGTCATAATCATATACCATTTCTTTTGGATCTTTTGTTTGACTAATACAAAATAGGTCTTCATAGGTCTTCGCATTTTTAGCGCCCATTAGGATCATCAGTATAATTTTCTGAATTAGGAGACTGTCCCATCACTATTCGAACTTCGTCTCCCAACTTACGCTGTTCCCATTCATCCGTGAATCCTTTAAATCGCAATTCTGGAACATTCTTTTTAACTGAATCATCTATTTTCGCCATAGTCCCCACCATTTTATTGGTTTTTCTTGATTTACTTTATCAACAGTCTCGTTGGTTGGTACCAATGGAGTAAGGCAGCTAAGAAGGGGTATTAGTGACAATTAATAAAATGCATGAGGTTGGGCATGTTGCCCCACCTCTTTTTATGATATACTAGAGTAGTTTTTGAGACTTGTAAAAAATGTTTTTTTTTAGTTCAAATTTAAAAAAGAAAAGGGGAGAACATGGACATCTTTTTGAGGAGCATATCAGGGATTCTCGTCATCCTGGGCATGATTTTAGTGGGCTTTATCATTGGTGAAAAAGGCTGGTTCGATGACAAGTCGCGTGGCCTACTCGCTAAATTGGTCACTCAAGTTGCTCTTCCCTGCTATATGCTCTACACCATTACGCAACGCTTCACAGCAGCAGATCTACTTAAAATGTTGCCAGCCTTGCGATTTCCTGCCCTGTCTATGGTTATTTTACTTGGCATCGCGACAGGGGTAGCAAGGATCTTTGCAGTAAGACAGGACCGTCGTGGCCTCTTTATTTCCATGTTTTTTAACTCCAATACCATCTTCGTGGGGCTCCCCATCAACCAGGCCCTTTTCGGGGATGCCAGCATTCCCTATGTTTTGATCTATTACATGTGTAATACGACCTTTTTTTGGACCTTGGGGACCTACCTGATCCAGCGAGATGGCGAAGGAGAAGCGCAGTTTGATATCAGAATCAGTCTGAAAAAAGTCTTTTCTCCGCCCCTGATGGGCTTTCTCTTAGGGTTAGTCTTTGTGATCCTTCAGATCAAGTTGCCAGCTTTTCTAGCCAGTGATTTACAGTATCTGGGTAATTTAACAACCCCCTTATCCATGATATTCATCGGTTTGTCAGTGTCTCATGTAGGTGTGAAGCAGTTGGTTCTGGGAAAAGATCAGCTACTGATTCTATTCGGACGCTTCCTGATTGCCCCTCTCTTGATGGCGACCATTGTTTACTGGGCCCCTCTTCCAAGCTTGATGAAGCAAGTTTTTATCATCCAGTCCGCCATGCCTGTGATGACCAATGCGCCAGTCGTTGCCAGACTCTACGGTGCTGATAGTGACTATGCAGCCGTCATGGTGACAGAGACGACCCTTGCAACCATGGTGGTGATCCCTATTCTCATGCTGTTGATGGCTTAACAAATAGCAAATACAAAAGCTCAAGTTTTAAAAAAACTTGAGCTTTTCTTATAACAAGGCTAACAAGATGGTAATCACCAGAGCGATCCCCATCCGAATCAGGTGGTGGACTGGGTGGAAGTTTCCTTTGTGTTTCCCATTCCAATAGGCCCCGTAGCAAATCAAACCACAGCCGATCAGCCAAAGGACTAGAGAGACAATCGGTAAAAAGAAGTAGAGGATGAGAGATAAGGTCGCAAGACTACTTCCGATGAGGAGAAATGTATTTCCTAGAGTGTGATTCTCTTTTTTAACTTCAGAAAGAGAAGCCAATAAGTGAAGAAGAGCAAAAGCAAGGGCAAAGAA